>Ga0066637_10001944_pt1 | contig 13615 bp, 7 predicted proteins | sample CryGeyCG2014_020_FD_62737 | JGI IMG/M metagenome (GOLD analysis project Ga0066637, IMG submission 62737) | Groundwater microbial communities from aquifer - Crystal Geyser CG08_land_8/20/14_0.20 | ecosystem: Environmental > Aquatic > Deep subsurface > Groundwater | place: USA: Utah: Grand County...
ACGGCCAGGGCGATCAGGGAGGTGCGGATCACGTTGGGCGTGACCAGCAGTTTGGCGGTCGGTATGTGCGTGAGCGGATGGCGACGCATGCGCGGCGAGAATTCGACCGGCACCGAAGGAAGAAACTGACTTTCGCTCCGATAGGCCGCGACCATGGTCTCGGGATCGAATCTCAGGAAGCGACAGTATTCGGCCAGCTTGTTTCGGGCAAAAACGTCGGCCGTCACGCCGCTCTTCGGGTCGCCCTCAAAAAAGGCGATGTACCTTTCGGGCACGCCGGATTTGGTCGCCGCCTCCGAACGCGTCAGTCCTTCGTCGGCCCTGGCACCGATGAGTATCTGGGCTACCCGTACGTTTCCGTTGTTCTGTCTCCCTTCCATTCGCTGTCTTTAGTCGGCGCGAAGCGTGACCCGCGTCGTCTTTATTCATCGTCGTCCTCGGAGAAGTGCGTACCGTCCTCGTCGAGGACTCCGTGAACTAGGATCTGTCTGGGTTTGGCCCCGTCTCCGGGTCCAATGATACCCCGCTCCTCGAGCAAGTCCAGCAGTCGGGCGGCCCGTGCGTAGCCGACCTTCAGACGTCGCTGCAGATAGGAGGCCGAAGCCTTGCCCGCCTTGACCACGGTCGCTCGCGCCTCGTCGTAGAGTTCGTCGTCACCATCGTCGGTTCCGTAAAAGCCGGAATCGCCGCCGGCCTTCTTTTCGGTCACGCCGTCGACGTACTCGACCGGCTCGTCCATCTTCTCGACGATGAAGCCGACCACCTGCTTGATGTCCCGGTCACCGACGTAGCAGCACTGGATACGTTTCGGCTTGGACAGGTCGGACGACACGAAAAGCATGTCGCCGCGACCGATCAGCTTCTCCGCTCCGGTCGTGTCGAGGATGGTCCGGGAGTCCATGGAGGAGGCAACCGAGAAGGCGATGCGCGACGTGATGTTGGCCTTGATAAGTCCGGTGATGACGTCGACCGACGGGCGTTGGGTGGCGATGACCAGGTGAATGCCGACCGCCCGGGACATCTGAGCCAGGCGGATGATGGCTGCCTCGACTTCGGCGGCCGAGGCCACCATCAGGTCAGCCAGCTCATCGACAACCAGCACGATGTAGGGCATCTTGTCGCCGGGATTCTTTTCGTTGTAGCTGCCGATGTCGCGACAGGCTGACTTGGAAAGCAGGTCGAACCGCCGTTCCATCTCGCCGATGGCCCACTTGAACGCGTTGATGATCTTCGGGACCTCGGTGATGGCCGGCGTCAGAAGGTGAGGAATGCCGTTGTAGACCGGCAGCTCGACCCGTTTCGGATCGATCAGCAGCAGCTTCAGGTCCTCCGGGCTGTTCTGGTAGATGAGCGACAGGATGATGGTGTTGAGACAGACCGTCTTGCCCGAGCCGGTGGCGCCGGCGACCAGCAAATGCGGCATCTTGGACATGTCGGCTATCCAGGCCTTGCCGGCAACGTCACGGCCCAGACAGATCGTCAGCTGAGACTTGCGTTGGGCGAACTTCTTCGACTCCAGGACCTCACGCAGGGTGACTGTGGCCACCGTATGGTTGGGGACCTCGATGCCGACCAGTGACTTTCCGGGTATCGGAGCCTCGATGCGGATCGGATGCGCAGCCAGAGCCAGTGCCAGATCGTTCGAGAGCGAGGTGATGCGCGCCAGCTTGACCCCGTCGGACGGCTTCAGGGTGAATTGGGTTACGGTCGGACCGACGCTGACGTCGCCCATCTCGACCGGTACGCCGAAGTTCTCGAGCGTCTTGCGGATGGTCATCATCCGGCCGTGGATGTCTCCCGAGGTCGGTTTGGAGACGCGGTTCTCGAGCAGGTCGATGGGAATCGGTATCTTGCGGTAGTGCTTCCTCGGCTTCGGGATCGGCTCTAGGTCATAGTCGCTGACATGGACGGAGTTTTCCGCCGATTCGTCGAGTCCATCGTTCTCCTCGCCCACCTCCTCGTCTTCCTCGATCGTGTCTTCTTTCTCGTACGCTCCGTCGTCGTCCTCGCTTGCCTTGCTGCCGTCGTTGAAGGGAATCAGGTCAGAATATCTGATCTTCTCCCAGAGCTCGTGAAGGGACAGGTTGGAGACCAGGACCACGGAAGCCAATATGACCGCCACGATGATGATGACGGCAGCCCATAGTCCCAGCAGTGCGACCAGTGGGTAGGCCAGGATCAGGCCGAGATAACCGCCAGCCGAACCGATCTCTTCGATATAAAGAGAGCCGTTTTCGCCGGCCGACCTTATTATGTCGATCAGTGCGGCGATGGAGACCAGCAGCAGACCGATGCTGACGACCGTTATCCGGCGGACCGGATAGCGTTCGGGAAAGGCCAGACAGACCGCAATGACCAGCAGTACGATCGGGAAAGTGTATTTCAGCAGACCGAAAAGCGTGCCGAGCGACACGTTGAGCAGGTGACCGACCGGTCCGGCTATCTGAAAGAAAGCCAAGGTTGATACCAGGGCCAGGACCACCAGCAGTACGGCGGCCAGTTCACGCTTGGCTTTTGGGGACATTTCGAAGGTAGGTCCGTCGTTTCGACGGGACGCCTTTCCTTTTCGTCTGGAGTTTCTTCTGGCCATAGACAAATTTGACAGGCAAGGTCTGCCTTCCGAGAAAGATTATACCAAATTGGGCGACACTCAAGAAACTTTTTCGTCAAAAATCGAAAACGACTCGCTATAGGGCCGCAGCTACTGGGAAAGTGTCTGTCCGAGAGGTGCCGATGCCGAATGCATTCGACGAGAGGGCAGGACCCTGAAAGTCAGGGAAAGGGGATAGATCAGAGACGAAGACGTCATTGACCCATCTCTAATGCCCGGATGGACTTAACTTGACTGTAGCCGCGGCCATACGGGAAGTCGTTCATCATCTAACAATGATACTTCTTTCTTGTCCTCAAAGAAAGATAAAAGGTATTTTTGATGGTCCATTTTTAATGGAGGTATTATCCGAAAGGGCAAAAAAATACAACCTTTAACGGTTAAGGTAATTTTTTAAAGTTTATGCCCTGTTAAGACTTTCAAAAATTATTACCCTTGTCGAAGTTTAGACGAAATGATTAAAAAATCGCTTATCTTAGTAAGATATTTGGAACTCTTGACAAGATGCAAAGGTTAGCTCTTGACCTTTAAATAATTTTTTGATAGATTTGTCGGCGACGCGCCATTAGGCGTAATAAGGGTAAATTTACCCTTAGTATACGTAAATAAGTGATGTTGGCCGAAATCACTGCCTAACTTGGCCATCACAACAATCGCCTTGCTCCGGCTGCTCGAATAGCGTCCGAATAGCAAGGGGATGTTTTTGTTTATTAGTCAAAACGGAGAAACAGCCATACGGCTCGGATCGAGCATCGGAGGGGCTTGACACGACTGGAACCGTGATTCGGCAGTTTCCTACAGAGGTCGTAAATAAGACGCATCGGAATCGGGTTTCGTCGCCCCGTGCCTGAAGCGATTCACAGCTACCTATGAGATTCAAACGCGTCAAGCCAGCATCGAGGGAGCGCAAGTCGTTTACGAACATCGTGGACTCGATGGAACTACCCGACCTGATTGAGGTTCAGAAGAACTCCTACGGCTGGCTTTTCAACGACGGCCTACGGGAGCTGTTTGAGGAGATATCCCCGATCAAGGACTTCATCGGTCGTGACTTGGAGCTGTACTTTCTTGATTACTACATGGACGAGCCCAAGTTCGACGAGGTGACGGCCCGTGCCAAGAACCTGACCTTTGAGGCCCCGTTGAGAGTACGCGCCCGCCTGATAAACAAGCGTACGGCCGAGACCAAGGAACAGGAAATATATCTCGGGGATTTTCCGCTGATGACCGACCGAGGAACCTTCGTTATCAACGGCATCGAGCGCGTCATCGTCTCCCAGTTGGTCCGTTCGGCCGGCGTGTTCTTCACCGTGGACAACGTCCGTGGCCGCAAGTACTTCGGCGCCAAGATCATCCCGAACCGCGGTGCCTGGCTTGAGATGGAGACCGACGCCAACAACGTCATCTGGGTGAAGATCGACCGCAAGAGGAAGGTCGCGGTCAGTTCACTGCTGCGCGCTTTCGGCTACTCCAGCGACGAGGAGATACTTGCGCTGTTCGCCGACATCGACGTGCATCCGTCCATCAGCTACATGCAGAGCACGGTCGACAAGGACATCGCCAAGGAGGAGGAGACCGGACTGAAGGAGGTCTACAAGCGCATCCGACCAGGCGATTTGGCGACCGTGGACAACGCCCGCTCCCTGATCTACTCGATGTTCTTCAATTTCGACCGCTATGACTTGGGTAAGGTCGGTCGCTACAAGTTCTCGCAGCGGTTCGGACTGAACTATACCCAGGATGATATCGACCGGCCCGAGAACCGAATCCTGAGGCGCGAGGATCTGGTGACTATCATTCGTGAGCTGATTCGGCTCAACATCACCCAGGAGGAACCGGACGACGTAGACCATCTCGGCAATCGTCGCGTCCGCTCCGCCGGCGAGCTGGTGCAGAATCGTTTGCGGGTCGGCATGTCCCGCATGGAGCGCATCATCAAGGACCGCATGTCCACCATGGACATCCTGACACTGTCGCCGTCCAAGCTGGTCAACGCCCGGCCGATCATCGGCGTGATCCGCGAGTTTTTCATGTCCTCCCAGCTGTCCCAGTTCATGGATCAGGTCAATCCGCTGGCCGAGCTGGAGCACAAGCGGCGCCTGTCGGCGATGGGTCCGGGCGGACTCTCGCGCGAGCGCGCCGGATTCGACGTACGTGACGTGCATCCGACCCACTACGGACGCATCTGCCCGATCGCCACGCCTGAAGGACCGAACATCGGACTGGTCGGCCATCTGGCCAGCTACGCCCGGATCAACGGGTACGGCTTCATCGAGACGCCGTACCGCAAGGTTTTGCATGAGGCGAAGAATGACGGTCGGAGCGCCGCCGGAGAGATCGCCAGGGGCGACATTCTCGACGGGAAGAAGGTGCTGGTCAAGGACGGCAGCGAGATTTCGGCCGCCGACGCCAAGAACATCGCCAAGCTGGGTCTGGAGTCAGTCCCGGTCAAGCCGCGGGCTACGGATGAGATCGTCTACCTGAATGCCTTCACCGAGGAGAAGGCAATCACGACCGCCGCCACCACCAAGCTGAAGGAGCGGGGCTATTTCGTCGAGCCGCGCGTCAGCGTGCGCAAGTTCGGCGAGCCGTCGGTCGAGGACGTAGACAAGATCGACTACATGGATGTCTCTTCCAAGCAGATCGTTTCCATCCAGACTTCCTGCGTGCCGTTCCTCGAGCACGACGACGCCAACCGTGCGTTGATGGCCTCGAACATGCAGCGCCAAGCCGTGCCATGCATCAATCCGGACGCGCCGATCGTCGGTACCGGCATGGAACGTCGGGCCGCGCTGGACTCCGGACACGTCATGGTCTCCAGATGCGACGGGAAGGTAACGACGGTCCAGTCGGACCGTGTCGTCGTCACCGACAAGGACGGGAATGAGGATGTCTTCAGCCTGAGCAAGTTCGTCCGTTCAAACGGCTCGACCTGCATGAACCAGAGACCGAGGGTCAACCTGGGACAGGAAGTCAAGGTTGGCGACCTGTTGGCCGACGGTTCCTCCATCGACCACGGCGAGTTGGCTCTGGGACAGAACCTGTTGGTGGCCTTCCTCTCTTGGGAGGGCTACAACTACGAGGATGCCATCATCATTTCCGAACGGATGGTGCAGAAGGACCGTTTTACGTCCATACATATAGAGAACTTCTCGATCGACGTACGCGAGACCAAACTCGGTCCGGAGCTGGTGACCTCCGACATCCCGAACATCAGCGAGGAGAAGCTGTCCAACCTGGACACCGAGGGTATTGTCCGCATCGGCGCTGAGGTCAGCTCGGGCGACATTCTGGTCGGCAAGATCACGCCTAAGGGCGAGACCGAGCTTTCCGCGGAGGAGAAGCTGCTGCGTGCGATCTTCGGCGAGAAGGCCCGTGACGTCCGCGACAGCTCCCTTTATCTGGAGCACGGCGGACACGGCAAGGTAGTGGACATCAAGATATTCTCCCGCGAACAGGGCGACAAGCTCTCACCGGGCGTCATCCAGTCCATCCAGGTCTCGATCGCCACGTTGCGGAAGATTCAGGTCGGCGACAAGATGGCCGGTCGGCACGGCAACAAGGGTGTGGTCTCCAAGATCGTTCCGGTCGAGGACATGCCTTTCCTCGAGGACGGCACTTCGGTAGACATCATCCTGTCGCCGCTCGGTGTCGTGTCGCGCATGAACCTGGGCCAGATACTGGAGACCCATTTGGGCCTAGCGGCCAACGCCCTGGGCTATCACGTGGTCACTCCGACCTTGAACGGCATCACCGAGGACCAGATTCGTGGGGAGCTCCGACAGGCCGGTTTTCCGGAAACCGGACAGCTTACGTTGTACGACGGACGTACTGGCGTACCCTTCGACAACAAGGTCACCATCGGCTACAAGTACATGCTCAAGCTGAACCACATGGTCGAGGACAAGATTCATCAGAGGTCGATCGGTCCGTACTCGCTGATTACCCAGCAGCCGCTTGGAGGCAAGGCTCAGTTCGGCGGGCAGAGGTTCGGCGAGATGGAGGTCTGGGCCTTGGAGGCCTATGGCGCGGCCCATACCCTGCAGGAGATACTGACCATCAAGTCAGACGACGTGCCGGGCAGGTCCAAGGCTTACGAGTCGATCATCAAGGGCGAGCCGATCAGGAAGATCAACATTCCAGAGTCGTTTAACGTTCTCATTCGCGAGCTGAAGGGACTGGCGCTCGACGTCGAGCTCATGAAGGGAGGACGACGTGTCGACGCCGAGGAACTGCGGCAGGGCACGATGCCGTCGCTGCTAGCCGGTGTGGCGTCGGGCAGGTCGGCCGATGCCGAGTCGAAGAGACGATCCTCCGCCGGAGGACATCGTGAAGAGTACGAGGACTAATCCTGAGTCATTGCAGAATCATATGAACCCCATAGCAGAGCAGTTCAAGATTCAGGACTTCGACGCCGTACGCCTCAAGTTGGCGTCGCCGGAAGTCATTCGTGGCTGGTCTTACGGCGAAGTCTCCAATCCTGAGACCATAAACTACCGCACCCAGAAGCCGGAGAAAGGCGGTCTTTTCGCCGAAGAGATCTTCGGTCCGTCGAAGGACTGGGAGTGCTATTGCGGCAAGTACAAGAAGGTACGCTACAAGGGCATCATCTGCGACAAGTGCGGCGTAGAGGTGACCCACTCGTTGGTGCGCCGCGAGCGCATGGGGCACATCGAGCTGTCGGCTCCGGTTACGCATATTTGGTTCCTGCGCGGCGTGCCGTCGAAGATCGGACTGGTCCTCGACCTGTCGGTGCAGAATCTGGAAAAGGTCATCTATTTCGCCAACTTCATCGTCACTGCGGTCCGTGAGGATGCCAAGGCTGAGACGCTGGAGCAGGTGAAGGAGGAGTACAAGTCCAAGAAGAAGCAGATCGAGGGCGAATACAAACGGATCGCCGACGAAGCCGTAGGCAATGTCGACGGTAAATCCGGTCAGGAGAAGCTTCTGGCCGAGGCGTTCGACCTCAAGACCCAGAAACTGAAGGATTTGGACGAGGATTTCCGTACGGTCGAGAAGGAGCTCAAGGAGATCGTGGTAAACCGGATCATTTCCGAGAGCGTCTATCAGGACTGGTCTCTGAAGTACGGCCATATCTTCGACGCCGGAATCGGCGCCGAGGCCATTCGTTATCTGCTCGAAAAGACCGACATCGACGTCAAGATTGCGGAGCTGGAGGACGAGATGCTCGACGTGATGGTCGGTGCCCGCTACGACAAGCTGGTCCGTCGGGTCAAGCTGCTGAAGGCACTTAGGACTAACGGCATCAAGCCCGAATGGATGGTCATGGTTGCGGTTCCGGTCATTCCGCCGGACCTTCGGCCGATGGTCCCGCTCGACGGCGGACGTTTTGCCGCTTCAGACCTCAACGATCTCTATCGTCGGGTCATCAACCGGAACAACCGGCTGAAGAAGCTGATGGACCTTAACGCGCCGGAGGTCATCACCAGGAACGAGAAGCGCATGATGCAGGAAGCGGTCGACGCCTTGTTCGACAACTCCGCTCGCCAGGCCAAGACTGTGGTTGCGGCCACCGGCAAGAAACGCCAGCTCAAGTCGCTGGCTGACATGCTGAAGGGCAAGCAGGGTCGTTTCCGCCAGAATCTTCTAGGCAAGCGCATCGACTACTCGGGCCGTTCGGTCATCGTGGTAGGTCCGACATTGAAGCTGAACCAATGCGGTCTGCCGAAGATGATGGCCCTGGAGCTGTTCAAGCCGTTCGTCATTTCGCAGCTGATCAAGCGCAGCTATTGCCACAACATCCGGAGCGCCAACCGCTACATCGAGTCTGATCATCCGGAGGTCTGGGACATTCTCGAGGAGATCACCAGCGATTCCCTAGTCCTGCTGAACCGCGCCCCGACGCTGCATCGCTTGGGCATTCAGGCTTTCCAGCCCAAGCTGATCGAGGGCAAGGCCATCCAGATTCATCCGATGGTCTGTCCGTCCTTCAACGCGGACTTCGACGGTGACCAGATGGCGGTTCACGTGCCGCTTACCGAGGAGGCGAAAAAGGAGGCCCGCGAGCGGATGATGGCCACCCACAACCTGCTCAAGCCTGCCACCGGCGCGCCGATCATACGTCCGGACAAGGATGTGGCTTGGGGCATCTACTACATGACCTCGACCATACCGCCTCAAGGAGGACGGGAGACACCGCGTCTGTTCAGTAACCCGAAGGAGGCTGTTCTGGCCTATCGTCTGCGCAAGATTGAGATACGCGAATTGATTTCTGTTCGGTTGCAGCCGGGTGAGAAGCCAGTCGAGACAAATGTCGGACGCATCATCCTGAATCGGGTCATTCCGGAGCACTTCGGCTACGTCAACCGGCAGCTTGACGCCAAGCAGGTCGGCGAGATCGTGCGCGAGTGCCTGGAGAAATGCGGACAGGAACGGACCGTAGAGCTGGTCGACGACCTGAAGAACATCGGCTACCACTACATCACCGTTTCCGGCTATTCGTGGGGCATGGCTGACCTGCCGGCTATCCCGTCGAAGCATCTCCTCATCGAGGAGGGGGATAAGGCCATCGAAGAAGTCGAGGAACAGTATCAGGAGGGTCTGCTGACCAAGTCGGAGCGTCATTCCAAGATCATCGACGTCTGGTCCAACATTAAGGATCGCGTCACCAAGCTGGCCAAAGAGAACCTGCCGAAGGACGGTCCGACCTCCTCGATGATCGAGTCGGGCGCGCGCGGTTCGTGGGGTCAACTCACGCAGATTATCGGCATAAAGGGTCTGGTGGCCAGTCCGTCCGGTGAGATTATCGAACTGCCTGTCAAAGCCAACTTCAAGGAGGGGTTCGACGTGCTGGAGTATTTCATTTCGACGCATGGCGCACGTAAAGGTTCATCTGACACGGCCTTGCGTACTGCCAATGCCGGCTATCTAACCCGCCGTTTGGTGGACGTGTCGCAGGAAGTGGTTATTCGCGAGGAGGACTGCGGTGACACCAAGGGCAATCTGATTACCAGGAAGGAGAGCGACGAAATGGGTCAGACTGTGGTCGGGCGCATCCTGGGTCGGTACCTGCTGGAAGAGATCAAGGATCCGAAGAGCGGTAAGGTCATTATAAAGAAGGGCGAATTGGTGACAGAGGAGATAGCCCGTAACCTGACCCCGCTGGACCTCGAACAGGTGCATGTTCGTTCGGTGCTCGAGTGCCATCTGCCCAAGGGCATCTGCAAGAAGTGCTACGGCTACGACTTGGCCTACAATCAGCCGGTCAAGATCGGCGTTCCGGTCGGCATCATGGCCGCCCAGTCGATCGGAGAACCGGGAACCCAGCTCACCATGCGCACCTTCCATAGCGGAGGCGTGGCCGGTTCGGACATCACTCAGGGTCTACCGCGCGTCGAGGAGCTGTTCGAGGCGCGTCCTCCCAAGCGTCGGGCCTTCATGACCGAGGTTTCGGGTCAGGCGACAGTCGAGGAGATCGAACGGCACATGATCGAGGGTCAGAAGCTGCTCGCACCGTTCGTCGGACACAAGATCGTCCGGATCCGCTATCAGGACAAGGACGGCGAGACCTACAAGCTGAACCGGGACGAGGAAGTGCTGGTCGAGGAAGGCGCCAAGGTCAAGGAAGGCCAGCTGCTCATCAGGCGTAAGGACGGCACCGAAATTATTTCCGAACGTTCGGGCAACGCCAAGATCAACAAGAAGAGCGTCAAGGTCGTTCGTGATATCGAGAAGGACAAGGACTACATCATTCCTCCGGGTTACGTGATTTACGTCCGGACCGGCGACCAGGTGGAGGCCGGCCAGCCCATCACTGACGGGCATCTCGACCTTCAGCTGCTCTACAAGCTCCGCGGCAAGGAGGCCGTACAGAAGTATGTCCTCAAGAACGTGCAGGCCATCTACACGTCGCAGGGCCAGAAGCTCAACGACAAGCACATCGAGATCATCGTCCGACAGATGTTCTCCCGCGTTAACGTCAGCGATGCCGGAGACACCGACCTGCTGCCCGGAGAGATCATCGAGAAGGCGCAGTTCATGATCGAGAACGCCAAGGTCAAGGAGAGCGGCGGTCAGGTCGCCAAGGCACAGGAGCTGTTCCTGGGCATCACCAAGATTTCGCTTTCCACCCAAAGCTTCCTGTCGTCTGCCTCCTTCCAGGAGACGGCTCGGGTGCTGATCAATGCGGCAGTCACCGGCAAGGTCGATCCTCTCGAGGGTCTTAAGGAGAACATCATCATCGGCCGGCTGATTCCGGCCGGTACGGGGCTGGATCCGGTCACTATCTACCCTGAAGACGGCAGTTGGCCGGTGCCGGCGGCGGCGGTCTCTGACGAGGCAGCTGATGATAGCAAGAAGTGCCTAAAGGAAGAGGCTCCAACCGTCGAACCGGAACAGTCCGAAGAGTAGTCCGACTTTCGGCTTACCGCAGCAGAGCTCCGCCATCTGGCGGAGTTTTGCTTATGTGGTTGCTGGCACGGGCGCAGAATCTCGTCCGTTGAGGCAACCGTTCGTTGATGATAGAGTGCAGTATATAGGTCAACCTAGCGATTTTTCTTTTATGTCAGGACACTCGAAATGGGCGAACATCAAACACCGCAAAGGTGCCGCTGATCTGAGGCGCGCGGCGTTGTTTACCAAACTGTCCAAGAACATCACAGTGGCCGCTCGCAATGGCGGCGATCCGGAATTCAACTTTTCCCTGCGTACGGCGATCGACAAGGCATTGGCCGCCAACATGACCAAAGACAAGGTCGATCAGGCGATAAAGCGCGGTACGGGGGAGATCGCCGGCGGCGTCATCGAGGAGGTGCTCTATGAGGGATTCGGTCCGGGCGGAGTGGCCGTGCTGGTCGAGGCCCTGACCGACAACCGGAACCGTACCAGCTCCAGTCTCAAGCATGTCTTCGGCAAAAACGGCGGGAACCTGAGCGGCAGCGGTTCGGTGCAGTGGATGTTCGTGCGTCGGGGAGTGGTCAGGGCTCGAGGCAAGTCCGGACTGTCCGACGATGAGCAGTTGGCACTGATCGGGGCGGGCACGGACGACATCGTAGCGGAAGACGGGATGCAGACCCTAACCTGCCAGCCGGACTCGTTGATGTCCGTTCGTCAGGCTGCGGCGGCGATCGACCTCGACGCGTTCGAGGTCGGGCTGGAATGGGAGGCCAAGGAACCGGTCGAGGTCGAACCGTCGATCCGCGGACAGATCGAGAGCCTGTTCGAGGCGCTTGATGACGACGAGGATGTTTCGGAGATCTATTCTAACGTCGAGCTGTAGGCATGGAAAGTGCAGAACAGATCATCCTCGGCATAGATCCGGGTTATGCGGATATGGGTTACGGTTTGATATCGCGTTTTCGTGGACATGACCGCTGTCTGGCCTACGGCAGCCTGCGGACCGCGGCCGGTGCGCCGACCGGTGAGCGACTGAAGGATATCCATGATGGGCTGGTACGGTTGATCGAGGAGTTTCGTCCGTCCAAGGCGGCCGTCGAGCGACTGTTTTTTTCCAAGAATGCCAAGACCGCGATTCCGGTGGCCGAGGCCCGTGGGGTGATCCTTCTGTGTCTGAGTCAGCAGGAAGTTCCGTGCGTCGAGTTCAGTCCGGCCGAGGTTAAGATGGCCGTCTGCGGGCACGGACGGGCCGACAAGCCGGAGATGCAGAAGATGGTCCAGGTTCTTCTAGGTCTGGAACGGATGCCGAAGCCGGACGACGCGGCCGATGCGTTGGCTCTGGCGTTGGCTTTGGTCAGCACTAACGTGCCTCGGGTGGTCTGAAGTCAGTTTTTTGGTGGGCTGTTAGCACATAGTTATGGGATTTGGAGAGCGGATTTCGATTCCGCTCTTTTCAAGTCCTCAAAAAAGTGCTATACTTAGCCTAATAAAAACAAACATGGATCTTCGAATAAAAATAGGCGTCGGGATAGTGCTGTTTTTCTGCTTGTTCGGAAACGGCGGTGTGGCTTCGGCCTCGGCTGTGACTGAGCCAGATACCGACGGCGATGGACTGGTTGATCGATTGGAGGAAACGGTCTATTTCACCGACCGGCTCAATCCGGACACCGACGGTGACGGCTATGCCGACGGGCTCGAGGTGGTGGGCGACTACTCGCCGCGCCATGCCGACGGACTTCGTCTGGTCGACGTGGATTCGGACTTGGACTACCTGAACGACGACTGGGAGATAAAATTGGGCACCGGACTGTTGAACCCAGACTCGGACGGGGATTTTTTTTGGACGGAACCGAAGTGGCGGCCGGATTCGATCCGCTGAATCCAGAGCCGGTAAAGCTGGAGAAGCTGATTAGGGTCAATGACGAGAGACTGACGCTCGAATACAGTCTGGGCGGGGTGATTCTAGATACAATTCCGGTTTCGACCGGCAAGCCCGGCATGCCGACTCCGCGGGGCGAGTTCACGATCTTGGACAAGATTCCGGTCAAACACTATGGCGGTCCAGGTTTCGACTTGCCCAATACCAAATGGAATTTGCTGTTCACCCGCAATTCTTCCTGACTGGGCTATTACATCCACGGCGCCTACTGGCATAACCTGTTCGGCAAGGCCCGCGTTTCGCACGGCTGCGTCAACGTCGGCTACGCCGACATGGAGCGGCTTTACTGGTGGGCGCAGGTTGGGACTAGGGTGGTGGTGGAGTAGATAGTGTGCAGCCGTCTTAATAGATCAGCTAACTCGGACCAATGTTTCTTTAAAAGAAACATTCTAAACACCAACTCATATGGCTACGAAGATCGTCGAGGAGTTAGTTCGCCGCGCCTTGGAAATCGATGAGGAGACGTTGCAACTCAGAACTTCTGAGGACGAAGGAGGGGATTGGTCTCAATGCGAAGAAAAGAAAAAGGAGTGGTTTGCGCTCTTTTCAACTCTTGAGAATCCTGGGGAGTATCAAGAACTTGGGGATCTTTTGGATGGCAGTCTCAGACTTTTAACGCAACGAGCCTGTTGAACACTTCGTCCGGTTTGAGATAGTCGAGTACCTGTCTCGGCCTGTCGTTGAGCTGGCGCTGTACCCGCTTCAGTTCA
>Ga0066637_10001945_pt1 | contig 13614 bp, 13 predicted proteins | sample CryGeyCG2014_020_FD_62737 | JGI IMG/M metagenome (GOLD analysis project Ga0066637, IMG submission 62737) | Groundwater microbial communities from aquifer - Crystal Geyser CG08_land_8/20/14_0.20 | ecosystem: Environmental > Aquatic > Deep subsurface > Groundwater | place: USA: Utah: Grand County...
GTTTAATATTATTTTTGTTCAGCCAATCCGCAACTGCGGCGCGGCCAAGATTAAGGCCCTTGCTTAGGTTGTTAATCAGTTGTTTGCGGGGCTGGCTAAAACCGGCCTTAACAATTTTACTGAAAAGTTTTAAGGACTTTGCAGAAAGGACTTTTTGGTTGGGGATTATTTTAAGAATGGCGCCGTCAACTTTTGGCCGGGGATAAAAAGACTCCTTGGCAACATAGCCGACAATTTTTGGCTGGCTGTATAATTGGCTAAAAATTGCCAACTTACTCATTTGCGGTGGAGAAGCGCAAAGACGTTGGCCGACTTCTTTTTGCACCATTACCACCATCATCTCGGGCGGATTTTTTGCCTCTAAAAATTTCATAATCACCGCTGTCGCTATGTTATATGGCAGATTAGCGATTAGTTGGTAGTTTTGTTTAAGATTTTGGATTTGGAATTTTTGATTTGTTTCGTGCTTCGGATTTCGTGCTTCGGATTTAAAATAGAGTATATCTTCATTTATAATTTCCACATTTTCAATGCTTTTTTCTTTTAGGGTCTCGGTCAATATCGCGGCTATTTTTTTATCTTTCTCAATAGCGATGACTTTTTTGGCTTTTTCAGCTAATTGCAAGGTTAAAGAGCCCAAGCCCGGGCCGATTTCTAAAATCGTGTCATTGGGTTTTATTTGCGCTGTTTCAATGATTTTTCGGCTTACCGCGCTTGAAATTAAAAAATTTTGGCCCAAGTTCTGTCGAGGTTGAGCCCCGGCTGTTCTTAATAATGCTTTTATGGAGAAGCGGTTAGTCACAGTCATATTTGACATTTTGATTAGTTTGTTGTTTGATGCGGGGGTGTGCATAAGATGGGGATAAAATTTTTGCTTTTTCGGTTTATTTAGGGTATATTTTAATAATAAAAGCACCAAACACGAATTATAAAAAACACAAAGCACAGAACACAAAATACAAACAAAACACAATCTCCAGAGCGCAAATGGATTTAATTAGTTTGTATTTTGAAAGTTGTATTTTGTGTTTTGTTTGTAATTTGTGTTTTGTAATTTGTGCTTTACCTTAATATTCTTGGTAAACGATTTACCAAAACTAGGTAATTCAAAGATAGTAATCTATAATTTGCAAACTTATTTCTAAACAACTACAATTTTGTTTTAAATTTTTGCGGCAACTCAGCAAGTCCCCTTTTTTATATTTGGGTTTAGCCACCCTGCTTATTGGTTCTTTGGCAGGTTTTTTATTAGATAAAAACAAAAGTAATTTTTCATTAGCCAAAGACGTTTTAGACGACAGCCAATATCTGATTTTCGCAACTGGCAAACCAAGCGAACAGATTGTTTTTGCTATGGTTGACGGCACCACTTTGCAGCCATCGGCTCCGCCGGCTTTGGCTCAAGGCAGAACCCTGGCTTCATTAGAAGAGGTTGATTATGGGCTCAGCCAGGCCAGAAAAGAGATTGAGCTTTACATTGTGCAAAAAGACGAAACAGTCAGTTTAGTGGCGCAGAAGTTCGGCATTTCTAACGAAACAGTGCTTTGGGCGAACGATTTAACCAACAAATCAATCCTAAGAGTCGGGCAAGAGTTGGTTATTTTGCCGGTTTCAGGCACGATGCACATTGTCAAAAGCGGCGAAACCTTGAACGGTATTGCTAAATTGTATCAGGCAAAGGCCAAAGACATTGTTGATTTTAATGAACTGGCTGACGATAGCAATATTAAAACAGGTGATTTTTTGGTGATTCCGGGCGGCTTAAAACTAAAAGTAGTTCCTAAATATAATCCCGTACCCTTGCCCAACTCTTATTTTATTTGTCCGATTCCTTCACCCTGCGTTATCAGTCAGGGACTTCATTGGTTTAATGCAGTTGATTTTAGCAACAATCGTTGCGGAGACCCGGTTTTTGCCGCCGTAGGCGGCGAAGTTCAGCGGGTTAGTTTTACCCAGGTTGGCGGCAATTTTGTGCAGGTTTTGCATAGCAATGGCGTTGTAACCTATTACGGCCATTTATCAGGGACTGTGGTTGGGGTTGGCCAGAAAGTTGACCAGGGTCAGGTTTTGGGCTATGTGGGACATACCGGACAGACCGTGCCGGCGGGCGAGGCGGGTTGTCATTTACATTTTGATGTAAGGTTTGGCGTAAATTCTTTTAGCAAGTATCCTGTTGGCGCTAAATTAGGCCGCTAATGCGGCTACCAGCCATCAGCCGACAAAGTTCCTACCAGCTGCCCAGCTATTAATTCACTGTGTTTTGCTGGCGGTAGCTGAGGGCCTCGCTCACATTAGCAAAAGAGATATTTTCGCGATTGTCTAAATCAGCAATGGTGCGGGCTACTTTTAAGACCCGATAATAGCCCCGGCCAGAGAGTTGTCTGGAATCAACAAATTTTTTTAAGAGCATCTGCGAAGCATTGTCTAAAAAGCAATGTTTTTTAATTAAGGGCAAGGTCATTTCGCTGTTAGTAAAAAGCCCTTGGTTTTTCAGCCGCTCTTTTTGGATAATTCTTGCTTGGCTTATTTTTTGTTTAATTTGTTCGCTTTCGTTTTCTTGGTTTTCACTAACAAGGTGCTGGTATTTTAGCGAAGACACCCAGCAAAAAATATCTATTCTATCCATTAGAGGCCCGGAGAGTTTTCTGCGGTAAGCGGCTACTTGGCTTGGAGCGCAGGTGCATTCTTTTTCTTGGTCATTATGATAGCCGCAAGGGCAAGGGTTGGCCGCGGCAATCAAAAAAAAGCGGGCAGGCAGAGTGAGGTTAATTTTGGCTCTTTGGATGGTAATTTCGCCTTGTTCTATCGGCTGGCGCAAACTTTCTAAAACATCGCGATGAAATTCAGGAAATTCGTCTAAAAATAAAACGCCCCGATGGGCTAAGGTTATTTCGCCAGCTTTTGCCGGGGAGCCGCCTCCGATAATCGTGGGCTCGGAAGCGCTGTGGTGCGGCGCGCGGAAAGGCCGTTGATAAGACCACTGATTATCAGAAAGAAAGCCGCTGGCGCTGTAGATTTGCACTAACTCTAACAGTTCTTGGGGCTCCAAATCAGGCATAATAGATGTTATGGCCTTGGCTAAAAGGGTTTTACCGGTGCCGGGCGGACCTTGCAAAAATAAATTATGTCCGCCAGCCACGGCGATTTCCAAACCTCTTTTGCTGTGTTCCTGGCCTTTTATCCAGCCAAAGTCAATTTCTTTGTCAGTTGACTTCTTAATAAAGTCGTTTAAGGAGGTCCTTTGTTCGGCTATTTCTTTTTTACCCTCCAAAAAAAGAATTGTTTCTTTAAGATTGGCCGCTCCAATAACTTGCAGGTTATCATACTCGGTTAAGAGCTTAACAAGCCCGGCTTCTTTAACATTCTCTCGTGGCAGTATAATTTGCTTAAAGCCGTTTTTAGCCGCCAATAAAGCAAAAGATAGGGCGCCCTTGATGGGCTTGAGTTCATTATTGAGAGCCAGTTCTCCCAAAATAATTTTATTGCTTGGGTTAAAGCGGATCTGTTCTGAAGCCAATAAATAGGCCAGAGCAATCGGCAGGTCGTAATGGCTGCCTTCTTTTTTTAGGTCAGCTGGCGCTAAATTAACCACTACTCTGCGGATTTCTTGGTGCGGCGACTTCAAACCAAGACATTTTATGGCTGAACAAACCCTTTCTTTTGCCTCTTTAATGGCTGTGTCGGCCAAACCCACGATATTAAAACTGCGCAGACCGGAACTGGCCGAAACCTCAACTTCAATAATTTGCGCCTGAATGCCTTTCAAAGCGCTGGAAAATACTTTAGCGAGCATATTTTTATTCTGCGAATTACGAAATGCCTTTTTAAGGTCCGTCCTTAGCCGCCGGCTTTTCAATGTTTACAACCCGAGTTTAAACAGTAATGTTTAAACTCGGGTTGTAAACATTGCGACAGACCTTGTTTTTTGGCATTTCGTAATTCGCAGTTTTATTGTATTATAACTCAGTTTTATCATAAACAAAACAAAGTCCCCTTGGTTCAAGGGGACTTTGTTTTTTACTCTTCGGTTGTTTTTGTTTCCACTTCCTCGGTTTTGGTATTGGCTTTTTTGCCAACAGTTTTTCTTTTGATTTTTTTTGGTTTTTCATCTTCAGTCGCTTGCTCGGCGGTTGTTGAGGCATCGGCTGTTGGGATTGCATCTTCGGTTTTCATTTCTTGTTGAGGAGCCCTGTTCTTTTTTAATTCTTCTTCTACTTGGCTGATGCTTTTAATGTCAATTTTCCAGCCGGTTAGTTTGGCGGCTAAACGTACATTCTGCCCCTCTTTACCAATAGCCAAAGACAGTTGGTCGTCGGGAATAATCGCCAAGGATTTATTTTTTGGCATTAAGCGCACTTCTAAAACCTTGGCTGGCGAAAGCGCATTGGCTATAAATTTTTCCGGTTTTTCGTTCCATTCTATAACATCAATTTTTTCGCCGGCTAATTCATTGATAACCGCTAAAATTCTCGTGCCTCGCTGTCCCACCAAAGCGCCGATTGGGTCAATGCCTTCTTCAAGGCTGTAAGCCGCCACTTTAGAACGGGAGCCGGGCTCTCGGGAAATTGATTTGATTTCCAATTGTTTAGCGCTGATTTCCGGCACTTCCAATTCAAATAACTTGGAGATGAGTTTGGGATAAATGCGTGAAACCACCACTTGGGGGCCCCTGGCTGTTTGTTCGGTTTCTAAAACATAAAGCTTGAGCCGCTGGCCGGTGCGGTATTTTTCTCCGTATATTTGTTCTTTTTTAGGCAGAATAGCCGAAGTTCGGCCCACGTCTACAAAAACAGCGGTCGGCTCAATCCTTTGCACGATGCCGGAAACCACCTCGCCTTCTTTATCTTTGAATTCTTTAAATGCCTCTTCTTTTTCAACTTCTTTGATTTTTTGCAAAATAACCTGTTTGGCGGTTTGCGCGGCTATTCTTCCGAAATCCTCTTTGGTTTCCAGCGGCAAATTTATTTCTTCGCCTGCTTGAATTTCCGCCTTGATGGCCTTAGCTTCTTGTAAAAGAATATGACGTTCGTTGTTAAAGCGAATTTTACCGTCTTCTTCAGCCATTTCTTCGCCGCCGGTTCGTTTTTCTTTTAATGCTTCCAGTTCTTCTTCGCTCAGAAGCATTTCCGGGGTAACAACCTGCTTTACCTGCCAGAATTTTAGTTCGCCGGTTTTCGGGTCAAGGTGAGCCACGATTTTTTGCTTTTTTTTGCCGTATTCTTTTTTATAAGCCGAAGCAATGGCCTCTTCAATGACTTCAAAAATTTTTTGTTGCGGAATATCCCGTTCCTCGGCAACTTCGGCTACAGCGAACGATAGTGATTTTAGGTCCATATTAAAAGTCGTTAATGATTAAATTTTCGCGTCCTTTACTTTATTTTTATCACTTTTTATTTCTTTTATCAAGTCCCTGATTTCGGCCGCTCTTTCAAAATTCAGGTTAACGGCGGCTTGTTGCATTTCTTTTTCTAATATTTTTATATCATTGATAGCGCCAAATTCGGCGCTTAAACCTTTTGGCTGGCCGGCGAAAGGCCAGTCCCTAATTTTTTTAATAATGGCTTGGGGAGTAATGCTATGTTTTTTATTATAAGACAGTTGTATTTTGCGACGTCTGGCCACTTCACAAATGGCTGACTTCATTGAGCCGGTAATTTTATCTCCGTATAAAATTACCCGGCCGTTAATGTGCCGGGCCGCCCGGCCCATTGTTTGGATTAAGGTGGTTTCGTTTCTTAAAAAGCCCTCTTTGTCAGCGTCCAAAATAACTACTAAGGCAACCTCGGGCAAATCAAGCCCCTCTCTTAGAAGATTGATGCCGATAATTGCTTCATATTCCCCTTGCCTTAGTTTATTTAGTATTTTGGGTCGCTCCAGTGTTTTTATTTCCGAGTGCAGATACTGGGCATTGATTGCTTGTTCTTTAAGATAACTTGTCAACTCCTCAGCCATTCTTTTGGTCAAAGTAATAGCCAGCACTCTTTCATTTTTTGCTTTGGCTTTTTTAATTTCTTTAACGAGGTTTTGGATTTGATTTTTAGTAGGCCTTATTTCTACTGATGGTTCTAATAGCCCTGTTGGTCTAACCAACTGCTCTACCAGCAAGGAATTGGAAGTTGAGGAAGTTGCTCGGCAACTTCCTTGAAGGTTGTGGAAGTTGCTCGGCAACTTCCATATTTTTTTAATTCTATCTATCTCATACGGCCCTGGTGTGGCTGATACATAAATTGCTTGTTGGATTTTGTTTTTAAACTCTTCAAACTTGAGCGGTCGGTTGTCTAAGCACGAAGGCAAGCGAAAGCCGTAGTCAATAAGGATATTTTTGCGAGCTTTATCAGTATTGTACATTGCGTGCAACTGGGGAATTGTTATATGCGACTCATCAATAATTGTGAGATACGAATGACGTGAATTTTCACACGAATTATGCGGATATGCGAATGGGAAATAATCTAAAAGGGTGAAGGGTGGGGCGCTAGGTTTTCTGAATTCAAAATAGCGCGAATAGTTTTCAATGCCCGAGCAATAGCCGGCTGTTTGAATCATTTCTAAATCATAGTTTGTCCGCTGTTCTAATCGCTGGGCCTCCAAGGACTTGCCTTGTTTTTTTAATTCCGCTAAACGGGCTTGCAAGTCATTTTGGATGTTAGTTATGGCGATTTTTATTTTTTCTTCTTCGGAAACCCAAAATTTCGCCGGTAAAATGCGATAGTTGGTGGTTAGTAGTTTGTAGTTAGTAGATAAAGAGGGCTCAGATAAAAATATTTTTTCAATTCGGTCGCCAAAAAATTCCAGACGAACAATTTTTTCTCCCGTAACCAAATAAATTTCAACCACCTCTCCTCTTGCCCTAAAAGCCCCGGGCCTGAATTCGTAGTCGTTTCTTTGATATTGCAAAGCAACTAAATGTCGCAAGAACTCCTGCCGTTTTATTTTTTGCCCCTGTTTTATTTCCAAAGAAACATTTTGATACTCTTGAGGCGAGCCAATATTGTAAATGCACGACACCGAAGCCACCACAATCACATCTTTTCTTTGAATTAAATCCTGCACGGCCGCGTGGCGCAAGCGGTCAATCTCTTCGTTGATTTTGGCGTCTTTTTCAATATAGGTGTCGCTTGCGGGCAAGTACGCCTCGGGCTGATAATAGTCGTAATATGAAACAAAATAATGCACGGCATTATTTGGGAAGAATTCTTTTAGTTCTTGGTAGGTTTGCGCAGCAAGGGTCTTGTTGTGTGAAACCCAGAGCGTCGGCAGCTGCGTTTTTTCAATTATATTAGAAATTGAAAAAGTTTTGCCTGAGCCGGTCACACCCAAAAATACCTGGTTTCTCTCGCCAGCCAAGATGTTTCTCGTCAGTTGTTTTATCGCCTGCGGCTGGCCGCCAGCGGGCTTGAATTTTGAAACTAACTTAAATCGGAGCATATCTTAATGTTTGTTGATACCTTTGTTTTTTGCAATGAATTTTTTGATGAAAAAAGCAAAGATTGTACCGGTGATTATAAGGGTCGCTATCCAGAAAAATAGAGTTGCGGCGGATTGCAGGTTTGCATTTTTGAATACAAATCCAAAAATCGTTGCTGGTATGGCAGAAAAAATCGCGGTGATGAGAAAATATTTCCTGAAATTCATTGCAGTCAAGCCAGCGGCATAAGAAATAATCTCAAACAAAGTAAAGCCGAATACTCGGCTTAAAATTAAAATTTTTGTTCCGGATATCCCCACGAATTTATCAGTTTCTGCCATTGTTGAGAGCGTAGAAAAACCCCTAAAAATGTCATTCCGAGCGTTAGCGAGGAATCTCCGGCAAAGTAAAAACCGCGTCAGAACGAGATTCTTCACGGAGTTTACACTGAACGAAGTGAATGTGTTCAGAATGACAAAAATAAGTTTTTCTACACTCTCAAATTAAATTTATAGAGCGCGATAGTAATTATTTGTAGAGGATTTTTTCAAAGTGTTTGTTTTTACGGGGAATGAAAATTGTGTTTTGCTTTTTATGGTCAAAAATTATAAAGAAATGAGAAAACAACGGATTACGGCCTAAAATCCGCGGGGTATTGTTTTGTTCAGAAAATGCCGCTTCTATTTTTATTTTCTCGTTTCCAATTTTGATTATAACTGGATGGATGAAAGCAGAAAATTTGTCGCCAGTTACACCTCCGATGTTAACTTTTTCGCCTTGTTGAATATTAATTCCCAAAAGTTCGGCATCGCTTTTTGTAAAAAGAGAAAATTCAGCGCCAGAATCCACTAAAACTAAAAAAGAAAACTCGTTTTTTGCATTTTCTTTTTGTAATGTTATATTTACCGCTGGAAAAGCAAATACCCTTTTATTTTCTAATAACTCAAAACCATAAGGAAAAAGATATTTTTCCATAGAGATTACTTTATCAAGATATAAATTGCCACTTTTTCCCTGGGCACTGAAAGTAGAGTGATATCTTTTGTTTCTAATTGAGGAAATTGTTTTTTTGCCATGGCAAAAACCGCTTTGGACGAATTGCCAGAAGCCACAATCTTGCCTTGAACGATGGCGATTTCTTTGCCTTTAAATTTTGTGAAATTTATTTTAAGAATATCTTTACGCATATTTTTACGCTTTAATTATAGTATAATTTGAAAATAAAGCAAAATCGGGTTATGATAGCTGTATGATTTCTTATTTATCAGGCAAAATAATTGTCAAAAAAGATAATTTTGTCATTTTGGAGGTGAATGGCGTTGGCTGGGAGGTTTTGGTTGCGCAAAAAATATTTGAAGGTTTGCCCCAAACAGGCGGGGCTTTATCTTTATTTTGCCAGATGGAAGCGAACGAACGGGGCGTTAAACTTTTTGGGTTTTTAAGTTTTGAACAATTAGACCTGTTCAAGATTATAAGAAGCATTCAAGGGGTAGGGCCCAGGGCGGCCTTGGAGATTTCCGCTTTTGGTTCGCTTGAAAAACTTAAAAATAGCATTGAAAAAGGCGATGTTAAAATTTTTGAGGATTTGCCCAACATCGGCAAGAAAAAAGCCCAGAAAATTCTTTTAGAGCTATCAGGAAAAATAAGAGTTTTAGAACCAAAACTAAAAAAAGAAAAAGATTTTTTTGAGCAAGACGAAGCATTTTTGGCTTTATTGAATCTCGGTTTTTCCAAAGACCGAGCCATGAATGCTTTATTAGAACTTCCAAAAGAAATTAAAGACCCCCAAGAGAAAATAAAACAGGCCTTGAAAATTGTGGGCCGGCGATAAAGTTTTCCACAGACTATTAAAAAGTTATTGACAAGTTATTGATAATATTGAAATAAAAAAATAAGATAAAAAAATCCGAAAAAGAATTTTGGAGAAAATTGAGTGGCTTTGCATGAATTTTGACAAGACAAACCTTTTAGCTCTAACGAATGAGTGGCGAGTGTTTTTTAAATTGAGAGTTGGCGATTGGCAGATTATTTATAAAGTTGACTGGGAGGAGCATAATATTATTGTTTGGATTATTGATAAACGGGACAAAGTTTACAAAAAATCAAGATAATTTGATTTTCTAATTTTATTTATTGAATCGGGCAACATTATGTCGCCTTCTTTTTTTGTTTTAAATATGCTAAAAATAACTAATGCTCAAAGAACTCGTTAAAAGAAGCATGCCGCATTTTTTAATAAGCTGGTATCACTACGGCGTAGCTTTTTTTGGCGCTTTATTAAATGATTTCCCCGGCAGGAAAATAAAAGTTATCGGCATTACCGGCACTAACGGCAAAACAACCACGGCAAATTTAACAGCCGCTATTTTAGAAAAGGCCGGTTATAAGGTGGCGGTTGCTTCATCAATAAAATTTAAGATTGACAAAGAGGAAAAAGAAAACAAATTAAAAATGACAATGCCCGGCCGAGCTGTTTTGCAAAAGTTTTTGGCTGATGCGGTCAAAGCCAAGTGCGACTATGCGATTATTGAAGCAACTTCTGAAGGAGTTTTGCAGCATCGCCACCGCTTTATTAAATGGCAGACAATGGTTTTTACCAATTTATCTCCCGAGCACATTGAACGGCACCGCGGTTTTGAGAATTACAAAAAAGCCAAAGGAGAGTATTTTAAGGCGTGTAAAAATGTTCATATTATAAATATTGACGATGAGAATGCTGAATATTTTTCGCAATTTTTCAGTCAGAAAAAGTATTTTTTTTCTTTGAATAAAGACAAATTAAATAAAGACAAACTAAATAACGATAAATTATTAGATGAAAATAAAAAAATCTCTAATGTCCATATCAGTTCACTGCTACATAGCAGTGAACTGATAACCCCACGAGTTGTTTTTGGGGAAAATGTAAAAGAAGAAAAAGACGGGTATTGTTTTTCTGTTCGCAATGTAAATTTTTATTTACCTTTATTGGGAAAATTCAATGTTTATAACGCTCTGGCGGCGATTGGTGTTGGGCTGTCGCAGGGAGTTTCATTGGAGGTTTGTCAAAAAGCATTGACTAATGTTGGCGGCGTGCCCGGCAGAATGGAAGAGGTTATAAAAAAGCCGTTTAGGGTTGTTGTTGACTATGCTTTTACCCCTAATGCATTAGAGCAAGTTTATAGGTGTTTACAACCCGAGTTTAAACAGGGCTGTTTAAACTCGGGTTGTAAACAAAGGACGATTTGTGTTCTTGGTGCTTGCGGCGGCGGCAGAGACAAATGGAAACGCCCGGTTTTGGGGCAGATTGCCGCTAAATATTGCGATGAAATTATAATAACCAATGAAGACCCGTATGACGAAGATCCAATGGATATCATCAATCAGGTAGCCGAAGGAGCTAAGGAAGTTGCTCGGCAACTTCCTTATTATAGGAAGTTGCCGAGCAACTTTTTAATTCTAGACCGGAGGGAGGCGATTAGAAAAGCGATTGAGTTAGCCCGGCCCGGTGATACGGTTGTTATTACCGGTAAGGGCTGTGAACCATGGATTTGCGTGGAAAATGGTCGGAAAATTCCCTGGGACGACCGCCAAGTTGTCCGCGAAGAATTTCAAATTTAAACTTATGGTCAACCAACAACTATCTAAAATCTTTTCCGAGATTGCTTTGTATCTTGAAATGGACAGTGTGCCGTTTAAGCCGCAGGCATACGAGAAAGCCGCTTTGGTTTTGCAAGCCCTTGATGAAGATGTCAGCGATGTTTATAAAAAAGACGGTTTGGCGGGCTTGGAGGCGATTGAAGGCGTGGGAGTAGGTCTGGCTGAAAAAATTGAGGAATATCTTAAAACAGGCAACATCAAGTATTACGAACAGCTTAAAAAGAAAATGCCTGTTAATCTTGAGGAATTAACCGCGGTGGAGGGCTTAGGCCCCAAGATGGTTAAAATTCTTTACCAAAAGCTAAAGATAAAGAATTTGGCGGATTTGGAAAAGGCGGCTAAAGCCGGCAAAATCCGCGGATTAGCGCATTTTGGCTTAAAAAGCGAGCAAAATATCTTACAAGGCATTGAATTTTTAAAAAGGAGTAAGGGCAGGTTTGTATTAGGTAAGATTTACCCTGTTGTTGAAGAAATTTACAAGAAATTGGAAGGCCTTAAAGAAGTGGAAAAGATTTCTTTGGCCGGCTCTTTGCGCCGAATGAAAGAGACCATTGGCGATGTTGATTTTTTAGTTGTTTCTAAGAAACCCGGAAAAATTATGGATTTTTTTGTGGGTTTGCCGGGTGTGGTCAAGGTTTGGGACAAGGGCTTGACGAAATCATCGGTGCGCATGGAAGACGGTTTTGATATGGATGTGCGCGTTGTGCCTACCAAAAGCTATGGCGCGGCTTTGCAGTATTTCACTGGTTCAAAAGAGCACAACATTGTCTTGCGCAAGATTGCCATTGACAAGGGCCTAAAGCTCAATGAGTACGGGCTTTTTAAGGGCGCTAAAATGATTGCTGGTAAAACCGAGGAGGACATTTATCGCGGCTTGGGACTGGCTTTGATGCCTCCGGAAATTAGGGAAAATCAAGGCGAAATAGAGGCGGCTCAAAAAAATGGACTCCCAAAATTGATTGGCTACAACGACATTAGGGGTGATTTACATTGCCATTCTAATTGGGACGGCGGAGCTAATGGTCTTGAAGAAATGGCTAAAGCCGGCCAGGATATGGGCTATGATTATCTGGGCATCGCTGACCATACTAAATTTCTGCGGATTGAAAACGGGCTTGATGAAAAACAACTTGCCGAACAACGAAAAGAAGTAGATAGAATTAATTCAAAATTCAAAATTCAAAATTCAAAATTTAAAATTTTACAAGGGTGCGAGGCCAACATTATGCCCGAGGGTTCAATTGACATTAATAATGAGGCGCTTGCTAATCTTGATTATGTAATTGCTGGCGTTCATTCACAGATGAAAATGTCTAAGGCCCAAATGACCGAACGAATTATTAAAGCGATGAAAAACCCCAATGTTGATATTATTTCCCACCCCACTGGCCGTTTACTTGGCAAAAGAGATGAATATCAGATTGATTTTGATAAAATCTTGCGAGCCGCTAAAGAGTTTAATGTTGCTCTGGAGATAAACGGCTCGCCTTGGCGGATGGATTTAAAAGACAGCAATGTGCGGCGAGCCAAAGAGGCCGGGATAAAAACGGTTGTCAACACTGACAGCCATCAAAAAGACCAACTGACTTTTATGAAATACGGCATTGCTCAGGCCCGTCGCGGCTGGGTAGAGAAAAATGATATTATTAACACTCAGCCCTTGGACAAATTACTGAAATTTTTTAGGTAAGATCTTGACGGTTTTCGCCCATTTGCTACAATAACCTTGTAGTAATTTTTGTTACAAACTATATGAATAGTCAAACAATAACAAAACAAAGAAAAATTCTTAATATTTCTCTGCCCGCTAAAATGTATTTTGAGATTGAAAGGTCTGCTGTTAGAGAAGCAAGCACTAAAGCCGAATTAGCTCGGGAAGCAATCAGACAATATCTTGCCGACAAAAGGGATTGGCAAAGGATTTTTAAGTTGGGCCGCGCCACGGCTAAAAAATTTGGCATAAAAGACGAAGACGATATTGAGAGAATCATTGATGAAATAAGATAAAGAATTTCGTGGCATAAAAATAGTCAGTCCCACTCAATTTTTAGAGATTTTTTAAAAGGCAATATAATATTTTTGCACGATGGACTCTTGACATTTTTTTGTTTATGGATATTATTATCCAGTGCGAAGGTGAGAATTTTTTAAAAATTTATAGGAGGTTTTTCGTGAAACCATTTAAAAGGAAAATTTTGCAGGAGCAAGAAAAAGCTCGGAAGAAAGCCGAAACCGAATTAAATCAGTACCTGCTTGAACGAAGGAAAGAAGAAAGGAAGCGGCGAGAGCTTCAAAGAGAGCTTATGGAGAAGTGACAATCCGCTTCCCTTCCGCAACAAGCCGCAAAGCATCTTCGCTTTGCGGCTTGAATTATTTTATATTAACATTATTGTTTTACTCATTTGTCGCTTGCGGTTTTTTAAAAAATTTGTTAAGCTGATAATACTAAGAACTGGTAGCGAGTAACGTGTGTTTGTCATTCTGAACACATTCACTTCGTTCAGTGTAAACTCCGTGAAGAATCTCATTGGAATTGACAAAAGAGATTCTTCGGTGCTTGAGGCGAC
>Ga0066637_10001946_pt1 | contig 13607 bp, 10 predicted proteins | sample CryGeyCG2014_020_FD_62737 | JGI IMG/M metagenome (GOLD analysis project Ga0066637, IMG submission 62737) | Groundwater microbial communities from aquifer - Crystal Geyser CG08_land_8/20/14_0.20 | ecosystem: Environmental > Aquatic > Deep subsurface > Groundwater | place: USA: Utah: Grand County...
TCATTGTAGTCATAGTTCCTGGCCACGAAGGTGACATCGGCCGTGCCGTCCAGCAGGTCCGCGCTGGCAGTGGCGTACGGGGACTTATAGCGCATGAAGTTCTGGTTGGAACGGTGCCTGGAATAGGAAACCATGGGGTATAGCTCGAAGATCCACAGTTTCTGATGGAAACCTGCGTCCAGCATTGTCGTTGTATCTTCCTGGGTCGTATCGCCGTACACTCCGGTATTGGCCACCACTTTCTGGTTCTTATAGTTCTGCAGCGTATAGGTAAGGCCGCCGAACCATTTACCCCAGGTGGGCCGCAGGCTTACCTGGTTAATGTTCTGGTCCTGCAACCCGCCGTTGGCATTGGCCACATTGGTGGGGTCCTGGAATTCCTTGAGCAGGTCGGTATAGTTGGGGAACTCGGCCTTTTTGCTCAGGTAGCTCAAGGAGACCATGCCGTTCCTCTCGAAGTCGAAGGTATAGTCCACGGCCAGCTGCAGGCCCTTGGTCTTCATATTGTACAGGCCGTTATCCCAGGCCTCGTTGGCGCCGGTCCTGGAATAGTCCTGCGAGAAAGCCACGCCGGGGCGCACCCTGAACTTCTCGAAGATTATGCGGCGGTATTCGAAGTTGAAGGAATGGCTTAAGCTGCGGTCCGTGAACTGCCTGGAGTCCTGCGGCGCGAAGCCCTGCCCGGTATAGTTGAAATTATACAGGCCGAAGAGGTGGTCCTTCCTGGTGATCTTGGTAAGCAGGCCCACCTGGGTATTGATATTGCCGCCGCTGAAGATATTGCCGTTGCTGGGCATGAAGGCGGCTTCGTTCAGCGACATATCGAAATGCGGCGTGAAGATCTTGGAATCCTCCGCCACGGCGGCGTGCAGCCCTCCGGCCATGCCCGCCGTCAAAACCGCGCTTAAGATTATCTTTTTCATTCAGTGTCCCTTTACCTTTTTAGGCCCAGGCCGCTTGCTGCGCATAGCGCTTGTTGCGGCACGGCCATAGGCTAGAAGTTAAGATGGAAGTTCCAGACGGGGTGTATGACAAGCACGCCCTCCGGGTAGATATTCAGGCCCAGCTCGAAGTACTTCCCATACCAGCTCAGCTTGCTGGAGAAGACCTGGGTCTTAAGACCGTAATTAAGCTGCATGCTCCACAGCTTGGTCACGCCCTTGGGGGTCTCGATACCCGCTATGATGAAGTCGTCCTTGAAGCCCGTGTCGAAGCTCTTAAGGTCGGTACCCATTAACTGCGGGTATTTCCCGTCCTCGTCGGGCAGGAAGTCGGCTTTCACCTTGAGCTGGCTGTACTTGTAACCCCAGAAGGTGCGCACCTTGGGGCTTACGGAAGCGCTGAGGATAGCGCCCATATAATAGCCGTTGAAGGCGAAGTTATCAATGGTCTCCGAATCCTTGAAGGCGTTCTTGGCCAAAGGGGAGCTCCAGTAGCCGCCTATCAGGTCCAGCTGCGGCACGCCGGGGGCTATGCGGCCCTCGCCGTGCAGGCGCAGCTTGCCGGAGAGGCTGGGCATGGCGGCTATAGTGGGCAGCATACCGCCCCAGAGCCCCGTCTGCACGCCGAACACCTTGCCGGGAGGCAGGGGAGTGGTTCCCTCAAAATCCTGCTGGAAGTCATAGAAGAAACCGGCGGGGTTGGCTATAATCTCGCCCGCCATCTGCATGCCCTTCGCCTCCCAGTCAATAGCGGCGAAGGCGGCGCTGTTGAAGCAGAAAAGCGCCGTCAGCAAAAGTATTGTCCTTTTCATCGGGTTGGATCCTTTTTGTTTAGATAGTGACATGTTTTAGTCGTTGAGTTTGGTCAGGGCGGGCAGCATGCGCTGCACGGCGGCCACGAACAGGTCCGGTATCAGCACGATGTCTATGTTCTTGCTGGTGAGCGCGCTGCCATGATTGCCGAAGTAGTCGGTGGTGCAGATACTTGCGTGACCGGTTCCTCCCACCACGTTCTTTATCCCTATGATAATTTCCCCGGCGCTGTCTTTAAGCAGGGAGAAGGGATCGGAACTGGAGTTGGTAAAATCACTGGTGGACTTTATATTGCCGCCATTGCCTATGGCATAGCTCTCCATGGTGTACCAGAACTCGCCGTTCGCGGCAGCATTGCCGCCCACATTAAAGCGGTCGGCTGTGTAATTCCAGAGCTGCTCGCTATTGGCGTCTTCGGAGCTGTAACTATAGGAAGTGTTCGCCCCGGCGGCATGCTGGGCCCAGACCACATTCCCGGCCGCGGCGCCTACCGTATGGGCGCTGGCCGCCCCGTTCTCGACATATACCAAGCCGCCGGAGCTGCCGCCGGGAGCGCTAGTATCAGCCACTTCCAGCCTCGATATCTTGGTAAGACCTTCCACGGCTTTGTAATTGCTGTCATCAGTAAGTACGCCGGTGATTATGATGCCGTCGTCCGAATCCTGATCAGGGCTGACAGCGCTGGTATGATACCCCAGCAGGTCCAGTGGATTGTTCTCCATCTCGTCGGTACCGGCCACATATTTGGCGCCCGTAGCCACGAAGAAGATATCGCTGCCGGTCCTGTTCGCCATTATCGTGGACATATAGCTGGCTTCCACATCATTGTCACTAAAGAAGCCCGGCCATTCCTCTATGCGCTGCGGCAGGTCCTTGCTGAAACCGATATTCATCTGCAGCAGGTCCAGCCGGTTAGGCACATCCGTCATATAGCCGTTATAAGCGAAGCCGTGCGAAGCCGCCACCGCATTGGTATACCACGGGGCGGAATAATTCGGCCGCTTCACTATATTGTAGAACTGTATGGTGTGATTGTCCGGGCGCACCATGCGCTGGTCCACGCGCACCAGGTTGCCGTGCACGTCGTTAAGAGTGCGGCCGGCTTCCAGGTCGGATTCCTTTGCCACGTTAAGGAAGCCCTTGATGGAGCTCTCCGTATTATTGGTGGCCTTGGCGAAATCCTTTATCTGGGCCCTGTCGTTCTCTTTCTGCTTCAGCTCCTTCTGCCTGGCCTCGGGGGTGAGCCCGGGGTTCCAGTTCTCAAGGGCTTCCCTCTCGCTCTTGGGATCGAGCAGCGCCGGCTTGGCGGCTTTGCCCGCTTCCTCTATATTAAGGCCCTGCCCCTGCAGTATGCTGAATTCCGACTTCCCCTTTTCCGGGGGCACGGTGTATTTAAGCTTGACCTCCCCGAAGAGCACCTGCAGGTTCATCTTGCCGTCTTCGGTGGCGTCCATGGTAAACTCGGTGCCGCGCACGGCGCAGACCGCCGCGGGGGTGCGCACTTCGAATTTCTCCCTGCGCATCAGGTGGGGAACGCGTATCTTCATTCTGCCGAACATCAGGGCCAGCCTGGAGGACAGCGTCTTGCGCTGCTCTATCTCCAGGGCGGAGCCCTCTTTCAGCCAGACCTTGGTCTTGTTCGGCATATACAGCACCACGGAACCGTCGGCGCCGGTGCGCACGGCGCCGCCCTCTGGTATTTCCATGCCGTTCGAAGCGGGAGCCCACTGTCCCTCACGGTCCTGGCGGGCTTCCACGTTGCCGCTGAGGGACAGTACTTTGGCCTCTCCGGCCAGTACCACCCCGGGCAGCAATAAAAGAAGGAAGAATGACGCTGTTTTTATCCTCATAGAAGCAAGTTTAGCAGGAAATAGCCCTTGTGTCAATAAGGTTATTTTGGGATAATGACTGCGCGGGACGAACTGTTTTTCCTATGAAAACCGGCCCGCTGTAATCCCGGTTACATGTGATTTTCGTTACCCGGACGCGCACAGGCCGGCAGGGAATATAGCATTCCTCATTGGGGGATAAGCAAGAGCCGGGAAGAAAGGCTCCGGGAGAAGAATCATGAAACTATTGACTTTTGTTATACTGGCGGCCCTCCTGGCCGGCTGCGGCGCCGGAATAAGGAAGACAGCCGGCTGCCCCCCCTGTCCCCCCTGCCCCGTGGCGGCCGCCCCCACCGTAGCTAAGGCGGTTAAGCCCGCAGTCATAGCGGCGCTCGAAATCCCGTCTTTCACGGACAAAGAAGAAAAGGCCTCCCTGCTGAAGGCCGCGGCGCTGAACCTGCGCTATTTCGAACAGCTTAAAGATCCGACGCCCGTTTATACCTTCGGCTCACGAACCATCACCACAAAAGAGCTGACGGCCTCGGCCTCCGAATTTCTGCGCCTGCTAAGTACCGTACAGGACCCGGCCGGGCTGGAAAGCCAGTTAAAAACCAACTTTGATATTTTCCAGCTGGCCGGCGGGGATTCCACCGGCACAGTCATCTTCAGTTCCTATTACGAACCCACCATTGAAGCCAGCCTGACCCGCTCCGCTAAGTACAAGTACCCGATATACGCCAGGCCGGACGATCTCATTTACGTGAACCTGGGGGACTTCAACGAGAAGTTCAAAGGCGAGAAGATTACCGGCCGCCTCAAGAAGGGCGAGCTGGCGCCTTATATGGACCGCGACGAGATAGATTTCAACGATGGCCTGAAAGACAAGGGCCTTGAGCTGGCCTGGTTCACTAACAGGGCCGACATTATGGACCTGCACATAGAGGGATCGGGCAGGCTGGCCCTGCCGGACGGCAGGACAATTAAAGCGAACTTTGCCGCCACCAACAGCCTGAAATTCAAGGGCTGGCTGACCGCGATGATAGAAAAGGGGCTGATGCCGCGCAAAGGTATTTCCCACGAAAAGGCCAGGCAGTACCTGGCCGACCACCCCGAAGAGGAGCGCGGGATAATGACCGCGAACCCCCGCTACACCTTTTTTAAACTGGAACAGCCGGCCGACCCCGAGGAAGGCCCGGCCGGCACCTATGGCCTGCCGCTGACGGGCTGGCGCTCCGTGGCGGTGGACAATGCCCTGGTGCCACTGGGCGCTATAGCCTTCATGCGCTCCACCATGCCGGATGTGAACGAGGAAGGCACGCTCCTGGGCAGGAAATCCGACAGCCGCTTCGTATTCTGCCAGGACACCGGCGGCGCCATAAAGGGTCCGGGACGGGTGGACTTCTTCGCCGGCAACGGCAAGAAATCACGCACCTTCGCTTTCAAGCTCTGGGACCCGGGCCAGCTGTACCTGCTGGTGCTTAAGGAGAAGTAAAGGGTAAAGAGGGAAGAGGGGAGAACAGAGCGGGGGATTTAAGGAGAGCTTTATGAGAAAATGCGGGCTTTTTATTTTACTCTTGCCCTTTACCCTTTGTCCTTTACTATGCACCTCCGCGAACGCCGCCGGCCTGACCCTGACCGGCCTGGACGTGCTGGAGCGGGACGGCTTCAAACAGCTTGAAGGCAAACGCGTAGGGCTGATAACCAACCACTCCTCGGTGAATATGGACGGCTTTAACGCGGTGGATGTTTTACACAAGGCCGGCAATTTCAAGCTGGCTGCTATTTTCGCCCCGGAACACGGCTTCCGCGGCACGGAGGAGGGCGGCGTACATATACAAACCTCCACCGACCCCCTCACCGGGGTTACCGTTTACAGCCTTTACGGCAAGACCCGGCGGGCGACGCCGGAAATGCTCAAGGGCCTGGACATACTTGTCTTCGACATACAGGACATAGGCGCGCGCTTTTACACCTACCTTACCACCATGGGTTATGCTATGGAGGAGGCGGCTAAAGCCGGCCTGGCCTTCATGGTGCTGGACCGGCCCAACCCTATAGGCGGCATAGTGGAAGGCCCGGTGCTGGAACCGGGCATAAGCGCCTTTACCGCCTATTTCCCGGTGCCCACGCGCCACGGCTTCACCGCGGGGGAAATGGCGCTGTTCCACAAAGCCAAAGCCAGGCTGGACCTGGACCTGGCCGTGGTGACGATGGAGAACTGGACGCGCGACATGTTCTTCGACCAAAGCGGGGTTATCTGGACCAACCCTTCCCCGAATATACGCGAGCTGGACGCAGAGGTGCTCTACCCGGGGCTGGGCTGCTTTGAAGCCACCAATGTTTCGGTGGGCCGCGGCACCGACATCCCTTTTCTCTGGTTCGGCGCGCCCTGGATGAAAGCCGCTAAGATAGCGAAGCGGCTTAACACCGCCGGCCTGCCCGGGGTGAAATTCTCCACGCTCACCCTTACACCGTCCAGGGACGTCTATGCGGGCAAGGCCTGCGAAGGCGTAAAGCTAGAGCTCACCGACCGCCCCGCGGTACGTTCGCTGGATATTTTCGCCCAGGCCGCCTATCTGCTGCGGGAATATAACGGGAAGGATTTTGCAATTAAGCCGAAGGAAATGCGCAAGATGACCGGCTCCGGGGACCTCTGGCGGCTGCTGGGAGAAGGCGCCCGGCCCGAAAAGATAATAGCGGCTTTCAACAACAGCTCCGCGGCCTTCATGGAAGAACGCAAAAAGCACCTGCTCTACAAATAACGCCGGGATACTTGACCGCGAACGCGGATTTGTGTTTAATCTACCATATGGGGAATAAGATATTAGTTGTTGACGACGACCCTGAGATCTCAAGCCTGGTGCAGTACACCCTTGAGGCGCTGGGGCACACGGTGCGGGTTTGCGACAACGGCCGCGAGGTGCTGGACACCCTGCGCTCCTACAAACCGGAGCTGCTGGTACTCGACGTGATGCTGCCCGGCATAGACGGCTACTCACTGGCGGCGCAGATAGCGGAGGACGAGACCCTTAAGACCATGCCGATAGTGGTATTGTCGGCCCTCGAACCCTCCCGCGCCATGTTCCAGCGCTTCTCGCAGGTGGCGTCCTTCCTTACCAAGCCCTTCAACACCGACGATCTTACCGAAGCCATAAAGAACGCCCTGGCAAAAAAATAAGTTTCACCTTCCCAATAAAAACAGGAAAGCCAAAAGCTTTCCTGTTTTTAATTCGGGTTACCTGCTCCAAACGGGACCTGCCGCGGGGAAATGAATTACTGGAGGGACGCCTCACGGACCGGTTCAGCAAAACCTTCCGAAGGCCGAGGCTTGCGTAGCGCCGAGGCATGAGGCAGAGCGAGGCCACGGTGTGGCTAAGCGCGTTTTGCGCACCGGTCCGGGAGGCGTCCCGAACCCCACGGTGCTGGCCGAGCGCGTTTTGCGTTCCGGTCCCCGCGGCGGTCAACGCTCCCAATCGTGAAAACCTGTTATTTAGGAACCGGTTCAAAGCCGGGGGAGACTTTGCCGGCGGCGAGGTTGAGGGGGCAGGCTTCCTGGCAGAGGTCGCAGCCATAGGCGAAACCGTGGTCCTGCTCCGCTATCTCCGGCGGCATAGGTTCGCGCGCCTGGGTGGTCCAATAAGAAATGCAGAGCGCGGGGTCCAGCGCCCCGTCCTTAAGCGCCCCGGTGGGACAGGCCCGCGCGCAGCGCGAACAGGAACCGCAGGAATCATCGCGGGGCGCGTCCGGCTCCAGCTCCAGGTTAAGCGCCAGCCCCCCCACAAAGAAGTAACTACCCAGCCCGCGCGAAACGGCCAGCGTATTTTTGCCGCGGAAAGCTATCCCCGCCAGCCGCGCCAGCTCCTTCTCCAGCACCGGGGAAGTATCACAGAACACCCGTCCCTCCGCGCCGGGAAATTCCTGTTTTATGGTCTCCAGCGCCGCGGACAGCTTTTCCTGCACCCCGCCGTGATAATCGCGGCACAGCGCGTAGCGCGCCAGCCTCGCGCCGGGTTTCGCCAACAGCCCGGCAGCGAACCGCTTCCTGCCGGAGTTTTCTATAAACGCCGCCGGGGGCCCGGCCGCGCGCAGAGCAGCGGCATAATCCAGGCCGGGCGCCCAGTAGCGGAAGGCGCAGACCAGCGCCGAGCGCGCGCCCTCGTACCAGTTGGAAAGATTTTTTCTTTTAAGCGGGTCCCGGTTCAGGTAGGCCAGGTCCGGCGGGACACTCGCGGCGGCTTCGGCGAACCTGCCGAATTCGTCCAGGTCCCCCACCCCTGCGATACCCGCCGCGGCGGCGCCGCCGTACAGGGCGATTTCCTTGATCCTTTCCGCCTTACTCATCGAAAATATCAGGACTTGGACAGGCTGGAATATTCCCAGGAGGAATAACGCAGCCAGAAGAACCTGAAGAATTCCTTAAGGAACTCTTCCCGGGAAACCCGCCGGCCCAGGATGTCGCGCACGCTGACGGCGGTTTCAAGCTTAAGCTTATTGTTAAGGTTGACGCCCGCGCCGAGCAGCAGCCAGCCGGCTTCACGATTTATCGAGGAAGACTCCGCGATTATGCCGGCTAGCTTAAGCCATTTGCGGCGGCGCGGATGATAAGCGTAAACGTCGTTGGGCTTTTTTACCCGGGTCTTAATACCGTACAGCGCTATGGTCTCGGCCACGGCCTCCCCGCTGAGCACGCTAAGGTCCGGCAGGAATTTAAGGCCGGTCTCGGGCTTGAGCAGCAGGGTCATATAAAGTCCGCCGGGGCCCGATTCCCAAGCGCTGCCCCGGCGCCCCACACCGGCGGTCTGGGTTTCGGCCAGTACCAGCGTATTTTGCGCGGTCCCCTCCATGGCCATTTCCCGGGCTACGGCCTGGGTGGAGACGGTCTCGTCCAGGCAGACTATCCGGCTTATGCCAGGCAGGGTACTGAGGTCAAGCTCTTCACAATTGCAGGGTTTCATTTTTCCTCCACTTCAAAAGAGATGTCCAGCGGCCGCGCGGCGCTGGTAATGGAGCCCACGGAGATCCTGTCTACGCCCAGCCTGGCGAACTGCGCGGCCTTTTCCAGGTCCACGCCTCCGGAGATCTCCACCTCGGGCTTTTTGCCCTTATAGGAGCGTATCATCGCAATGGCTTCCATCATGTCCCTGTAGGCTATATTGTCCAGCATTATCACGTCGGCGCCCAAAGACAGGAAATTCCGCAGCTGGAACAGGCTCTGCACTTCCAGTTCTATTTTAAGGCCGGGCTTGGCCTTGCGCATGGCTTTTATGCGCCCGGCCAGCACTTCGGCGCTGCCGCCGGCCAGCGCCACGTGGTTGTCTTTTATCATGGCCATATCGTAAAGGCCCATGCGGTGATTTCTGGCGCCGCCCACCCCGGCGGCGTATTTTTCTATGGCGCGCAGGCCCGGCAGGGTTTTGCGTGTGTCATAAATCCTGGTGCGGCGGCTTGTTATTACGGAGGCGAACAGCGCGGCCCTGGTGGCTACGCCGCTCATATGCTGCAGAAAATTGAGGGCGGTGCGCTCGGCGGTCAGGATCGTGGCGGGCCCCTCCACCTGCATAACAATATCGCCCCTGTTTATCCGGGCGCCGTCCTTATAGCGGGTCTTTATTCCGGAGCCGGGCGCGGCCAGTTTGAACACGCGTTTGGCCACATCAAGGCCGCAAAGCACGCCTTTATCCCTGGCCAGCATCCTGCCGTAAAAACGGGTCCCCAGCGGCACAAAGAACCGGGTAGTCACGTCCCCGGGCCCAATGTCTTCCTTCAGCGCCGCCTTGATAACAGCGTCAAATTCCCTCATCTTTAAATTTTACCATTTAGCAGGCGCCGCGGAGGGCAGAATTATAGCTTTGTTTAACAGAAGGTACGCGAGGTGCACAGTCGGGGGCCTGGCACCTCGCGGCACTTATGTTAAGTAAAATTATTTCTTCCTGCGGGAGGTTTTGAGTTTTATACCGGTCATTTCGCGGAGCTCGAAGAGGCGGTTGCGCAGTTCCGCGGCGAGTTCGAAATTGAGGTTGTCGGCGGCGTCCTTCATGCGTTTCTCTATCCCGGCCGCCAGGGCTTTCACCGAAGCCTTCGGCATATCGCCGCGCGGCAGGGGCTCGGCCACCGCCAACCCTTCGCGCTTGGCCTGCGTGCGCAGTTCCTCGTATTCCACGAATTTCTTGATAATACTTTTCGGCTCGATACCGTGCTTCTTATTGTACGCCAGCTGCGTGGTACGGCGGCGCGTCATCTCGGCCATCGCACGTTCCATAGAACCGGTAATACGGTCCGCGAAAAGGATAACTTCGCCGCAGAGGTTGCGGGCCGCGCGCCCCGAGATCTGTATCAAAGTGGTCTCGCTGCGCAGAAAGCCCTCATTGTCCGCGTTGAGGATGGCCACCAGCGTCACCTCGGGGATATCCAGCCCCTCGCGCAGCAGGTTGATGCCCACCAGCGCGTCGAACCCGCCCTTGCGAAAAGCGCCCAGGATATCCAGCCGCTCCAGCGTATCCATATCCGAATGCATATAGCGCGCCTTCATCCCCTTCTCGGACAGGAAGGCGCTCAGGTCCTCGGCGGTCTTCTTCGTCAGCGTCAGCACCAGCGTGCGCTCTTTCTTCGCCGCGCGCCTGGCTATCTCGGCTGACAGGGCTTTTATCTGGCCGGTCACGGGCAGTATCCTTATCTCCGGGTCCACCAGGCCCGTGGGCCGGATTATCTGCTCCACAATATCCTCTTTGGCACAGGCCGTAAGCTCGTATGGCCCGGGGGTGGCGGAAACAAAGACGGTAGAAGGCCTCAGCGCCTCGAACTCGTCGAACTTCAGCGGCCTGTTGTCCAGCGCCGACGGCAGCCGGAAGCCGAAATCCACCAGCGTCTGTTTGCGCGCGCGGTCCCCCGCGTACATGCCGCGTATCTGCGGCACCGTCACATGCGATTCGTCCACAAAGAACAGGAAACCCTTCTTATAGTAATCGAACAGGCAGTCCGGCCTGCTGCCCGGCGGGCGGCTGGCCAGGTGCCGCGAATAATTCTCCACCCCGCTGCAATAGCCGGTCTGGCGTATCATCTCAAGGTCGTAGCGCACGCGCTGGCCCAGGCGCTCGGCTTCCAGCAGTTTCCCCGCCCCTTTCAGTTCGGCCAGGCGCTCCGCCAGTTCCGCCTCTATGGCCGCGGTCGCTGCCTCCACTTCGCCGGAAGTGGATACGAAATGCGTGGCCGGGAACACCCAGATCTCCTTAAGTTCCTTTATGGTATCCCCTGTAAGAGGGTCTATTTCCTTTATCGCTCCTACATTCTCTTCCAGTTCCACCCGCCAGGCGGTTTCGGCATCGGCGGGAAAAATATCCAGGTTACCCCCCCGCAGCCTGAAGGTGCCGCGCGAGAACTCCACCTCATTGCGCTCATAATTGATGCTTACAAGGAAGCGCGTAAGTTCCTTGCGGTCGGCTTTCTGCCCCTGCTTTATATTGAGGCACCGCTCCGAGAAATTATCCGGCGAGCCTATATTATAAATGCAGGAGACGGACGCCACCACTATAGTATCGGGGCGGGTGAGTATGGAGGTGGTGGCCTTCAGCCGCAGCTTGTCTATGTGGTCGTTTATGGAGGAATCTTTTTCTATATAAGTGTCGGTGGCCGGGATATAAGCTTCGGGCTGGTAATAGTCGTAATAGGAGACGAAATACTCCACAGCGTTATCCGGGAAGAAGGTCTTGAACTCGGAATACAGCTGGGCGGCCAGCACTTTATTGGGCGAGATGACCAGCGCGGGGCGCTGGAGGCGCTCTACCATGGCGGCTATGGTGAAGGTTTTGCCGGAGCCGGTAACGCCCAGCAGGGTCTGGTTGGCCTTGCCGGCTTTTACGCCGGCGCAGAGCGCGTCTATGGCGGCGGGCTGGCCGCCGGCGGGCCCGAAGGGAGCCACCAGCCTGAACCTGTTCTTCATCTCTAAATTTTAGCAATATTCTTCTGCCCGGGAAGCGCCGATTTCCCCTGCCGCCAACCTGGCCTGACGGTCGGGCCGGGTTAGCGCATAGCGCTTGATACGGCACGGCCATAGGCCGGCAAAACCTTCCGCAGGCCGAGGCTTGCATAGCGCCGAGGATAATACGGACCTGCCCTTCCTAAATGACGAAAAACAGCCCGCTTAAAACTTATTAAAAAGCCCCGGCCGCCCATAAATGTTAAAATTTCCGCATGCCGGAACGCGTAGAGATAACCGTGGCCGAAAGCGCCGGGTTCTGCCCCGGCGTGAAGAACGCCATAGATCAAGTGCTGGAGCTGGCCAAGCACCGCAAGAAGACCATCTACACGCTGGGCCCCCTTATCCACAATAAGCAGGTAATAGAAACCCTTAAAGAACAGAACATCCACGCCATAAATTCCGCCGCGGAGATCAAGGACCGCGGCGCCATACTGGTGATACGCGCGCACGGCGTCACGCCGGAAGAAGAAAAGAAACTGCGCTCCCTGGGCCTTGAAGTGGTGGACGCCACCTGCCCGCTGGTGAAGCATGCGCAGGAGAACATCCGCGCCCATGCCGCCGAAGGTTATTCAACCATAATAGTGGGCGACCGCGACCACGCCGAGGTTATAGGCCTGATGGGGTATGCCGCCGGGCGCGGCCACGTGGTAAGCGGGCCGGAAGAAGCCCAAAAACTCCCCCGCCTTGAAAAAGCCAATATCGTAGCCCAGACCACGCAGGAAAACGAAGTCTTCCTGGCGGCTGTGGAAGAAGCGCGGAAAGCCGCCGGGGAACTATTAGTCTCCAACACCATCTGCAACCCCACGCGCCAGCGCCAGAAAGAGACGATAGAGCTTTCCAAAGACGCGGACCTGGCGATAGTGGTGGGCGGCCGCAACTCGGCCAATACCGCACGCCTTTTCCACATCTGCCGGCGCCTGGCTAAAAAGGCCGTGCACATAGAAAAGGAAGACGAGCTGAAGAAAGCCATGTTCCGCGGCGCCGCGAAGGTCTTTATTACCGCCGGGGCCTCCACCCCGACGTGGATGATAGAGAAGGTCCTTGAAAAAGCGCGGGCACTGGCCGCCGGCAGAAGCAACCGCCTGCTTGAACGGCTGGCCCTGGGCTGGAAGCTGGTGATAACCGGCTCGCTCTACACCGCGTTGGCCGCGGCCGCCCTCACCTATGTCTGTATGAAACTGGAGGGCACGCCGGTCTCAGGTAAATTCCCGCTTATGGCCGGTCTCTTCGCCTTCAGCCTGCATATGGCCAACCGCGCGGCGGAAAAAGGCGCCGCCGCCCCGGACAGGGCGCGCAGGCTGCTCTTCGTAAAATACGCCATGCAGTCCCGCTTCGCGGCGCTCATCTGCGGCATGCTGGCCATCTTCCTTTCCGCCGCCACGGGCTGGCAGGTGCTGCTTCCCGCAGCCTTCTTCTGGCTTTTAGGAATGCTGTATCCCTGCAAGCTCCCCCTGGGCCTGGCCAACTTCGGCTATTTCCCGGCCTCCAAGGACATCCTGATAGCGCTGGGCTGGGCCTTCATGTGCGCCGGCGCGCCCGGGCTGGGGCAGGGCGGGGCTATGAGCAATGCCACGCAGCTGGCGGTATTCTTCGCCTTCCTGCTGGTGTTCACGCGCTCGGTGCTGTTCGGGATAAGCCATGCCCACAGCGATATGATAACCGGCAAAGAGAATTTCTACAAAGCCGCGGGTCCGGCACTCACCTACCTCACGCTGTCTTTTATCTTCCTGCTTATATCCGCCACGCTCATAACGCTTAAAAGCATGGGCTGGCAGCCGCAGCTTGCCGCGGCCCTGCTGACGGGCCTGTTATATTACCTCGGGCTGCTGCTCTTCTTTTATTTCAGCAGGATCCCGGAAAGGATCACCGCGGAAACGCTGATAGACACGCAATTTATGCTGCTGGCGGCGCTGGCATATTATTCTTAAGGTGGCCGGACGCAAACAGTGGCTGCAGCGCAAAGATGAGCGCGGCGCTGGAAAACATCGTCACCGTGAACACGGCCGGGATAAAGCGTCGCGCGGTAGTTTTTATACGGGATTTTCCCCC
>Ga0066637_10001951_pt1 | contig 13587 bp, 13 predicted proteins | sample CryGeyCG2014_020_FD_62737 | JGI IMG/M metagenome (GOLD analysis project Ga0066637, IMG submission 62737) | Groundwater microbial communities from aquifer - Crystal Geyser CG08_land_8/20/14_0.20 | ecosystem: Environmental > Aquatic > Deep subsurface > Groundwater | place: USA: Utah: Grand County...
TATGGCCGCGAACCGCCGCCAAAAGCCGGCTTTTTCCCCGGAAAACTGCGGAGCTTTACCTGGCTCTTCTCCGGAAAACGACGCCGTTACCGCTTCAATAGCCGACGGCTGTTCGCCTATGGGTATCTCGCTCAAAACCCTGTAAACCTTTATTTTTTCGGGCACGCCCTTGAACTGCCTGTAGCCTATTTCGCTGGAAGGGACTTCCTTCTTGTTCATGGCCAGGTAAACCGCTTCGGTAAAAAATACCTGTCCCGCTTCGGCTATGCTTTCGAGCCTGGAAGTTATGTTCACCGCCTCGCCGAAAATATCCCCGTCCTCGGAGACGGCGACTTCGCCGGAATTTATGGCTATTCGTATATCTATCCTTTCCGCGCTCTCTTTCCCTTCGTTATGCTTTTTCAGGGCTTCCTGTATCTCTATGCCGCAAATAACCGCTTCCGTGGGGCTTTCGAAAGTCACAAGGAACGCATCACCTATCGTTTTCACTATGTGTCCCGAGTGTTTTCCCAGTATGGGAGTGACTATATCCTTGTGTTTTTTAAGCAGTTCCATCGTCTCCAAGCGCGAGGAAGCGGCGGTGCGGGAGGTGAATCCCTTTATGTCGGTGAGCATTATGGCTACGTGTTTGGTTATCATAAATCCCTCTTTCGGTTTATTGTATCAATTTTTAAAGCCGGCGGTTTCGGCCCCGTTACGGTAATTTATCATTTCTTTAAAAAAACGCGGATTGCCGGCGATTTCTCCAAAAGCTATAATAAATCCGTAAGGAACGGAGGAGACATGCCATCCCATCTCAAATTCATGAAAGCGGCTATAGCCGAGGCCGGGAAAGGCCTCCGCGAAGGCGGAATCCCGATAGGCGCGGTGCTGGTTAAAAACGGCAGGATAATAGGCCGGGGGCATAACCGCCGGGTGCAGAAAAAATCGGCCATACTGCACGCCGAGATGGACTGCCTCGAGAACGCGGGACGGCTTAAAGCCGCCGATTACAAAAAATGCGCGATTTATTCCACGCTTTCCCCCTGTTCCATGTGTACCGGGGCCATTTTGCTCTACAAAATCCCCCTGGTGGTGATAGGCGAGCACGAAACCTTCAAAGGCCCCGAAAGCTATTCCAAAAAATTCGTCAAGCTCGTGAACCTGGACCTGCCGGAATGCAAAAAGCTTATGGCCGATTTCATAAAGGCCCGCCCGGAACTCTGGAACGAGGATATCGGGGAATGACGGCCGCCGTAGGCCCTTGGGACCGGGAAAAAGCGGGTATAAAGCCTCTTAAACACCCGCCGAATAAATGTTAAAATATATGCGGATGAAAAAAACGATCTTAACCTTTCTTACCCTGTTCCTGGCGCAGGCGGCGGCTTCGAAGGACCTTCCTTCCGATCTGAAATTCGACGAGGGGCTGACCCTCGAGACCGTCGTTAAGAGGATAGAAGAGTCGGAACTCAAGAAAATTTCCAACCCGAAATTCAATCTCCTGATAGATATAACTAAGGATTGCAAGAGGATAACTTTTACCCGGGACTACCAGTTGACCTCCGAACCGGTTTCGCTTACCAGCGTCGAGTTCGCGACGGACTGCCAGGTACTGGGTTACGCGGGGAACCAGGTCTGCTTTACCTATACCAGGTACCACAAAGCCGAGTCGAAAATAATCATAACCGCTCCCAGGAAACTGAAACCCGGCAAGCCCGAAGTTTTTGAGCTCTGCCTCTGGAACGATTCCCTGAGCCTCAGACAGCTCTCGCCGGCCGCGGGTTATTCGGTAAATCCGGTGCGGGATACCTTTGAACTTACGCCTGCCGCGAGAACTACGCCGGAAATTTCGAAAAGCCAGGGCAAGGACTGCGCCCTGGTCTCGCAAGCCGATTACTCCTGCATTTACAGGTGCAAGGACGGTTCTTTCCTCTCTCAACTTAACCCTTCCCCTCCTTTTCCGGGAACGAGGGTTCCGCTTCACGACTGTCCGCAGGATCCGGACCTCCCCTTATAACCGCGGCCGGAGTTCCCGGCTCTTCCCCTCTGAATTTGAGAAGGACCTTTCCCGCGGTTTTTTGTAGAATCCAGCTTATGGGAAAAACTCTTAAACTTTTATTTCTTTTCTCCTGCCTTTCCCCGGCCCCTTTGCGCAGAAACCGTAAAAGTCGGCTTTAAAGCCGCGCTCCCGGTCTATACCGCGGAAAACGCCGCGGTAGCCGGCTCCTCCCTGGGCGGAATAATTTCGCTTTACATAGCCCTCGAATACCCGAAGCTCTTCTCCAAAGCCGCGGCGCTTTCCCCCTCGCTTTACTGGGCAAACCGGAAACTGCTGGAATTGTCGAAAACGAAAGCGGACCCGCGAAAAACGCTTATCTGGCTCAGCATGGGAACCGAAGAAGGAGAGAAAATAGCGGAAAGAGGCGGGGCGACGGAATCGGCAACGGATTCCAGGGAATTGCGGGATATCCTGAAAACCAAAGGCTTCGAGGAAAATGAAAATCTTATCTATTACGAAGAGCCGGGCGGGCGGCATAGCGAAAAATACTGGGCCAGGCTCATGCCGAAAGTTCTTGAATTTCTTTTAACCGGCCGATAAATTATTCGCGTTCCCGGGAACCGCGCGGCGGGTCTTTCCCCGGGCCGGCCGGCGCGCCTATTTTTCCCTGATAAGCAATATTCCTTCTCCGCCGTTAAATTCGAGTTCTTTGACCCCGCTTTTAGGTTTACCGGACAACCTCTCCAGGCATATTTTCGCCGCAAGGGAGCCGTTCTCCGCCTGCAAGGTCATAAATTCCAGGGGCACGTTGTTGTTATAGGAAAGAGGATAACGCGCCGCAAGGCCGCCGTTTAAAGATTTAAGCGGAACTCCTATCTTAAAAGTTTTGCCCTTGAATATTTTAAAGGCCTGGTCTTTCTTGTCCAAAACGACCAGATATTCTTTTTCCGGCGCGGGTTTTACGAGCTGAACGGGATAGGCTTTGAACCGGAAAGCCAGGTCGAAGCCCCTCACGGAGAAGACGCTTTTGTCGGAAGAAAAAGAAACGGTTTTCCTGTCATCCCTTTCCCAGTACGACAGGTAGGACTGCCCCATATGGCCCATCAGCTCCACGCTGGCGGCCGTATAACCGCTCCCCCAAGGTTTGCCTTTCTTTTCGAGGGAGGCGAGGTCCTGGATAAAATATTTTTTCAAGGGACCGACGCCGTGGTACCTGACCACGTAATCGAGAGACGCGCTCAGCTGCTGCCGTTCTTTCCAGTCCAGCTCCTTTTCCAGTTTTATTATTTTCCCGCCGGCTACGGCTCCGTTCCTCTCGAGCGCCGACTCCAGGCGCTTAAGCTGGCTTGAAAGCGAAACGGAATAAGCCCCCCAGGGCCCGAAAGAGCTGAGAATCGCCGCGAGGACCAGCGTGACAGGCACCATTTTGATATCCGGTTTCCGGCCGAAAATGAAGTAAATAAAGATCCCCGCAAGCCAGGCGGCCAGGACGATAAGGAAATAGCGGTGTTCCGTCATCCCGTATTGTTCCACGCGCTTGAAAACGGCGATAAAGAGCATAACGAGCAAAGGCAGGGCGGCCGCGCAGAAACCTTTTGAGTAGATCTTTATCCAGCGGTTCTCCTCCTTTTCCTGCGCCGGGTAAAGCAGGAGGAAAGAAACGAGGCCGAGAACGGAAGCGGTGCTGGTAAGCCAGCTTACCCAGCCCTGGGGCCATTGCCGCGTGAAGACGATCTTGCCCATATAGGCGTAAAGTATGAGAAAATAGACCGTAACCAGGGGAATAAGCGCGTATTGGGCGAACAACTTCAGGATTTTCGGATAAGTTTTATCGTCCTCCAGCTCCCGGTAATTTACGGGGGTGGTCCCCATAAAAAGCGTAGTCCAGAAAAAATAGCCGGCAAAGATCCACAGGTATTGGTAGACTTTTTCTTCCACCTTGATACCCAGCAATTTATCCACGGCCGCCAGCGCTATGGAAATGCCCAAAAAAAGAACCCCGGTATAAAAGGAAGAAACGCCCAGACGGATAAAAAGATTTTTATTGAACTGCCAAAAACCGTTGGTTTCGCCGGAGCGCAGGTAAGGGGCGAAAGAGATAAAAAGCAGGGTCATAAAAAGCCAGTGTATGTAGCGGTCCTTGTAATCGAAATCGCTTTTCCCCGAAAGGAAATAAAAGAAAACGCCGACAAAAACCAGACCGGCCAGGAAGGCGTAAGCCGGCCTGAAAACTTTGGGGAACGAGCCCCTTTCGTTCGCCAGAGCCAGCGAATAAAAAAGCGCTATGCCCAACTGCAGCGACAGGAGCAATTCGGTCCAGACGACTATCGGATGAGGGAGATCGACCATGACCCAGGCGGTGACGCAGGAAAGCCCGGCCATGGCCAAGGCGGCGGGAAAACGGGAAAAAGTCTGAAAAAACCCTTTGAGCGCATATTGTACGGCCGGAAAGTTCATAAAAACTCCTTTACCCCGTTAGCCTGAATTCTGCAGTTCAACTTAGTTTTCATTGATAAACCAAAAGAACAAAATTATTCTGCAGAATTCCCTGCGAAGCATCCCACTCCCCTTAACCCATGTGGACGGGATTGTCCCTTTCCATGGTTCTATAAGGAAGAGGGACAGGTTGCGAAACAAGCGCTACGTGCGCAGTTTCAGCAAGGGTTTACCCCGCGCGAGGCGCGCCCGAACCCTGAGAGGGGAAAGTTTCCAACTGAAACTTTCGGGTTAGAGAAGGCCCCCGGCTCAGGCCGGGGGTAAAGTCCGAAGGCCGGCCGGGGCTCCGGCTCTTTACGGCTGCTGTTTTTTTTCAGCTTTAGCCCAGCTGTCCTTCAGCGTGACGGTGCGGTTGAATACCGGGACTCCGGGTTTGGAATCCTTGGGATCGGCGAAGAAATAGCCCAGACGCTCGAACTGCGCGCGGTAACCCGCGGGCGCGGTCTTGAGACCGGGCTCGAGCAGGGCGTTCACTATCTCTCTCGACGCGGGATTCATGTTTTCCTTATAGTCGCGCCCTTCTTCCACGTCTTCGGGTTCGCGTTTGGTGAAAAGCGCGTCGTAAAGGCGCACCTGCGCCGGAAAAGCGTGTCTGGCCGGGACCCAGTGTATGGTCCCTTTAATCTTTCTCCCGTCCGGAGTGTCGCCGCCGCGCGTAGCGGGGTCGTATGAGCAATGCACCTCGGTTGTTTTGCCGGAGGCGTCCTTTACAACCTTCTCGCATTTGACTATATAAGCGTATCTCAGACGAACTTCCTGACCGGGGGTCATGCGGAAAAATTTCCTGGGCGGGATTTCCATGAAATCGTCGTTTTCTATATAAAGCTCCCTGGAAAAAGGAACCTTGCGCGTTCCCGCCGACGGGTCCTCCGGATTATTGACGGCGTCCAGTTCCTCGCTTTTGTCCTCCGGGTAATTGGTGAGCACCACTTTCAGCGGCTTCAGGACGGCCATGGCCCTGGGCGCGGTCTTGTTCAGTTCGTTCCGTATGGCGTTCTCCAGCACCCGGATATCTATTACGCTGTTGAACTTGGATACGCCTATCTCCTCGCAGAAGGCGCGTATCGAGGAAGGAGTATAGCCGCGGCGGCGGAAACCGGATATGGTCGGCATGCGGGGATCGTCCCAGCCGTCCACATGTTTTTCTTTTACCAGCTCAAGGAGCTTTCTTTTGCTCAAAACCGTATTCCCAAGATTAAGCCTGGCGAATTCTATCTGTCGAGGATGGTAGATGCCGAGTTGTTCCAGAAACCAGTCGTAAAGCGGCCTGTGGTCCTCAAATTCCAGAGTGCAGATAGAATGAGTTATCCCTTCGGTAGAATCCTCAATCCCGTGAGCCCAGTCATAGGTTGGATAGACGCACCACTTGTCGCCCTGCCTGTGATGAGAGGCGTGCATGATGCGGTACATGACCGGGTCGCGCATGTTCAGATTAGGATGGGCCATGTCTATCTTTGCCCTCAGGGTCTTGGCCCCGTCCGGGAATTCCCCCTTGGTCATCCGGGCGAACAGGTCGAGGTTTTCCTCCACCGTCCGGTTTCTGAACGGACTGTCCTTGCCGGGTTCGTTGGGAGCGCCGCGGTGGGCGCGCACCTCTTCGGGGTTAAGGTCGCAGACATAGGCCTTCCCTTTCTTTATGAGTTCTACGGCCCAGGCGTGCATCTTGTCGAAGTAATCGGAAGCGTAAAAGAGCCTATCCTCGAAATCCCCGCCGAGCCATTTCACGTCCTCTATTATGGAATCCACGTATTCCTGTTCCTCTTTGGAGGGATTGGTGTCGTCGAAACGCAGATTAAATTTGCCTTTATAGCCGCGGGCAAGCCCGGAATTGAGGCAGATGGACTTGGCGTGGCCGATATGCAGATAGCCGTTCGGCTCCGGCGGGAACCGGGTGTGCACCCGGCGGGCGTTCTTGCCGGCGGCTAAATCCGAGTCTATTATTTCCCTTATAAAATTCGTCTTGACGGTTGGTTGTTCAGTCTTCTTTTCCATGGAGAAATTATATCAATTTTGGGGAAAAAGTAGGAAGAGAGATAAAAAAAGAAAGGGCGTCAAAAAAATTTCAAATAATAAACCATAGCCGAAGTCTCGTTCAGGTACCTCCAGCCGGTCAGGACCGAATACTCCATCCTGAAATAACGTACCGGTTTTTTCCCGGCCGGGACTTTGCCGTCGACCAGGATCTCGGCGCGCGCCACTATATCGTCATCTTTACCCCTGGCGCTCAGTGATTTAAACTCTATCCGCTCAATATTTTTCAGCATCTCGGAGCTCTTCGCTTCCTGTCCTTCCGGTAAAGGAATTTCCAGTTCCGCTTTCGCCAGCTGTAAATATTCCGCCGCCATCTCCAGCCTTATGATCTGCCGGACCTTGGGTTCAAGCGTCCTGCGGGAAGTTTGATATTTAAATACCGAGAAACCGAGAATCGCCAGGATTACGATTATCGCTTTCCAGCCGCCGAGATTAACCGTCATTTTTTTGCCGCCGTATTATGAAACCTCTTTCGACCTTGTTTACCCAGTGTAAATTTTTCCGCCATGACTTCCGAATGTTCCCCTTTTCCTACTGCAGTATCTCTATCTCCCCTATGGACGGCTGCGGCACCAGCGCCTTGGAAACGGCGTTTACGCCTTCCCCGACATAGAGACAGGAGATTATGACTATACTGGCCAGCAGTATGCCCACGGCCAGATTCCCCTTCTGCAATTCCTGACCCGCGTGAAGCCTGGCGCGGGTGAGCCTGCCGAACAACCGCAGGGTAACCGAGATGGTCAAAACAGCCGCCACCATGGCTATGCTGAGATGGCCGAAACAAAGCAAGGTGAGTTTGCCGAAGCCCAGGCTGTTCTCTCCCGGCGCCGACATATACAGGCGGAACATGCTTACCACCGAGGTTATGCCTTTCTGCAGTATCATTGAGGCGGAGAACAAAATGGCGGCCATAAGAGTTCCCACCGCCACATTGCCTTTCTTTATCTCTTCTTCCATGTTGAAATCCGGATTGGCCTTTACGAATATCCTGTAGGTGATGTAGATGACCAGGCCGGACATTACCACGGCCAGGATAAATTCGAATACGCTTACTATAATTCTTGTAGTTAACATAATTTCTCCTTTCGCGGCGTTCCAGGCCTGTGCCGCGGGCCTTCAGAAATTAAAAAAACGGCTCTATGACATAACCTTTGGAACTTTTCAACAGCTCAGCCGTATACTTGCCCACCGAACCCGGCTCCAGCCAGGCGGGGCCGGCCGGCTCTATAAGCACGTATTCCAGACCTTCATACCTGACGAACATGTCCCCTTTTCCCGGTATGCGCCTGATAGCCATGAGGTAATGGCGGGGCACGGCTATCCCGACCATTTTTATCCCGCTCCAATTCGCGAGTATCGAGGCGACGACTCCGGTTTTAGTGTCGCAATCGCCCCAGCCGCTGAGTAGCGACCTGGCCGGCGGCAAAAGACCCCCGGTATGCCGGGTGCCTTCGAGCGTGGGCGGGATCTTGTAGCGGATGGCCGTCTGCACCATCGACACCACGGCTCCGACGGTGTCTTCCGAGCCGTACCCGTTTTTTTTTGCGTGCGCCTGGAAAGCCAGGGCCAGGGATTTCAGTTCCGGCGCGTTGCGCCTTACTATGCCGGGCATATCGCATTCCACGATGTTCCCGGTCCTCAAAGCCAGGCCTCTCTTGTAAAACATCCCGCGCAGCCTGGTTTCATATTCGACGCCCACTTCTTTTACCGCCTTTTCGGCGGCCGGTTTCCCTCCCCTCTCGTACCCGGCTTCCCACGCGGCCCGATACGCCGTTTCGCGCCATTTTTTCAGGGCGGAGTATTCCTCGTCGGTATAGCCGTAGCCGGTAAGGTATTTCCGGTAATACTCGGCGGGCATGCTGAAAGAAACGTCGAGCTTGTCCCGGTTGAAATTGACGAAATGGTATTGCGCGTTAAACATGCCCCCGGCCTTCCAGACCTTTTGGGAGGTTCCCGTTTCTGTCTTTTTGCGCACCACCTGTTCGCGGGCTTCTTCTTCCCCCTCATCCTCTTCCTCTTCTTCGTCCTCCGAGGACTGGTCGTAAGTAAGGTCAATCCCGGCCGGATATACCGCCAGCTTCTCCTCCCACTCGGACGCGAGCCGTAAGGTCCAGGCGAATAAAGCCGCAGACAGGAAACAACACAAGAGCAGGCGCGAGTCTTTAATCGTCATTTATAATTCGTCCGAATCCTTTTCTTATTCCTAATAATACAAAAAATCAGGGCGCCGTTCCAGAATCGGGGGCCGCCGGCGCGCGTATTTTTATATAATGTTTCCAAAGGAGCGGGCTCTATGGGACATAAAAAATCCAGGAACGCGGGGGGAAAGGCGCAAACGCCGGCAGCCCCTAAAAAAACGTCCTTAACCGAAAAATTTTCCATTCCCCGTACGGCCGGCCTGGCCCTCGCGCTCTTTCTTTTGGACGCGTTCATGATAAACCGGGGCGTTCTTTCCTTCCTTACGGCCGCTCTCGCCAGCTTTCACGTCGTCTCGGGCTCGATAGGCTCCCTTTTTCGGGAAAAAACGGAACCATTCCGGCCGGTACGCTCGGTTTTGTTCATGGCCGCGGCCGCGGTTGTGATCCTTTCCAATCACCTGAACGATAAGATGGCGCGGGCAAGGGCCATGGAAATAGCCGGGGCCTGCGAAAAATTCCGCGCCGCCGAAGGCCGTTATCCCGGACGGCTCGAAGAGCTTGTTCCCGATTTCCTGCCGGAAATCCCCCTCGCGAAATACACACTGTTAAACAACAAATTCCGGTATTCCGGCGGAAACATAGAGTACCTGGCCATGCCGCCTTCAGGCCGACGCTATTACTCGCTGGAAGAAAAAAAGTGGAAACGGGTGAACTGAACGGAAAGTGAAGACGGGGGAACGGGTCAGGCCGCTGTTCCCCGCGGCCTCTTTATTTGGGCATAAAGAATTTCAGGAGCAGGACGAGGCCCACCAACAGAAAAAAGGCTATTATGGCCCATTTGGACAGCCCGCCTTCCGGCGAAGAATTTTCCGGCAGTATCAAGCTGCTTCCCGTTCTTTGAGCCATCGCCTTGGCCTTCCCGAGAGATTCCTCGTAGACCCGTCGCGCGTCCGGGGGCATATCTTCGGGGCTGTCGTAGCCGACGCCGTTCACGATCAGCTTCTTGTTCCCGGCGAGGCCCCCGCCCGATTTTATGGCGTTCTGAAGGATTTGCCGTTCCCGCTCCGGCACCTCGTCCAGAGAATCGTATTCCTTGCCGTTGACCGTGATCTTCCGCTTGATACTGAAATTGAACTCTATTCCCATGCCTAACCTCCCCGATTAAGATAGTTATACCACACATACTTTTTTGTGCGGGAGGCATTCGGCATCGATAAGCAAGCCCCCCGATATGCTTCGTATATTTTACCAAATAATATCACCTTGCCCATGGAAACGAATTTTCTTTTTTGTATCATATATAAAAAAGCGGGGCAAAGAGTTTTCTGAAAGAATTTTATATGTAAAAAAAACGCGACAGCGGAAGGGGAACGATTCGCAATTATGTTACCTGCAATTCCACTATCGCGGGTCAAAGAACCGGAGGTGATTTTATGAAGGAACTGAACTGGAGAGTTATTTTACTGGGCGGCTTATTGTGCGCCGTAGCCGCGGCGGCTACGCCTTATGTGACTTTGAAACTGGGACAGAGCGTGGATCTGACCATGGGCGGCATGTTCCTCGCCGCCTTCGTGCTGGGCAGGCGCATGCAGGGCCAGCAGCTGGCAATAGAGCTCAACATAATACAGGCCATGATAGGACTGGTGTCGAGCATCGCCTTCATGGTCGTGATACTTTCGGCCTTCTTCTACATCCAGAACGTATTCGGCCGCGACATCGGCTTCAACCTGAGCACCTGGCAGATGTTCCTGTGGCTGCTGGTCTCGGCCAATCTCGGCGTGTTCATGGGTATTTTTCCCCGCGGCTCGCTGCTGAAGGACCGCTCCATTCCCTGGCCCGGAAGCAAAGCCACTCTGGCCGTTGCCCAGACGCTGACGGACCCCAAAGCCACTGAGACCACCAAGCGCCGCCGCGACGTGCTGATGGTCAGCACCGGCGGGGCGGGCTTTCTCACCTTCCTGCGCGACGGGATGGGAGTGCTGCCTCCGATAGTCGGCAATGCGGCGCTTAATATCTCGCTGGGGCTGGAATTCGCGGCCTTCGGCATCGGCATGCTGGTGCCGCTCTCCGTAGGTCTTTCCGGACTGCTCGGCACCTGGATAGTCGGCGCCTTCGGCGAACAGGTGGCGCAGTACGCGGCCCTCTCCGGCGTGACTCCGGAAAACTTCTCCGCGTGCCTGAGCGCCCTCAACTCGGTAGACGGTCTCGACGGCGCGGCCAGGGCGCAGACGATGGATTTCCTGAACGCCACCTGCGGCAAGGCGACCGAATTTGCCGGCGCCTCTTCACATTTCAAGTACGTTGTGCAGTGGATGATGTGGCCGGCCACCGCCATGATGATAGCCGCCGCCCTTACCAGCGTCCTCGTCCCGATAATCAAGCATTTTCTGCAAAAGCGCGAGGTGCGCTACGAGAAGCACGAAGAAAAATCCCTGGCCGACGAACATATCCCTCTCTGGTGGACGGTCACCGGCATCTCCGTCTCCGTCATCCTGCTCATCAGGATGACCAGCGCCTGGTTCAACATGCCCTGGCAGGAAGTGGCTCTTGCGGTAGCGATACAGCCGATATTGATAGTGGCAGGCCTGCGCGTGCTCGGTATCACCGGCTCCGGCCCCGTCTCTCTGATGGCCAACGCGACCCAGTTCCTTTTCGGTCTCCTCTGGCCCGCCCAGATCCGCTCCAACCTCGCGGCCGCCTACGTCAGCGCGAATCCGCAGGCCACTTCGGAGTGCGTGGTGCCGTCGTTCTGGGTGGCTCAGCGCCTCGGCGGCAAGTTCAAGACGCTGATCATCGCGATGCTGATAGTGATACCGATAGGCGCCATCCTCACGCCGATTATGTTCAACATGCTTGAAAAAACCTACGGCATAGGCCTCAACCCCGGTCAGCTCGCCGCTCCCACGGGCCTCAAGATAGCGACTCTCGCCATAGTAATGGAAAAAGGCTTGTCCTACCTGCCGCACGGCGCCCTTCAGGCTTCCGTTATCGCCATATTCATCGGCGTCTTTTTCGAGCTCCTTCTCTCTTTCAAGAAGACCAATGAGAAAGGCCACGAGGTAAGCCGTTTCTGGTTCGTGCCGATACCGGCGGCGCTGGGCTTCGCGCTGATACTGCCGGCCTCGCTGAACATAGGCATAGCCTGCGGCGCCATGATTTCGGCTGTGTGGAGCCGCTTCTCCCCGGAGGAACACGGCTCCTTCGGACTGTACGGCACGCCGCTGGCTTCCGGCCTGGTGGCCGGAGAGGCGATGGTGGGCGCGATACTGCTCCCGGCCCTGGCGGCCGTGATGGATCTCGCAAAATAAGGTATTTTTTTCAGCCAAATGAAGAGGCCGGCTTGTTAGCCGGCCTCTTTATTGACCTACGCATAAGTAATAGAATTGTTGGAGGTTTGGATTTGAGATGAATGCGAGGCGCGACGAACGAGCATACAGGCGGTCTGTGAGCGAGAAGCAACGAAGCAGTCGCTCAAAGGCAAGCCTCCCTTTCCCGCCGGGAAAGGGCCGGGCGCTTTTGGGCTGCAACTGCGTCACGCGTCGCTCACATAGCCCAGCTATGCCACGCTCCGCATTTCTTGTTTCGCTGCAAAATCGACCCGGCCAGCATTTTTATTATTTACGCGTAGGTCAATAATTTACGGTTATTTTGTTCCCCTACTTTTTAAGCCGTCCGACGGGCGCCATATAGACGGTAAATTCGTCTTTCCCATCCGCCTTCAACATCTCGTCTGCTAATTCCTGGAAATACGCGCCTATCATGCAGGTTCCCAAGCCGAGCGCCTCGCAGGCGGTGTGGAGATTCTGCCCCGCATGACCCGCGTCCATAAGGACCGCCTTTCCCGCGTGTTCGATGCCGTAGCGCCACTCGTTGCGGTAGGGTATGGCGGTCCAGACGAATAGAACAGGGGCTTTTCCGCAGAAAATCTGGCCGCAGGCGACCTTGGTCACTTCCGCTTGCGAAACCGGCCCGGCCCGAACGACGGCCAGAGAATTTTTTGAACCGACATACCTGTATATCCCCTTTTTCAGGCCTTTGACGTTCTGCGCTATGAGGTATGTTTCGAAAGGATGCCTTGAACCGGCGGAAGGCACGGTCCTTTTGACTATGTGATGGGCCAGGGACGGCTCTTTCTGTTTTCTTATTCCCTGAGCGGCCCAGAGCAGGTACGATAATTCCCCCGTTGAAACCGGAGAATCGGGGAACTGCCGCGTGCTTCTCCTGTCGAGCAGGCATTTCGTAACTGAGGATTTCTTCAGTTTTACTTTCAGCGGGTCCGGCAATTTTATCAAAGGCGATGAATTTATACTTTTTTCCGCGGCCGGAGCGGGCACGCCTTTTTCCTGGTCGGATTTTTTACCCCGTTCATTCAGATGATAGCCCTGCATCAGACGAATTATTTTGCTGCGGTTCATAATATATTCCCCTTATTCCTCGAACTTTATCCCTGCCGCGGCCTTGTAAAAATCGTCCAGCGTTTTGGCGTCTTTCGAGTACAAAGTCATCTCGCCGAGCAGGCCTTCCCAATCGCAGAAGTGATGACTGGTCGCGCGCATATCCCCCCGGCTGTCGTAAAACACCGCCCGGTCCCAGCCCAGCCCGTCATCGTGGGTGTCGTGCTCCGCTACAAAGAGCCAGGACCCGTCCGGGAAAGAGACCTTGACCAGTTTGGCGTCCTCGAACGGCGCCGGAGCGGCGGTCCCTTCCGGGATGCCGACCCGCAGGTCGACGGCCGGCAATTGGTCCATTTTGTCCCTGTATTCCGGGAAACGCTCTTCCCAGCCGAGCACGAAACTGTTAATCGAGAATAAACGCAGACCGGCGATGAACAGAACTATCCCGGAGACGATAGCCAGAATTGCTCCAGCCCATTTCAAAAATTTTTTCATATCCTGAACCCTCCTCAGAATATTATACCACCCGCGTATTGTTTTTCAGCTTTGC
>Ga0066637_10001953_pt1 | contig 13583 bp, 10 predicted proteins | sample CryGeyCG2014_020_FD_62737 | JGI IMG/M metagenome (GOLD analysis project Ga0066637, IMG submission 62737) | Groundwater microbial communities from aquifer - Crystal Geyser CG08_land_8/20/14_0.20 | ecosystem: Environmental > Aquatic > Deep subsurface > Groundwater | place: USA: Utah: Grand County...
TTGATGATACAAAAAGCTACGATCGTGAGTTTTTGTAACAGAAGATATTTTTTATTTTCATTTTTTGATTTTTCCATTTTACCAAATTTCGGCAATTTGGAAGTGTTGCCAATGTATCTCATCATCCGCATCTTACCACTCGCGGGAAAAGGGCGGTGTTGAAAACATCAATAAACTTATTAGAAGATATATTCCAAAAAGAACTGATATTTCAAAATTAAGCGATGAATTTATCAAAGAGATTCAGGATAAATTTAATAACAGACCAAGAAAATGTTTGAATTTCAAAACTCCTTATGAGATTATGGAAGAAAATAAACAATTCAAATATCAATATCCTTGTGATATACTATTAGAAACAAAAAAACACTTTGTCTAAAGGGTTTTAGCAAAAAGTTGAGTGTCCTATTTGAGGGCGTTGGACACCATATAAGGATGTTATTGTGTTAAAATTTTAATTTAATTTATGATTTATGATTAAGGAAGGAGAATTATATTTTCCGACTAAAGAATTTCAAAAAAAAGCGTGGGTAAAGAATGCCAAGATTTATAAAGAAGCGGAAAAAGACCCGGTAAAATTTTGGGAAAATTTGGCAGCCCAGCTTTTTTGGTTTGAAAAGTGGGAAAAGCCGTTTGTGCATCAGCCACCGTACTTTCAATGGTTTGTTAATGGAAAAATAAATATCACTTCAAATATTTTTGAAAAAAATTTGCAGGGTTGGGAAAATATTAAAAATAAAGCCGCTTTAATTTGGGAACCAGAACCGATTGAACAAAGTGTAAAAATTTTAACTTATGAAGAACTTTTTAAAAAAGTTTGTTGTCTCGCTAATGGTTTAAAAAAATTAGGAGTAAAAAAAGGGGATAGAGTTGGAATTTATTTGCCAATGATTTCAGAAGCAATAATTAGCATTTTGGCTTGTGCCAGAATCGGCGTTGTTCACGCGGTAGTTTTTTCCGCTTTTTCTTCAGCCGCGCTGAAGGCGCGGCTGGTAACCAATGAAGCAAAGATTTTAATAACTGCTGATGGTTATTATCGCAGAGGGCAAATTGTTAATTTAAAACAAAATGCTGATGAAGGAATTAAAGAAACAAAAATAGAAAAAGTTATTGTTGTCAAAAGGGCTGAAAATGAAATAAACTGGAATTCAGAAAAAGATGTTTGGTATGAAAATTTAATTAGAAATGAGAGCGAACAATGCGAGGCAAAAATAATGGATTCAGAAGATTTATTGTTTTTATTGGCAACTAGCGGCTCTACTGGTAGTCCAAAACAGGTGATGCATACGTGCGGCGGTTATACTATCCAGACATATTGGACAGGAAAATGGATTTTTGATTTTCATAAAAATGATATTTTTTGGTGTACGTCTGACCCGGGTTGGGTGACTGGACACACATACACCATATATTCGCCTTTACTCAATGGAATTACCACTTTAATGTTTGAAGGCGCTCCTGATTGGCCTGAACCAGATAGATGGGCGCAAATAATTGAAAAACATAAAATTACGATTTTTTATACCGCGCCAACCGCGATCCGAATGTTTGAAAAGTACGGCGCAGATGTTATTAAGAAATATAAATTCGCGACTTTACGACTTTTAGGTTCTGTGGGCGAACCGATTGATGAATCGGCATGGCTTTGGTATTTTAGAGAAGTTGGGAAAGAAAGATGTCCAATTGTTGATACATGGTGGCAAACAGAAACAGGAGGGATTTTAATTACTTCTTTACCTGGAATCGGTCCTTTTAAACCTGCATTTACGGGATTGCCGTTTCCCGGAGTGAAAATTGATATTCTGGAAAATAATTTAGTTATTTTGCCGCCATTTTCTCCTGGAATGTTTCGCGGGATTTATAAAAACCCTCAAAAATATTTAGAGACTTATTGGAGTCAAACTAAAAAAAATGTTTACTTCACCTCTGACGTCGCTCATAAAAACGAACAGGGATTAATTAGAATTATTGGCAGAGTAGATGATGTAATAAAGGTGGCGGGGCACAGATTGACCACTGGAGAATTGGAGGCGGCTATTAATTTACATTCGGAGATTATTGAATCAGCGGCAATAGGAATCCCAGACGAAATTAAAGGCGAGGCGCCAGTGGTTTTTGTTGTTTATCGCGGGGAAAAAACGCATGACGAAATCAAAAAAGAAGTTATCGCCCAAATTAAAAAAGAAATTGGTCCTATTGCTTTGCCAAAAGAAATTTACATAATTAAGGATTTGCCAAAAACCCGTTCAGGTAAAATTATGAGACGGATTTTGAAAAAATTGCTTGTTAAAGAAGAGTTGGGCGACTTGTCTACTTTGCGTAATCCTGAAATTGTTGAGGAAATTAGAAAAATAATTAAACTATGATTTTTTTAAAAAAAAGTTTTTGTTTTTTTAAATATTTTAGCGAAAAAAAATTTCAAAAATGAAAAAAAGATTATTTTTAAAAGCATTTACTTTGGGCGAACTTCTTTTGGTAATAGCCATTATTGGACTTTTGGCGGGAGTGATATTAACGAGTTCATTTCAGGCAATGGCTAAGGCCAGAGATAGCGCAAGATTGCAAGATATTCAGCAAATTTCCCAGTCCTTGCTTCTTTACTATACATCTTATGGTTTTTTCCCGACAAGCGCAGACAATGATTGTTCTTTTTATGGCGTTAATTGGGATGCTGGCAATAAGATATTAGGGGAAACAGAGGATTTTATAAAGCCTTTAATTGATACGGGATTTTTGAATATTATACCAAAAGAGAAGAAGGGGAGTATTATCCATGGCAGAACCTGTGTTTATCGTTATGCTAGAGTTCAAAATCCTTGCGGTTGCGCTGATGGTTGGTATGCTGCTTTATACGCGAGTTGCGAGTCGCCTTATTGTCCTGTCGAAGAAAGACCTTCCTGTTGCACCAATAAAGATTATCCAGACACAGGCGATGGAACCGGAAAAAATGACGCTTACGACATCGCTATATTTTTAAAAGAAAAATAAAAAGATTATGGGCCAGACCTATATAAAAACTTATGTCACGGGTTAAAATTGCACGGGTTGCACCCGTGCAATTTTAATTTAATGAGAAGTCCCCGCCCATAAGGGCGGGGACTTCTACGAGATCGTTGATTTTATGACTAATAAATTATACTATCAAGTATATGTTAAAAAGTCAAGAGCTAAATCAGCTTACAATAAAACAAGCCGCTGAAAAATTAGATAAAAGAGAAATAAGCTCGGTTGAATTGACTAATGCGTGTTTAAAACAAATTAAAAAAAATGACAATAAAATAAATGCGTATTTAAGCGTTTTCGAAGAAACAGCATTAAGTCAAGCAAAAAAAGCTGATGAACGCAGAGCTAAAGGCGAAACAAATGAATTATTGGGCATTCCTATGGCAGTAAAAGATAATATTTTAATCGCGGATTTACCTTGCACAGCCGGGTCAAAAATTTTGGAAAATTATATCGCTCCTTACGACGCCACGGTTATTAAAAAACTCCGTGACGCAGGCGCGATTTTTTTAGGAAAAACAAATATGGATGAATTTGCTATGGGTTCTTCAACGGAAAATTCTGGTTTTTTCCCGACTAAAAATCCTCATGATTTATCGCGAGTGCCCGGCGGAACTTCTGGCGGGTCGGCCGCCGCGGTGGCAGCTGATGATTGCTGTTATGCTTTGGGATCTGACACTGGCGGCTCTATTAGACAACCAGCCAGTTTTTGTGGCGTAGTCGGTTTAAAACCAACTTATGGCGCGGTTTCGCGATATGGCTTAATTTCTTTTGCTTCATCTCTTGACCAAATAGGCTTGTTTGCCAAAACAGCAGAAGACGCAAAGATTATTTTTGAAGCAATAAAAGGAAAAGATGAATTAGATTCTACTTCGGCTGAACCAAATTTTAAATCTAAAATTTTAAATCTAAAATCTGTTAAAATTGGTATTCCAAAAGAATATTTTATTGAAGGCATGGAGATAGAAGTTGAAAAGATAATAAAAAATGCCATTAAAAAAATAGAAGCGCTTGGAGTTAAAATTGAAAAAATTAGTTTGCCACATAGCAAATACGCTTTGGCATGTTATTATATTATTTGTACTTCAGAAGCCAGCGCTAATTTGGCGAGATATGACGGAATAAGATACGGTTGTAAATCTCAAATCAAATCTCAAATCCAAAATTTAACAGAAGTTTATTTGGAAAACAGGGGACAGGGATTTGGGACAGAAGTGAAAAGAAGGATTATGCTTGGAACTTATGCTTTATCAACTGGTTATTATGAAGCATATTATTTAAAGGCGCAGAAAGTAAGGACTTTAATCAAGCAGGATTTTGATAAGGCATTTGAAAAAATTGATTTTGTTCTTACCCCAACTTCTCCTACTCCTGCTTTCAAATTAGGGGAGAAAACGAAAGACCTTTTACAAATGTATTTGTCTGATATTTTTACCGTGCCCGTTAGTTTAGCGGGAATTCCAGCGCTTTCCTTGCCAATAGGAAAAACGCAAGGATTGCCTGTTGGTCTTCAGATTATTGGAAAACCTTTCCAAGAAAAAAAAATTTTAAATTTCGCAAATTATCTTGAAAAAAATATAAATATATAAATATGCAAACTCCATTAGAAATTTATTCTCCGGGAACATCGGAATACAGCGAGCTTGGTCAGGAAATTAAAAAAATTCTTGATTATTTAATATCTCCTCAATTGCAAGAGAACCTTTTTCCATCACAAATAATTTTTTTTCTTATTTTTATTTTTTTCTTTTTAAGTATTATTTATTTTCTTTTTAAAAGCGATTATTTGGAATGGCATTTTATAAAATTTATTAGAAATTTTTTATTTGCTATTTTTTTAGATTCTAAAAAAATAGCAAATAAAAAATGGAATAAAATCAAAAAGAATTTAGAAAAAAGCAACATTGAAACGCAATGGAAAATTTATTTGTTAGAGGCTTTAGATATTTTAGATAAGTCCATAAAAAAAATGGGGCGACAAGAGACGGAGGAAGTTTTTCGCGCCCGGAAAATTTGCGAAGATATTATTCAAAATCCTGATAATCCAATGAGTAAAAAACAAGCTCAAGAGGTTTTTGAAATTTTAGAAAGGTTTTTAATTGATTTAAAAATTTTGTAATTTAACACTTTACTCAAATTTTTGTGATAACGAAAATTTATGCGCGGGCGATGGGATTTGAACCCACGATCTCCTCCGTGACAGGGAGGCGCTTTAAACCGCTAAGCTACGCCCGCATGTAGTGCCGGTGACAGGAATTGAACCTGTGACCTAACGCTTATGAAACGTCCGCTCTGGCCACTGAGCTACACCGGCGGATTTATTAATTTTATGTTGCGGGGCCAGGAATTGCACCTGGGTCTTCAGGTTATGAGCCTGACAAGATACTACTTCTCCACCCCGCTGTTATTAATTTAATTTTATATTAAAATATTAAAAAAGCAATTATCCCAAGAGAAATTTTCAAATAAAACAATGCCCTTTTTAATGTTTGGAGGTCGGGCCTCCAAACATTAAAAAACTCAAAATAATGAATCGACAAATGTACGCGTTTAAAACATTTGCGTTTAAAACCAGTTGATTTTAGATTTAAACAAGGCAATATAAATTTATGAAATGGAAAAAACAATTTTTTTTGGTTCTAATTTTTTTGTTGATTTTGTCTAATTTTTTTATTTGGAAAGAAATTTTTGATTTTTCCAAAGGACTTATTAATGTTATTTTTTTTGATGTTGGACAAGGAGACGCTATTTTTATTGAGACTTCTCAAGGACATCAGATTTTGATTGATGGCGGACCAGGTAAAAAGGTTTTAGAAAAATTAAATAAAAATATTCCTTTTTGGGACAGGACAATTGATTTGATAATTTTAACTCATCCTGACGCCGACCATCTTTCCGGACTAAATTATGTTTTGCAAAATTATAATATAAAAAATATTTTATGGAACGGAGAAAAAAAAGAAACCCAAACCTTTAAGGATTGGGAAAAAAATTTAACAAAAGAAAAAGAAAAAAACAATACGAATATTGTTATTGCTCAAAAAGGACAGCGAATAAAAGCGTCTGACGCTGTGTTCTATATTCTCTATCCTTTTAATGATTTAGAGCAGGAAATTTTTAAACAAAACGTCAATAAAACATCTGTTGTTTCCAAACTTTTTTTTGGCAAAAATAGTTTTTTATTTTTAGGCGATATTGATCAAAAGACAGAAAAACATATTTTAGAAGAAAACACGAATTTAACCGCTCAAATTTTGAAAGTGGCTCATCACGGAAGTAAGAACGCAAATTTTGAAGGATTTTTAAAACAAGTAAATCCTGATTTTGCAATAATATCCTGCAGTAAAAATAATCCTTATCATTTTCCTCACCAAGAGGTTTTAGAGAAGCTCCAAAAAATTGGAGCAAAAGTTTTAAGAACCGATCAGGACGGAGATATTAAAATGGTTTCCGATGGAACTAATGTTAGAGTTTTAAAAAACTAACGCCTGGAGTTTTGATAATTTTCCTTTAAGAACACATTGACAAAGTTGTTTAAAAGAGAGTATATTAAGGTATAAAAGTTCTTTGCAAAATATGCGAGGCATTAGTCTACATTATAATTGCAGAGAAGAAAGAAAATACGGAGGATATTATGATAAGAATAAAAGAAATTAGCAAAAGTTATGGTTCGTTGACAACGCTTTCTGGGGTAACTTGTTTTTTGGGTTCAGGGCAGAAAGTTGCTTTAATCGGGTCTAACGGCGCGGGCAAATCAACACTTCTAAAAATTATCGCTGGGATAGAAGAGCCGGATGATGGAAAAATTGAAATTGCGTCCAGTGTTTCTGTTGGTTATCTGCCGCAAGAAATAGGATTGGTCAGAGAAGAAACCATTGAAAACTTTTTGAAAAAGTTTGTTGGCATTAATGATGTTGAGGACTGCTCTTTTAACCACAAGATGAAAACCATTCTCACGGGTTTTGGTTTGCGCGATGTTCCGCTTAATAAAAGAATAAACTTTTTAAGCGGTGGTCAAAAAAGCAAAATATTGCTAACAGGTATTTTGCTCAAAGGAGTAGATGTCCTGCTTTTAGATGAGCCGACAAACAATTTGGATTTGCCGGCATTAATCTGGTTAGAGGAATTTCTCATCAATTCCAGGGCGGCTTGCTTAATTGTTTCTCATGACCAAAAATTTTTGGATAAAGTTGTTTCAAAGGTTTTTGAGTTGAATAAAGAAACGCATGAATTTTCCGTCTATGCCGGAGGATACAGCGATTATCTGGAAATCAAAATGAAAGAAATCCGACGTCAAAAAGAGCTTTACCGTTTTCAACAGGAAGAATTGGAAAGATTAAGGAAAAGCATCAGTTCCAAAAAGTCATGGGCGATGCGCGGAGCTAAACAAACTGTTTCTGATAAAGACAAATATTGTAGGGGAATGAGACGCGACCGAGCGGGAAAATCAGCAAAAAATGCTAAATCCATTGAGAAAAGAATTAAGCAGATGGATATTGTTGAAAAGCCAAAAGAAAGACCACCCTTGTCTATTTCTTTACGACCGCAGAAAAGCGAGGGAAAACATTCTATTGTTTTGAAGAATGTTGTTGCTGGTTATAAAGACGGTTTTAGAATTGGACCAATCAACTTGGAAATTCCTTATGCAAGCAGAGTTGGCATATTTGGACAAAACGGCGCGGGCAAATCAACACTTCTAAAAACTATCGCTGGCGACATTAAACCACTTGACGGAGAGATTGCCATTGGTCCTTCGCTAATCATTGGGAACTTGATGCAAGGGCATGAAAATTTGGTTTTAAAACAAACTCCTCTTCAATTTTTAAGTGAAAAAACCAAGCTGTCAGAACAGGCGATTTACAACCTGCTTAGTAAGTTTTTTTTTGAAGATAGGGAGCTTAAAAGACCAATCCAAGAATTAAGTCCTGGATGCTGTGCGCGACTTGTATTAGCTTTTTTTGTCGCCATTTCAGCCAATATTCTTTTACTTGATGAGCCCACTAACCACCTTGACATTGAAGTCAATGAAGCCCTTAGAGAAGTGCTGTCAAATTATTCTGGAACTGTGGTTGTGATTTCCCATGATCGCTATTTCTTAGAGCAGATTAATTTGACTGACGTATATGTTTTGGAAAATAACAAATTGTTTCATCAAAACAGCTACCGCTCTTATGTGGAGAAGGCAATTTTCCAGTCCAAGCGCCTCCTTAGGTTGTTGAAAATTGAATAAAGCGTCGTTTCTGTGTAGACAGGCGACGCTAATTTTTTAAAATATGGATAAAAATTTAGTTAAAATTAGAAAAGAAAAAAATAATTTTTTGTGTTATTTTATACAACCAAGAAGAATTATTTTAGCCAATAAATTAGGTGCCGGTATTGTTGATTTTTTTTTCAATAAAAATTTTTCTATTTTCAAAATAACAAGGATTTTTAACAAAGAGGGAGTGACGGAAAAATCCCTCAAGAAATTCTTATTGGATATAAAAGGGGAATTAGAAAAACCATACCAAGGCGGATATCCTTTTGTCGGCAATGAATTATTGGAAATACCCATTGCGGTTGAACTTCAAATAAACACTACTTGCAATTTAAGATGTAAGCATTGTTGCCAATCCAATTATCAAGAGATTATGCCTTTTTCTAAAATAGAAAAAATTTTAAAAACTTTATACAAAGAAAAAATTTTTGAAATTAATTTAGTAGGAGGAGAAATATTTTTGCGACCCGATATATTAAAAATTATTTTTTTATGTTGCGGAAAATATCAATTTGCCACAAATATCGTGACTAATGCCACGCTATTACCTGACAAAACAATAAAAAAACTTGTTAGGTTTAAAAATAATCTCGCTTTTTTGGTAAGCCTAGAAGGCGTGGGCACAAATAATGATAAAATTAGAGGCAAGGGAAATTTTAAGAAGACCAACCAAGCAATTAAAAATCTTAAAAAGAACGGATTTATTGTGGAAATTTCAACTACGATTAACGCCTTGAATATAAAGAATTTTCGGAAAATTATTGATTATTCTAAAAAAATAAAAACGCCTTGTAATTTTAATTTGTTTAAAATCTTTAAACAAGAACAAAATAATCTCATTTTAAAACCAGAGAAATACTTTACTTTTATAAAAAAATTATTTAAAATAAAAAAAGTAGAAAAGATTGATATAGGGTTAACAAACGCAGCAATAGTTGCGCATATAATAGGTGTCCAGCCAAGAAAAGAATGCCGCGCAACTCTTAGCGGTTTAACAATAAATGTAAGGGGAGAAATGGTTCCTTGTCCATTTCTGAATGAGGTTGGATATTATAAAAAAAATTTGCCTGTTTTTAGTGAAAATTTTAAAAAAGAATGGAAATCTAATGTCTGGTTTAAAAAATTTAGAAAAGGCAATTTAAAAGAATGCCAAGCATGTTCTTACATATTTGCCGGAGACATAAAAAAAAGAAATCCCTACGGACTTTTAGAATTTAAACAATATTTAAAAAGGTCGGCAAAAAATAATCAATAATAAAATAAATATTATGACAAAAGAAACTCCATTAATCATTAAAAATCATGACAAAAAATGTAAAGAATCAGGTTGTTGTTTTAGAAGTTGCGGTGGAAGTCCATGTATATTAAGAAATGACTCTACTTTAGGAATTTGTCTAAAAAAAATAGTAAAGAAAATCAAAAAATAACTTGATTGGTTTTGTACACGGGTGCAACCCGTGTATTTTTATTGACCAAAAAAAGATGGAACTAATGTTAGAGTTTTAAATAAGTTTTAGACCTCTATAATTACTGGCAAGATCATTGGTCTTCTCTCTGTTTTTTGAAAAAGAAAATCGCCGATTTTATTTCGCAACTCGCTTTTAACATAAGTCCAATTGACCGCTCCTCCCGAGCCAGCCGCTCGAGCAACTATTCCTATCACCCTTTTTCTTGTTTCTTTGAGCAGTATTTTTGATTCTTTTAAATAAACAAAGCCCCTGGAAATTATATCTGGAGATCTTTGCACTTTTCCGGTTCTATGATCAACTGCCACCACAATTACAAACATTCCGTCTTTGGCAAGCATTTTGCGGTCTCTCAGGACTATTTCACCAATGTCGCCCACTCCTAAACCATCAACCATAATATATTCAATCAATAGTTTTTTTCCCGCAATTTTTATTTTTTGGTCAGAAATTTCCAAAATACTTCCATTGTCAAGAATAAAGATATTATTAGCAGGAAATCCTGTGGAAATTGCCACTTTAGCCGCTTCGCGTAAAAGATAGTGGTTAGCGTAAACAGGTAAAAGGTATTTTGGTTTTGTTTGTCGGATTAAAAGTTTGATGTCTTCAATCAGGCCGTGACCGCCGCCGTGAACATCCATAATTTCTTTATGAATGACATTGTCGCATTGCCGGTATAAATTGTCTTTTAATCGCTGAATCGTGCGTTCGTTTCCGGGAATATCTGAAGAAGAAAAGATAATAGTGTCGTTTTTCTTTAATTTAATGTGGCGATGTTCATGATTGGCGATACGCATCAAAACAGCCCTGTCCTCGCCTTGGGCGCCAGTGCAGACGACCACAATTTTATCATTTGGATAATCATTAATGCGCTTAACATCAATTAGAGTTTTTTCATTAAATTTTAAGTAGCCAAATTTTTTTGCTATTTCCATATTTACTTTCATTGAATAACCATCAAGTACCACTTTTTTGCCTAATTGCTCGGAAATATCAATAATCCAGCCGACTCGTTCTATCATTGAAGCAAAGGTGGCAATTATGATGCGGCCCGGAGCGTTTTCTATTATCTGTTTGACATTTTTATAAACTTTTTGCTCTGATATTTGATATCCTTCTTTGGTTGAACCAATTGACTCCATCATTAAAAGCGAAGGGACTTTTTCTGTATTCCATTTGGCCAAATGGGAAAAATCAGTTGGCTTGCCGATAACAGGAGCTAAGTCATAACGCCAGTCTCCGGTGTGAATGACATTGATAAAAGGAGTTTGGATAATCACTCCCAGCGAATCCATAATACTATGGGTAGCGGTAAAAAAATTGATTTTAAGGTTGCCCAGTTGAAGTTGTTCTTGTTCTGATTTTATTTCATATTCTTTAAAAAATTTAAGAAGACCCGCCTCTTCAAGCCGTTTGCGAACCAAAACCAATGTCAATTTGCATCCATAAACAGTTGGCCAATTAAGTTTTGGCAAAAGATGAGGCAAAGCGCCAATATGGTCTAAATGTCCATGACTCAATAAAACGCCGCGAATGTTTCCTTCTTTTCCCTTAAGATAGTTGGTGTCAGGAATAACATAGTCAATGCCAGGCATATCTTCTTCGGGAAATTGCAGACCCATATCCAAAATCACGATGTCCGAGCCATACTCAAATACCGTCATATTGCGGCCCACTTCTTCTTGCCCGCCGAGCGGAATAATATGAAAATTAGGTTGTTTAGTCATAATAGTTTGTTCTGTTGAAGTCTGTTGAAGTCCGACTTCAACAGACTTCAACAAATATGCGGATGAAGAGATTTGAACTCTCATGGACTTTTGTCCACAGCGTTCTGAACGCTGCGCGTCTGCCAATTCCGCCACATCCGCATTTTTTATTTTCCTCTTCCTTTATATTTTTCAAAAATAGACCAGAAATTTAAATTACTTGCTTTCTGATTAAAAACTCGATGAAGCTCGCCGGCCTTAATAGGCACGATGTCGTTTGCTTTTACTTTGATGGTTTCTTTGCCTTTCTCCATTGTTCCCTTGCCATCTATAAAAATATAGACTTCATCAACATCATTATGAGAATGACCGATTGTTGATTTATGTGGCTGGAGTTCGGTTAAGGAAATTTCTATGTCCTCAAGTTCAGACAAGTCATAAACCTTATAAGTTTCATTATCCCGTATAAGTTTAGCCAGTTGTTTATATTTTTTAATATTCATGAGAGTTATGAGAGAACAAAATAATATCACAGTTGTTTAAAATTTTTACTTCCATTCTCTTTTTGTCTTTATATATATATCCTTAATTTTGCTAAATCTATTTGATGGCTGAGAAATTTCTGTTATTTCATATCCTTTTACTTTTGGAGAAACAAAATAGAAATAATAACTGCGAACCAAAAAAACAGTGGGCGAATCTTCTAAAAAAACTTTCTGAAAAAGTTCTAAATTTTTTTTTCTTTCTTTTTCGTCAACGCTCTCCCTGGCTTTTATTAAGAGTTCATCGGCTTCTTTTGATTGATAGTTGGTAATATTTAGTCCGGGGTATTCTTTTTGAGAAGAATGCCAGTAAGGGAATAAATCTGGTATTTGACCCAACGCTTCGCCAAAAAGCAATATTTCAAAATCCCTTTTCGCCAAAACATTAGTTTCCAATTCTGAAAGAGAGATTTTTTTAATCTCAATTTCAATTCCAACGCTTTCTAATTGTTTTTTTAAAATTTCCGCAATTTCTGTTAATGGCGATTTGTTGGAAGTAGTCAAGGTGAATTTCAAAGGAATAATTTTTTCTGGTTCTTCTTGACAGATTTGATTAAGTTTTTTTCTAGTTAATAATTTTACATTACCCGTTCCTTTTTTTGTGCCAGTAGGCACAAGAATTTCTTCTGCGTATTTTTCTTGAAATCGTATTACTGCTTGTCTTGTGTCGTTTCCGAACTCACCGGTAATTTTTCCTTCAGGATAAACTTCTTTATCTTTGCTAAGGCATTTTTGGAGCTCTTTTACTTCTTCTCCTTTGCTTCCATATTTAAGGTTGTTTTTAAATAAAAAAGTCGCGTTTTTTTCCAGTATTTTTATTCTTTTGCCGCTTTGATTTTCCCGAAATCCTTGTTCACTTAAAATTTCTTTTGCTTTATTTGGATTAAATTCGTAAATTTGGCTTGGTTCAGAAAAATTAAAGTAATCGGATAAAATTGGGGAATTAACAACCTGTCCTTCATTAAGAAAAACTTTTTCTAAAATTTCTTTTTTATCAATAGCGTAGTTAATGGCCTTTTTTATTTCTTTGCCTTTCGCAAATTTTGTGTCTTGGAGATTGAAAAAAAGAGCGAAATATCTTGGTAGAGATAAGCGATACAAATCAAACCCTTGTTTTCCTGTGTCTTTTAAATATCTTGCATCGGAAATAGAAAACCCGTCAATTTTTTTGGCTTTTGCTCCTGTTAATAATTCTTCTATATTTTTATAAAAATAAAAAGAAATTTTTTCTAAAAAAGGTTTTTTCCCGTAAAAATTTTCGTTTCTTTGCATGATTATTTTATTAGTAGAGCCGGACTTGTCTTTTTTTATTTCTTTTATTTTAAAAGGGCCCGAGCCGATTAAATATTCTTGATTAGCTAATGTCCATGGGAAATTTTCCGGGGGAATATCCTGAAAAATATGTTTAGGCAAAATTTTTAAATGAACTACGGTTTCCAAAAAAGAAGAATAATTTTTTTGAAGATGAAAAATAACTTTATCATTGCCTTGTTTTTCAGTTGTTATACCTGACCATTCTATTCTTTGAGGGCTTTTATATTGAGCTGTTTGGATAAGCTTGATGGTAAAAATTATATCTTCCGTTGTCAAAGGTTTCCCATCGTGAAAA
>Ga0066637_10001955_pt1 | contig 13578 bp, 11 predicted proteins | sample CryGeyCG2014_020_FD_62737 | JGI IMG/M metagenome (GOLD analysis project Ga0066637, IMG submission 62737) | Groundwater microbial communities from aquifer - Crystal Geyser CG08_land_8/20/14_0.20 | ecosystem: Environmental > Aquatic > Deep subsurface > Groundwater | place: USA: Utah: Grand County...
ATCCCAGTGACCGCTTCTTTTCCAAAGATCTAACTTACCTATGTGTGGTGAATAAACATATTCATAACCTTTATTTTTATGCTCTTCCTTCCAGAAATTTTCTATTTGCTCACGAATAATAGCTCCATTAGGATGCCAAATGGGAAGACCGCTTCCAATTTCTTCTGATATGCTAAATAAGTTAAGTTTCTGCCCCATTTTTTTATGGTCTCTTTTTTCGGCTTCCTCACGCATTTTTAGAAATTCATCTAGCTCTTTTTTTGAATAGAAAGCTGTTCCATAAATTCGTTGAAGCATCGGTTTTTTTTCACTTCCCCGCCAATAGGCACCGGCAATTTTTAAAAGTTTGAAAGCTTTGATTTCTCCTGTTGAATCAATGTGAGGACCGGCACACAAATCAACAAAATCTCCTTGTCGGTAAAAAGAAAGTTCTTTATCCGGTATCTCCTTGGCAAGCTCGAGTTTATAGGGTTGCTTTATCTTTTTTAGAAACTCTAGGGCTTTCTTTTGGGATAATTTCTCCTGTTTTATTTCCAAATTCGCTTTTATAATTTTCCGCATCTTTTCTTCCAAAATCGGTAGATCCTCTGGGATTAAGGTCCTAGGCAAATCAAAATCATAATAAAAGCCATCTTCTATTGCTGGGCCAATCCCAAGCTTGGCATCCGGAAACATCTGCAAAACCGCCTGCGCCAAAACATGCGAAGCCGAATGTCTTAAAGTTTGCAAATCCTTGTTCTTATTTTCTTTTTTCATAATTTTATTATAACTCAAAGTTTAAAAAACTAAACTTCATAAATTTTTTATAACAATATTTCACGATCGTGAAATATTGTTATACTTTTTGCTGATAAATACTTGGGGGCTATAGATTTTTTATTTTAATTTTAAATTCGGATCTATTTTCATCGCAGCACCCCGACCCGGGTCGGGGTGCTGGGTAAATTTTTTCACACTATATTTAAAATATCCCGCGGCGGCAATCATAGCGGCATTATCAGTACAGAGGTCTTTTGAGGGCGCAAAAAAATGGTTTCCATTTTTTTGCGCCTCTTCTTTCAACTTTTCCCTTAAGGTTTCGTTTGCTGCTACCCCGCCGGAAATCAAAATTGATTTTGCTTTTGTTCTCTGGGCAGCCCAGAGAGTTTTTTGAACCAAAACATCAACAATTGCTCTCTGGAAACTCGCTGCTACATCAGTGATGTATTTACGATTTTTCACTTTTAACTTTTTACTTTTTACTTGATATAGGACTGCTGTCTTAAGTCCGGAAAAACTAAAATCTAAATTGGGTAGTAATTTCTTTAAAAAACCCTTCTTGTCTCTTATTGTTTCACCTTCCATTTCTGCTCTCGGAAAATCAAATCTTAAAGGATTTCCTTTTTTGGCTAATTTTTCAATTATTGGTCCGCCGGGATAGCCAATATCTAGAATTTTAGCCACCTTATCAAAAGCTTCACCGGCAGCATCATCTTTTGTTTGACCTAAAATTTTATAACTAAGGTGTTTTTTCATATAAACGAGTGTGGTGTGACCACCGGAAGCGATCAAAACTACTGCCGGAAACTTAACTTTTGACTTTTGACATTTGACATTTGACATTTCGCAAATGAAATTTGCGTAGATGTGTCCTTCCAAATGATTTACAGAAACCAAAGGTTTGCCAGTAATGAAGGCTAGAGTTTTTGCTGTATTTACCCCAACCAAAAGAGAGCCTATCAAGCCAGGACCCGTGGTAACAGCGATAATACCTATATCTTTCAGCTTAATTTTGGCTTTATTAAGGGATTCTTCAATTATTGGAATTATAGCTTGCATATGAGCTCTGGAGGCAACCTCTGGCACAATTCCGCCATATTTTTTGTGCAAATCAACCTGCGATGAAACAATATTAGACAAAATTTCCAGTCTTCCTTTTTTGTGTTTTACTACTGCGGCTGATGTTTCATCGCAACTTGTCTCAATACCTAAAATCTTCATATTTTAAGTATAATTTAAAGATTCTTTTTTAAAAAGAATGAAAGTTATTGAATTTTCTTGTATCATTGAATTATGGAAATTAGAGAAATTACTGAAAAAAATATTCTAAACCAATTTGCCAATTCCCTTTTAGAAAAATGGGAGTGGGGAGAATTTAAAGAAAAATTTGGCTGGCAGGCAAAAAGGCTGGAAGTTTTTGAAAATGAAAAACCTATTTTTGCGCTTCAAATTTTAATAAAAAAACTTCCACTTGGTTTTTCTTTTTTCTACTGCCCAATTCGCCTTCCTGAGAAAAAAATCCTAAAAGCTCTTTTGGGAAAAATAAAAGAGGTTGCAAAAGACGAAAAATCCTTATTTTGCCAGATGGACATCTTAGATGAAACCTCTCCTCAAAAAGAAAAGGAATTAAAGGATTTAGGCTTTATAAAGTCATTTGAAGAGATTCAGCCCAAGCACACCCTAGTCCTTGATCTAATTAAAACCGAAGAAGAAATCCTAAAACAGATGAAGCCTAAAGGAAGGTATAATATAAAGGTAGCCCAAAAGCACGGCGTCACTGTAAAAGAACTTAAAACTTTAAAAGATTTCGAAGATTACCGAAAAATTCACGAAGAAACAGTAAAAAGGGACAAAATCTCTACCCGTTCTTTTGAATATTTGAAGAATCTGTTTTCTGTTCTAAAAGACAACAAACTAGGAACTGCTTTTATTGCTTATTACAAAAATAAGCCCATTGCAGGAATTATTGTTTCTCTTGCGGGAGAAAAATCTACTTATATGTATGGCGCCTCTTTGTATGAATCTAGAAATGTGATGGCTTCTTATCTGGTTCAATGGGAAGCGATAAAGTGGGCTAAAGAAAAAGGGGCTTCAAGCTATGATTTTTTCGGCATTGCGCCCACAGATGACCCAAAACACAAATGGGCTGGCATAACCCGATTCAAAAAACAATTCGGCGGAAAACAAGTAGAAATCTTAGGTTCTTATGATTTAGTCTTCAAACCTTTTTTGTATAATCTATTTAAAATAGCCATGAAAATAAGGAAGCTAAAATGATAAACTTTTTAAGAAAAATTATTCCCAGAAAAATGTTGCTTTGGTATCACAAGATGCTAGCCATGCTTTCTGTTTTAATGTATGGACTCCCGACAAATAAAATGAAAGTCATTGGCGTAACTGGAACTAATGGCAAGACGACCACGGTTAATCTAATAAAAGCTATTCTGGTGGAAGCAGATAAAAAAACCGGCATGATTTCTACGGTTAATTTTAGAATAAGAAACAGAGAGTGGCTCAATACCTCAAAAATTACAACCTTTGGAAGATTAAAACTAAGAAAACTTTTGCGTCAAATGCTTAAGGCGGGCTGTGAATATGTGGTTATTGAAGTCTCTTCGCACGCCATTACTCAACATCGGGTCTGGGCGATAAATTTCGACACTGCTGTCTTGACCAATTTAACCCATGAACATCTCGATTATCACAAGGATATGGAGGAATACCAAAAAACAAAAGGTCAGTTATTTTCTGACACGGTTTCCTCAAGAAGAAAGTCCGGGGCTTTAAAGTGTGTGGTTTTAAATGCTGACTCCCGTTCTTTCGAATATTTTAAAGAATTCAAGGGCGATAAAAATATCTATTACGGTTTATGCCAAAAAGCAAGTCTTCGAGCAGAAAATATTAAGCTCAGACCGAATGGAATCAGTTTTAAAGCCACAGCTCCCCGGGGAGATATTGATATAAAATTAAAATTGGTTGGCGAGTTTAATGTTTATAATGCTCTGGCGGCAATAGGCGCAGGTATCTGCCATAACATTCCTTTGGAGACTATCAAAAAAGCTTTGGAAAAATTTGACGGCGTTCCCGGCCGAATGGAAAAAGTCCAGGAAGGACAAAACTTTACCGTGATTGTCGACTATGCCCATACCCCAGATGCCTTCGAAAAAATCTTTGAAAATGTAAGAAAGATGTCTAAGGGAAGGATAATTTCGGTCTTTGGGGCAACTGGTGACCGTGATAAAACCAAAAGACCCATGTTGGGCAAAATCGCCGCCCAATACTCAAAATATATTTTTTTAACGCTGGAAGACCCGGCTTCCGAAGATCCGGTGGACATAATAAATCAGATCGAACCCGGTTTAATAGAAAAAGACAAAAAGCTAAATATAGACTACTTCAAAATAGTTGACCGAAAAGAGGCTATAAAAAGAGCCTTCAGCTGTGCCAGGGCTGGAGACATTGTCCTTCTTTTAGCTAAAGGACACGAAACAGTAATGGCTATGAAAGAAGGGTATGTGCCTTGGGATGACCGCCAGGTTGCCAGAAAAGAGCTTCAAAAATTATTGAAAGCGAAAAATGCCAGAGAATAAAATCAAAGACCCTGAAACAAAATTAGAACAAAAACTAAAGCTACAGGTCAAGACTAATCTTTTGATATTGGTGGCAGTAATAATTTTAGCAATAATCGCTGGTTTAGCCCTGGCTTTTCTAAAATAAAAAGTTAATCTGCTTTTTACTTAAATGATTCATTGATAAGACTGGAAAATAGCAACAATGAATTGGTAATAAAATTTCAATTTTTTTCATTTTGGGTTAAAATGAACCTAATGAAAGCTCAAAAAACAAGAAAATACGATATAGTGGTCGGAATTCCTAGTTTTAATAACGAAAAAACTATCGAACATGTTCTAAAAGCCGTAAGCTTTGGTCTTGTTAAATATTTTCCCAATTTTTCATCTCTCGTAGTAAACTCCGACGGCGGCTCCAAAGACAAAACAACCCAAATCTTCAAAAACTACTGCCTCAATGGCTGTGATTTAAACTCTGTCATTTTTCACCAATACCACCCCGCCAATAAAAAATTAAAAAAACCGGCAAAAATTTCTCTAAGGTATGAAGGAACTCCTGGCAAGGGAAGCGCTTTAAAAGCAGTGTTTAAACTAGCAGTAAAACATGGGGCTAAAGTTTGTGTAGTTGTTGACTCTGACTTAAGGAGCATTACGCCGGAGTGGATACAACTCTTGGCAGCTCCCATCATCTACCAAGATTTTGATTATGTAACCCCTCTTTACTCCCGTCACAAGTATGATGGCACTATCACGAATTCAATCATTTATCCTTTAACAAGGGCGCTTTATGGCAAGAACATAAGACAGCCTATTGGCGGAGAATTCGGAATATCTAATACTTTGCTTAAAAACTTCCTAAAGCAAGGTGTCCAGAATACTGAGATTGCCAAATTCGGCATCGATATCTGGATGACAACAACAGCAGTCGCTGAAGGTTATAATATTGCCCAGGTTTTTTTGGGTGCCAAGCTCCACGATGCCAAAAACCCATCAGAGTCTTTAGGTCCCATGTTCTCCCAAGCTATAACAACCTTATTTAAACTGATGGATAAATATCAAGAGGTCTGGAAGAAGACCAAAAAAGAAAAAACCACTGCTCTCTTTGGATTCGAAACCGAGGTAGAGCCGGCCCCTATACAGATAAACGAAAAACATTTGATTAAAAAGTTTAAAGAGGGTTTTAGAAATTTTAAAAAGATTTACAAAAAAATACTATCCCCAGAAACTTATAAAAATATTAAAAGAGGCAGGCTTCTAAAATTTAATCCCAAACTTTGGACCGAGTGTATCTACGAAATAGCCCTAGCGTTCCATAAAAATAGATATGATGAAGAAACTCAAAGAAAGCTAATCGAGATCCTGGTTCCTCTTTATTTTGGTTTTGTCGCTGGATTTTCTGAGGCAACCAAAGGTATAAGCTCGCACGAATCAGAAATATTCATCGAAAAAATATACGAGGAATTTGAAGGAAAAAAACCATTTCTTTCGAAACTTTGGAAATGAAAAAACAAAGAATACTCTTAATTGATGCTAACGCCTTAGTACATCGCGCCTTTCATGCCCTGCCTACTTTGACCACAAAAAAAGGCGAGATTGTCAATGCAGTATATGGATTCTCGCTCATTCTTTTTAAGGCAATAAAAGATACCAATCCTGAGTATGTTGCCGTTGCTTTCGATACACCAGAACCCACCTTTAGACACAAGGAGTACAAAGAATACAAAGCAACTAGACAAAAGGCGCCTGACGAACTCTTGGAACAATTTCCCAAAGTGAAAGAGGTGATTTCATCACTGGGAATTCCAATTTTTGAAAAACCAGGATTTGAAGCCGACGATATTGTCGGGACTTTAGCCAGGAAGGCAGAAGAAAAGGGGCTTGAAGCTATAATCGTCACCGGGGATTTAGACGAGATCCAACTCGTATCTCGAGAAACTAAGGTCTACACTATGAAACGCGGTTTTACAGACACTGTTTTATATGACGAAGAAAGAGTCAAAGAAAGATATGAGGGCTTGACTCCCCAGGAATTTGTCGACTACAAGGCTTTAAGGGGTGATGCCTCGGATAATATTCCAGGCGTCCCCGGCATTGGCGAAAAAACCGCCTTAGAGCTTATAAAAAATTTCGGGAATATCGAAAATCTCTATGAGGAAATAAAAAAAGGAACCGCTAAAACAAGGAATATCAAGCCAAAAGTTCTAGAAGTTCTAAAGAATAATGAGGAGCAGGCTAAAATCAGCAAGCACTTGGTTACAATCGTCGCCAACTTACCACTGGAACTTAACCTAGAAGAGGCTCATCTGGGAGGGTATGACAGAGAAAAAGCGGTCTCGGTTTTCAAGAATCTGGAATTCAGAACTCTGCTAACCAAATTACCAAAGGTTTTAAGCGCAAAATCAAAAAAACCGAAAAAATTAGACTTCTCTTTTAAAATTATCAAAACCGAGAAAGAGCTTAAAAGCTTCCTAAATACCCTGAAAAAGAAAACCGAAATTGTAATTGATACCGAGACTGAAACGCTAGACCCTATCAATGCCAAACTAGTGGGTGTATCAGTAGCCTTTGATGAAAAAAACGCCTTTTATATTCCCACCATAGGAAACCAGAAAGAAACAATAAGTCTCCTAAAACCTGTTTTGGAAAGCAAAAAAATAAAAAAGATTGGTCACAATTTGAAATACGATCAGAATGTTTTAAAAAACTATGACGTAAATTTAGAACCTTTAACCTTTGATACAATGATCGCCCACTATCTTTTACATCCGGGCGACAGAAGATTTAATCTTGATGATTTAGCCTTTGTTGAGCTGGGTTATGAAAAGATTCAAATAGAAGAACTAATTGGAAGCGGCAAGAAGTCCCACTCCGCCCCGATGGCCATCGGGGCTTCGAGGGACGGGCAAAAACTTTTAAGCGAGGTCGCGCTGGAAAAAGTTGCCGAATACTCCTCAGAAGATGCAGTTATCACTTTTAGGCTGCATAAGAAATTAAAACCCAAACTGGAAAAAGAGGGACTTTTTGAGCTTTTCTTAAAAATAGAGATGCCACTTATCGGGGTATTAGCAAGAATTGAGAAAAATGGTGTAAAAATTAATACCGAATTTTTGAAAGAAATGTCAAAGAAGCTGGAGAAAACCATAGGAGAGCTTGAAAAGAAGATACACAAGCTGGCTGGCGTCAGGTTTAACATAAATTCACCCCAGCAGCTAAAAGAGATACTCTTTGAAAAATTAAAGCTGGCAAAAGACCCGGAAATTAAAAAGGAGATGAAAAAGCTAAAATCAGGCGGGTTTTCTACCGCAGCTTCAGTTCTGGAAAAATTGAGAGAGACTCACCCTGTCATAAGTCTGCTTTTTGACTACCGAGAGCTTGTAAAATTAAAAACCACTTATACAGACACACTTCCTCACCTTGTAAATCCTTCTACCGGAAGAGTCCACACGAGTTTCAACCAAACAGTAACCGCCACCGGTAGGCTCTCCTCGTCTAATCCCAATCTTCAAAATATTCCTATCAGAACCCAGATCGGCAGAGAAATCAGAAAGGCTTTCGTGGCTCAAGAAGGATACAAACTCGTCTCGGCTGATTACTCTCAAATAGAGCTTCGAATAATTGCACATCTCTCGGGCGATAAAAGAATGATAGAAGCTTTTAGAAGACACGAAGACATTCACGCCAGAACCGCCGCCGACGTCAACGAGATCCTTATAAAAGAAGTAACCTATGAAATGCGGAGAGCTGCCAAAGCTGTAAATTTCGGAATGATCTACGGAATATCTGCCCACGGTTTGGCAGAGCAACTCGGCTGGAAAAGAGAAGAAGCTCAAAAATACATCGACAAGTATTACGAGAAACATCCTGGTGTTCTAAAATATGTAAAAGAGATTGTTGAAGTGGCTAGAAAAACAGGATATGTAGAAACTCTCTTGGGAAGAAAAAGATATTTACCCGAAATAAACTCTTCTAATTTCCAGGTAAAATCTGCTGCCGAACGAATGGCTATCAACTTCCCCGCCCAAGGCACAGCCGCCGACCTGATGAAGATGGCAATGATTGAGGTTGATTATGTTTTGCCAAAAATATCCCCTCTATCCAAAATGATTTTGCAGGTCCATGACGAACTGGTTTTTGAAACGCCTCAAAAAGACATAGAGCCGCTCACTCGGGCTTTGGAGCAAATCATGGAAGGAATCTATCCAGAACTTGAAGTTCCTATCAGTGTTGATATATCATATGGAGACAACTGGAAAGATATGACAGAGATAGTAAAAGGGGATAAAAGAAAAACCAAAGGATATCAACATTGAAAGTTTACCCCGCACCTATTCTTACGAATAACTTCAAATTATTAATTATCTTAGCCGGTAGGCGACTTTGTCTTACTGAGGTTGCTAATTAGTAGATTTTTCTCCGGAATAGGTGCGGGGTAAAGGAGTGAACCGATGAAAAAATATGTCTTATTTTTTTTAATTGCGGTCTTCGCCATCATAATCGGTGCGGTTGTTTTTTCTTACATTTCTAAAACCAGTACTGAAAAATCGAAATCACAGACTCTGCCACAAGGTAAAGAAATTCTCTACTTCTATTCAGACACCTGCCACTGGTGCCAAAAGCAGAAACCAATTGTAGAAGAACTGGAAAAAGAGGGAGTAAAGTTCAAACATATGAATATCGGCGAAAACCGTGACCTTATAAATCAATATAATATAGAGGGCACACCAACCTTTATTCTGGGCGACAAGCGTCTAGAGGGTTACAAAAGCAAAGATGTTTTGAAAAAATTCTGGGAAGAAAACAAGTAACCGAAGATTCATGTATGAAGATTAAAGGAAAAGATTTTAAAATCATAGGACACAGGGGTGTGGCGGCTTTGGAGCCAGAGAATACTCTTTTAAGCATTAAAAAAGCTTTGAATTTGGGATGCGAAATGATTGAAGTAGACGCTCGGCTTTCCAAAGATGGAGAAGTTGTTCTTATTCATGACTCAACTTTAAATAGAACAACAAATGGTAAGGGACGTGTTACAGAAAAAACACTCAACGAATTAAAAACGCTTGATATTTTGAAGGGTGAAAAAATTCCTACCTTAAAAGAAGCTTGGAACTTAGTAAAAGGAAAAGCTGATTTGAATATTGAGGTTAAAGAAAAATTGGCACTGGAAAAAGTTGTTTTATTTATCAAAAAAGAAAATATTGAAGACAAAGTCTTAGTTTCTTTCACGCGCCCCTGGGCCCTTGCTAAGATGAAAAGGTCCAACCCTTCTTTAAGGATAGCTTTAGTATCTTACTTGCCTTTCTGTGCTGTTTGGCAAGCAAAAAAAATAAAAGCCGAGTCTTTGCACTCTTTATTTTTTATAACCAATAATAGACTAATTAAAAAAGCAAAACAAAAAAACTTAAAAATCTACCCTTTCCCCTATGGCAGCAAAAAAGAAAAGTTGGAAAAAATTAAAAATCTGGTCAATCTCGGTATTGATGGAATTTTTTTGAACGACCCCACAGTAATAAGTAAAATTTGATATAATTAAACGATGCCAGAGTTACCAGAAATTGAAACAATCGTAGAAGATCTAAAAACCAAAATATCGGGACACAAAATTTTGGAAGTTGATTCGGATTGGCAAAAATTAATAAAGGAACCTGATTATAATAAGTTTAAAAAAGAAATTCAGGGTTTAATAATTGAAAGAATTGAAAGAAAGGGAAAAAACATAATTATCATTTTAACAAGAAATAAAGCCTTGGCTATTCACTTAAAGATGACGGGGCACCCATTAGTTTCCACCTGTTGGGAATTTACCAAAGGCAGGCTAAAGAAGAAAGATTTGGAAGAATGTAAAGAGAGGGATGCCATTGAAGAGGATCCTCAAAACAGATTTGTGCATGTTGGTTTTACTCTAGACAAAGGAAAGAGCTTTCTTTTATCAGATGTAAGAAAATTTGCCACTATAAGACTGGTGGACAAAAACAGGTTACCGGAATTATTCAAAGACTTGGGACCAGACGCATTAGATCCTAACTTTACTTTTGAAAGATTTAGCGAGATTTTAAAAAACAAAAAAGGCGACATTAAAAAGGTATTAATGGACCAAAGCGTTATCGCCGGTATCGGAAATATCTACTCAGACGAAATACTCTTTGAAGCCAAAATCCATCCCCAAAAACCAGTAAAATCTTTAACGTCTCTAGAAATGAAAAAGATTTATGATTCCATGAAAAAAATATTGAAAGAGGCTATTCGAAAAAGGGGCACAAGCATATCTGATTTTAGAGACACCGCTGGTAAGAAAGGTTCTTACGGCAATGTAAGAAGAGTTTACCGAAAAGAAGGAGAACCCTGCCCGAAAAAATGCGGAGGAATTGTAAAAAGAATAACAATCGGCGGACGCTCAGCCCACTTTTGTCCAAATTGCCAAACCCTTTAATAAATTCAGGGAAAACCCCGTTAGATAAATCATCTAACGGGGCAAAGGATGTAAAAATGATTCTTTTAATTTTTGGGGAAGAAAATTTTTTATCAAGAAAGAAACTCCAGCAGGTTAAAGAGAAATTTCTACTAAAAAATTCCGGGGATTCTAACAATATTCATTTAATGGATTGGGAATCTTTTAATTTTCCTGATTTCATAAATATAACCTCTTCTTCGCCTTTCCTGTCAAAAGAAAAACTGGTGATTTTAAAAGGGTTGTTATCCTCGAAAATAAGTGCCGAGGATGAAGAAAGACTGTCTTCTCATCTTTCAAAAATGCCGGATTTTACTTATATAATTTTTTTTGAGGAAACAGAATCTTTCAAAAACAAAAAGCTAAAAGACAAAGTAACAAAACTTGCCGAAAAGAGCTGGAATTTCAAAAAGCTAAAGCCTTACGAGGTAGAAAAATGGGTGAAAGAAAAAATAGAAAAAGAGGGAGGCAGAATAGAAAGATTGGCACTCTCTAAATTGCTCTCCTTTGTTGGAGAGGACCTTTGGCAGCTAGATCAGGAAGTAAAAAAGCTTCAAACCTATAAAAACAAAGAGGTAATCGAAGAGGAGGATGTAGAAAAACTAGTCTCAGCCAATTTAAATACAGGAATATTTGAGCTGATAGACAGCATAAGCCAGAAAAATCTAAAAAAGACTCTAAAATTTTTAAATAATCTGATAGAGCAGGGTGAGGAAATTGTCTACATTTTGGGAATGATTGTATACCAGGTCAGAAATCTCATTTTGATTAAGGATCTCGCCTTGAAAAATCTCACCAAATCAGAAATAATAAAAAAAACGGGCAAACACCCGTTTGTGGTCACAAAGACTTTACAGCAGATAAAAAACTTTTCTTCTGAAGAATTAGAAAAAATCTATAATGACATTTTTGAAACTGAAGTTAAAATTAAAACCGGGAGACTCAAGCCAGATACGGCAATAAACCTCCTGGTAACAAAACTATGCTTAAAACAACCGCTATAATACCCGCCTACAATGAAGAGTTGAATATAGAAAGAGTCTTACAAGTCCTAAAAAAAGCTTTAGCGCTTAGGATAATTGATGAGATCATTGTTGTTGATGACGGCTCAGAAGATGAAACAGCTAAAGCGGCTTTAAAATTTGGCGTAAAAGTTATTAAACTTCGAGAAAACAAAGGGAAAGCCAGGGCAATGTTTGAAGGTATAAAAGCTGCCAAAGGAGATGTCTCTCTGTTTATCGACGGGGACCTTATAAATTTGAATGTGAGCCATGTTAGAGATCTTCTTGAACCAGTGCTAGAAAAAGATAACTGTATGACTATTGCTCGTTTTACCAATGGAAGCCTAACCAGTATCTCTCACGCTATAAACATAAATTGTAGTGGTCAGAGAGCCTCAAGAACCAAAGTTTTCAAAAACATTTTTGAAACAATAAAAAAAATAGACAAGATAAAGTACGGGGTAGAGTATGTTATTACCAATCGCTTGAAAAGATTTAGTATAGAACCCATAATTGTTGAGTGGGACAGCGTAAGTCAGATCTTAAAAGAAGAAAAGTGGGGATTAACGCTTGGCTTTTTTTCAAGAATAAGAATGTATTTGAGCATGGGATTGGGTCACTTAAGAAATATTTTTTACAACCTCTCCAAACTGCTTGATATAGAAAAAACTTCCGATTAATCCCTTGTGTTATGGTCGGGATTCTTTTTTGGCGGCAGATTTAGTAGCAGGCTTTTTTTCATCAGTCGGCTCGTCTTCCGCGCCGCGGTTCTTTTGTGAATTACACCGGCTTTTGCGGCTTTGGCTAGAATCTTCTGAGCTTCTCTGAGTTTCGAAGAAGCATCCTTGGAACCACTCCCTGAAGCTCTTCTTGCAGCTTTCAGAGCTTTCCTTATAGCTTCTTTTATCTTTTTATTGTATTCGGTTCTCTTTTTGGTTTGTCTTACTGCTTTTTTGGCTGATTTTGTTTGAGGCATAAACTTCCTTTCATAGATACTCAAATAGTTTATAAAATTTTTACAAAAAAGTCAAAGGTTCAAGTGAACTTAAACTGTTAAAATTTTTTCAAGGGATGATCTCTCTTTTTCTTTAAACGGCCCTATCAATGCCATATTAAGTTTGTTATTTTTAAAGTTTTGGTTTGCAATCTTTAAAATGTCTAAAGAACCAACCTCGTCTATTTTTTCAAAAATTTCCTCAATTGATAGAATTTTTCCAGCAAGCAATTCCTGCCCTCCTATAAAAAAAGCGGCATCTAAAGAATCCTCAAGCTCTAAAATTAACCTTCCTTTTAAATATTCTTTAGCCTTTAAGAGCTCTTTTTTACCAACCTCTTTTTCTTTTAGCTTCTTACATTCCCTTAATATTCCTTTAATTGCTTTTTGTGCCTTCTTATTATCAACGCCTGCAGATATCTCAAGATAGCCTGTATCTGTAAACGGATAGGTAAAAGACCTTATTCTATATGCCAACCCTTTGTTTTCCCTGATAGAAAGAAACAATCGCGAACTCATTCCTTCTCCTAATAAAGCACTTAGGACTTCGGCCTTAAAAAAACCATTATGACCGTACTTCGTCTCTGGGAAACGAAATCCTATTGAAAGATGACTCTGTTCTGTTTCCTTATATTTAACAATTGATTGGGGGCTTTTTTGGATCTCGTTCGGTTTTTTTACAAGATGAACTCGCCCTGGGAAAAACTTAAAAAAATCAGAAATTAAATCTACTGAGATCTTTGAAGTGTCTCCCGCCGCTACAATTACTATATTTTGAGCAAAATAATGTTTTTTCTTAAAGTTTAAAAA
>Ga0066637_10001959_pt1 | contig 13558 bp, 20 predicted proteins | sample CryGeyCG2014_020_FD_62737 | JGI IMG/M metagenome (GOLD analysis project Ga0066637, IMG submission 62737) | Groundwater microbial communities from aquifer - Crystal Geyser CG08_land_8/20/14_0.20 | ecosystem: Environmental > Aquatic > Deep subsurface > Groundwater | place: USA: Utah: Grand County...
TGTTGTTTTTGTTGTTTTTTCATGTTTGAAGGGTTTAGCCTCTCCCCTTATTTATAGGGTGAAGATTTAGCGTGTCTTATGGCTTGTTTGCTGTTGTGTCTGGGTTTCCATTCGAGTGTTTTGATTTTGCTTATGTCTAGGAGCATGTTTTTTACGTCGCCTTTCCAGTCTCCTCCACCGTCTGACATTTTATTTTCCGAGTCCTATGGCTTTAAACTTCATTTTTTGGCTGAACTCTTGTGGGTTGTAGATTCTTCTTCCGTCTATGAGGTTGGGTTGTTTCATGTTTTTGGTGAAGTCTTCTGGTTTGAGTTTCTTGAATTCTTCCCATTCTGTTACGAGTATGCAACATTCTGCATCTTTAGGCTGAGCTGATCCTGTGGCGGTTCAAAATAGACTCAGAGCAGGTTTTGAAGGTCACCTTGAGTGCCAGCGGCTTCTTTAGTGGCTGGGAGACCTTCTACGCATAGATGAACAAAAGCGGATGCATAACACTTCCAAAGCTCCCGCGAGAACTGCTGCGAGGCAGGGAACAAAGCCTCACAGGCTACGTCATGGAAGTAATCCTTGAACCCGCGTAAGATAGCAAGCACACTCACCTTGCTAAAGCCGTACAGGAACTGTCTGAACTTAACTTCGCTTAGTCGCTATCCCTTACGTTTTTTGAGCAAATTCTGCTCTAACGGGAAGTAGTAGTCTAGTGGCTCTTAGCACCGACTACTTTTACTCCATCTTCAGAGTAAGCTTAAGAATGCCAGCTGACACGCTTGGACAACCGTATGGAGAAAACAAATTACTGTTACTTCCTCTAGAAAGGCTTTTGCTGAACTGTGGGTATCAAAGTAGAGTAACGGGTTTGCGGACACATGACAGAATCTTCATGATGTGGCGCCGTGGGACATTTGTCTGGTTGCTTTTTTGACGTTTTTTCCTAGACTGGTTCTTGTGTAGTTTAGAATAGCAGGTAGTGTGATTCGTGCTAGTATGCTGTCTCGCGTGGCAATATTGCGTATATGATTATTGTTTTCTCTGCTTGAAGTTCGAATAGTATTCTGTATTTGCCTACTCGGATTCTATAGTGGGTTCTGTATCCTCGCAGCTTTTTGATGTCGAGTTTTATTGAGAAGCCTTCGTCTCTTAGCGTGTGTAAGGCTTCAGTTATTCGGTTACGTGCACCTTCTTCCAGTTTTTCAAGTTGCTTGTAGGCTTTCTTTTCAATGAAAACGTTGTATGCTGGCAAAAGCTATGTCCCTTTCTTAGCGGCTTTCAGAGGTACGAGCGCGATGGTTTTGTTTTTCTTGGCAGTAATATACTCTTTTATGGCTTCAACTTCGTCTTCTGAAGGCGGTTCTGAGCCGACAAGCCTTTCTTCTACCAGTCCCTCCAGCCGCTCCACTTTTCTGCGGACAAGCTTGACTTCTTTTAAAACTTCTTTTAAGTCGCTACTGGACATTTTAATCCTGCCTATTGAATAATCGAGGGTAAAATATAAGTGTTAAGATTGGCGCTTCACGAAAACTTGAAAAGAGGATTGGGCTGGAGAATTCCGCATTCATAGGAAACTATGTTATCAATTGCGAGAAGAAAAGAAGCATAGCCCTGTGCCTCTTCTTTCGCTCAAAACACACAAAAGCTGCACAGAAACTTGTCTGACCCTAACTTTCAGGCACCCCTCCCCCTCTAGGGTTTTTTCAAGCTTGTTTCAATGTCCTTTTCGGTTATAAGCCTCAAATCTTGCTTAGTTCAGGTCTGATAATGGTGCCTGTCTACCAGAAAACCGTCTACTCTTCTAGCAGTGGCGATATGTTGAACATTAAACGCCTTTCCATATCAGTTTCCGCTCTGTCATCTGACGAGAATTGGTACGTTATGTTAGAGTTTGACGATGTCGAAGACTATAGGATAACTGTCGAAGCCCAAAAATAAGTGGTTAACACGTCCAAAATAGATTCGCTTCAGCAAGCCTACGCCTTTGTGCGCGTATAGTCCTGCGGCATGAGTTTGGGTTTCCACTCAAGTGATTTGAGCTGGTAATGTTGGGAGCATGTTTTTTACGTCGCCTACCCATCCTCTTCCGCCGTCTACGCCACTGGTGATCAATACTTTTTTGATGGTGTTACTTTTCATTTTCACCGCTCGTGCAACCTTTCTATGCGTTGTCAGCCTTCATTTAAAGGGTCTTTGAAGGTTACGTGAAAATTTTTCCATGAGATTTTTTCCGAACTAGGAGTTCTTGATCATGGGTGTAGATGGTTGGAACTTTGTTTGCTATGAAGTTCGCTATTATTAGGGCGTCTCTTCCGCCGAGTTTGTGTTGCGGGGCCAAATTAAGTGCAATAATGCAGGTTTTCTTTGTTTGCCTGAAAAATCCAATGTGCGGGTGCTTCAACAGCATTTTCAGTCTTCTTCCGGCTTCGCTTGAAACCCATTTTTGGCCGAATTTAGCAACAGCCTAGCGCGCTTTAAATCGTGGGAGTGTCAATGTCACGATTTAGGATTATTGTCTGGAGCCGAAAGCACTTTTGGCAATTCTTTCTGCTATTGTCAGCGGTATGTTGATCAGTCTTGATAATGTTCCTAGGCCAGAAAACATTGTTCTGAGGTTGTTGATGTCGGTCTGGGTGAGGGCGCCTATCGTGGGGGCCGTGAAGATGTAGATGGCTAGGAAGATTGTTATGCCCATTACAAGTCTGATCCATTCGGCTAGGTTGACGAAGTTTAGCGATGCATAGGTTGCTATGGCTGCGACGGCTGAGGCTGCGAATATTTTAGTTGATGATTTGAAGTCTGCTTTGACCCTGTAGTGTTTCCATGCCCAGTGAAGACCCCAAAACATGCTTGGCAGTCCAGCAAGGAGGCTCGCAACTATAAGGCCGATTATTCCAAATGTTGGGATCAGAAGAAAACCTAGAGGAAGACCGATTGCCAGTGTCAGTATGCTTTGTTTCATGAGTGTCTTTGTTTCTCCCACGCCGCTTAGGAAGCTGCCTAGGCTCAAGCTTCCCAAGACAGCAAACAAATTGCCTATAACGTACAGGGTTAAGAAGAAAGGCGCATAAACATATCGTTCTCCAAACAACGTGAATATCATAGGGCCCGATAAGGCCATCATCGCCATGGTTGCAGGCACCAACAGAATCGTAGTGTATTTTACGGATGAAGTGAAAACGGTCTTCAGAAGTTGGTGTTCTTTTTGTGGGTCAAGTTTTGCGAACACTGGAAACAATACAGTGCCTATTGGAATTGTAAAGAATGTCAAAAGCACGGAAAAGTTGACTGTTGCCGAATAGTTACCGATCATTACGTCACTGGCAAAAGATGCCATCATGAATGCGTAGAATTGTCCCAGAAGGCCGCCTAGAATGGAGGATATGGAGAGTGGTACTCCGTACTTCAACATTATCTTCAATGTTCTGGATATTTCGAGCTTGCCTGTTCCCATTTTTTTCAGGGGTCTAAACAATACGATGTATAGTGTTGCGAGGCCAATGATTCCTGCGGCTAGGAAAGACAGTGTGTAGCCTAGAACGGCTCCGAAGACACCGTATCCGAGAAGTACCAAAATTGGGCCCGCTATAGTTTTTACTACTGATTGGCAGACCACGGTGAAGCTGTTGAGTCCCATTCTTTCGAAGCCTATGAAACTTGATTGGGCTGCTGTCAGTAGTGATCCTGCGAATATGGTTATTGAGACTATGGATATGAAGGGCACTGACTCGGGCCTGTGGAAGATTGTAGAGCCTATGAAACTTGCAAGGAACAGGGAAAGGAATGAAAGGATTAGGCCAGTTGCGACCTCAAAGATTAGTCCAGCAACAATAATATTACGTGTGTCTGCGTCTTTTTCTGAAGCTCTGCAGTTGGCTACATATTTTGTCATTGCAGAGTTCACGCCCCAATCTCGAAACAGGTTCATCATCAATGACGGAATAAGTGCTACACCATACAGCCCATATTCTGCAGGGGACATGAGCCTTGTCAGAATGACTATTCCAACGGCCATTATTATGGTGGATGTGGCTACGCCTATGAGTAGCTGGAAGCTTCCAGTGGCTGAGGTCTTGCCCATCTCTAACGCTTTTTCCATGCCTTTCCATCCTTTCCAGGTTGTTCAAGAATGTTAGAACCTGTTCAACGGTTTTGTTGTTTGGTTGTTTGCGCGCGCGAGGCGAGAGTAGCCGCTGAGTACTTTGAACTGAGGGTTTATGGCACTTTATACGTGCTACTGGAGGCGTATAAACGCAACGTTTTCAAATCCAAAGTGGAGGTGAGGAGTATCGTGGACGATATGCTGAGCAAAGGCTTCTACCTCTCGACAGAAGTGTATGCGAGGTTTCTTTTTCTCTTAGAGGAAGTCAAATGAACCTGCTAACTTGGAATGCTTCTGATTATCTCGTTTCGTGTGCGGCTGAGATATTCGGGCAGAGTGGAGCCTTTGACGATCTAAATAATTGGTTTTTGATTGTCTTAGGCGGGTTTTTCGCGTGCGCTTGTTCCTAAGTTTGTGCGTGAAGTGTCTCGTTTTTGTGGGTTTGTTTGGCTTGTTGGTGGTGAGGATGACTTGAGCCGTTAAAAGTGTGGTGAGACACATCATTCAGCCTTGTTACACTCAAAAAAGAGAATTTAGGAACATGCATGCAGGCTATCTTGACAAGTGCGAGATAAACTCCTTTTCAGTTAAGGCTTTGACTTCAGGTATTCTTTTAAAGTCCGTGTCGTCACTGATTACGATTGATCCTTCAAAATATGCAGCGGCTGCTATGAAGGCATCAGCCATAGAGACGTTGTATTTACCTTTGAACTCCCCAGCTTTGACAGCAACCTCTTCATCTATCTCAAGCTTCTTAAGATATATGGCGTACCTAAGCTCTTCAATTCTGGTTCTGGCCAAATCAGGTCTTTTCTCCTGCAAATACTTGTAATAGATTTCAGTCATTGTGACTACGCTTATTGCTCCCTCTATTTCGTCGACTTCTACCTTTGATAGGATTTTCTGAACAGCTTCCCAACCTTCTTCTCTTGCAAACAGCTTAATCAAGGGCTTTGTATCCAAAACAACTTTAGGCTTGACGGATTCGTTTCTCAAATTCCTTCGTCCACTCCCTTCTCACAGCCTCAATCTCCTCCGAAGGCTTCTTGCCTCGGAATACCTCTTCATCCACACCAGCTAACTTCGACAACTTAGGTACAGGAATAATTTTAATTGCGTTCCCCTCACGAACAATCAGAAGTCTTTCTCCTTCCACTATTCCCAGTTCTCTTCTCAACCTTGAAGGAATAGTCACTTGACCCTTCGAAGTAACAGTAACGGTTTCTACCAAAGCCAATTCCACCCACAAAAACATAGAACACCTTACATTAATAAATATGTCGGAAATTCTCGAATTTGGCTACCACACGCATTCATTGCCTTACATTCCCTACAATATTGAACCACTCAACCAAAAATACACGCATGTTCTTAACCGTCGCGCCAGCGCGCGCTTTTCTAGACTCTTTGGCTTTTCTCTTCTTTGCTTCAGCTTCGTCTTCCAAAGATGCTTCACGACTTAGCTAGCGCGCACTAGGCTGATTGTTCCGCAAGCTTTTATATGCTTTCTTGTACCGTAGACTAAGAGGCTCATTTCGTTGCCTGGTTCCCCTAGATCAAAGATCATTTCGTCAAGATGGCGAAGATTCTATCTTCCAGGCAACACTTGGGTACTCGCTTTAAGCGCCACTGTCTGGAATATCGGAGGCGCGATGATCAACCCGTATCAGTCCGTCTACTTTTCAGGTTTAGGAGCAAATTCCGTTTTCATCGGCTACCTCTTAGGTGTCAACTCGGCCGTCACAGCTTTGATGCAGTTGGTAGGCGGATACGTTGCAGATGCCTGGGGCCGAAGAAGAGTCGTCGTGATCTTCAGTTTTCTCAGCGCCGGCACCGCCTTTGTCTTCATTTTTATGTCAGAGCCTGCTCTTCTGATGATTCCGATAGTAATTGGGGCGATTTCAGGCATTTATGGTCCAGCGTTCAATGCGACCCTGACTGATTCGATGGAGCCGGATCTTAGGGCAAGAGGCCTAGTTTCCTTCACGCTCATCACATCCTTGCCCTCGATTTTCTTCCCATATGTTGGAGGAACGCTGATGCAAACTTTTGGAACACTCGAGGGGCTGCGAATTGCCTTTTTCTTCAGTGGACTCTTCGGCGTCATTGGGGTCTCATATAGAGCTCTCAAGCTCAAGGAGACCTACGTGGGAGTCAAGGGAAAAGAGAAGAAGCGGATTCGTAGTCTTGTTTCCGACTTCTTCACGGACAATTTGTTCGTTCTGCGAAACGCCACGGACGAAGCGAGAAAACTTCTAACCTACGCTGTTTTAGCTAGTGCTGGAACGGCCATGACAGTGCCCTACACGTCGATCTACCTAGTTAACGTCGTGTCGTTGCCCCCAGCAGTTTATGGTCTTCTGACGAACGTTGCGGGACTAATCAGCGTGTTGCTTTTGCTGCCTGCGGCCAGAATAATCGAAAGAGTCGGTCTTAGGAAAAGCGCTGTTTACGCTTCACTTTCAATTCCAGTGAATCAGCTCATATTTGTAAGGGCTAAAGGAACAGACGACTTTGTGACGTGGACTGCGATTGGTGGAGCGAGTGGCGCTTTACTGGGGCCATCGCTAACGGCGCTTCAGGCAAATCTCTCACCGCAAGAGATACGAGGAAGGATAATGGCCATGTTCAGCGTGCTCTCGCTTATCACTGCGGTCCCAGCTCAAATAGTAGGAGGATACTTGTTTGAAACTCTTGGTCCACTGTCTCCCTTCATCGCTTCGACACCAATCTTGGCGTTGGCGACGCTGATACTCGTTAGAATAAAGGAGCCGGGACCGCGGATAATCAAAAAATAAGCGCGCGCGCTTCGGCTTCAAACTCTCATTCAAACCATTTTGGTTGCTATAATTTTGCCAACAAAGAGTAGTGAAAATGTTGCGGAACCACTTTTTTTGCGTCGACTTCTGACTACTTTGCAGTTGCAGTTACGGTTTCCATGCGCGAATAGACTTATTAGTCAGGTTGAAGCTAAAATCCGCTTAGGAGTGTAAGATTTTTGGATGGATCAAAGAAAAACAGAACTGTTACCATCATCGCTATAGCGGTGCTCATTCTTGTCATCATCTTCCCAGGATTCGCATCAACAGTGAAAGCAGCTGGACCAGAAAATGGCTGGAGAGCACAGCTGCTCTTCCATGGCCGTCCGGCATCGCTTATAGGACCAGATCCGCTTTCTCCTAGTCAAATCATAGGCGCCTACAATCTTAATTCAGCAACAGGCGACGCTGGAACGACGATAGCCATCGTCGACGCCTACGATGACCCAACCATTGCAAACGACTTAGCTACGTTCAGCAGCTACTTCGGTCTGCCCGCAGCGACTTTTGTGAAGCACAAGATGGCAACCACCATCAGTGTGAACAGCGGCTGGGCACTTGAAACATCGCTGGACGTTGAGTGGGCTCACGCCATAGCCCCGCAAGCAACGATACTGCTGGTAGAGGCCAAGTCAAACAGCCTGACCGATCTTCTTGCCGCAGTAAGCTACGCCACAAGCTACACGGGCGTCAAGGCAGTCTCGATGAGCTGGGGTGGAAGCGAATTCTCCACAGAAACCTCCTATGACTCGTACTTCAACGCCCCAGGAATCGCCTTCTTCGCGTCCAGCGGGGACAACGGAGCCTGCGTGATATGGCCTTCGAGCTCGCCGAACGTGATTGGCGTCGGCGGAACAACCCTCAATCTTGACTCAAGCGGAGCGGTGATTTCAGAGACAGCATGGAGCGGAAGCGGAGGCGGCGTAAGCGCATACGAGACCAAGCCAACCTATCAAACAAACTACGGCGTCACAACCACCAAACGTGCCGTGCCAGACGTCTCCTACGACGCAGATCCAAACACGGGCGTTCTAGTGTATGACAGCACACCTTACCAGGGTTGGTCAGGCTGGTGGGTAGTAGGCGGCACGAGCGCAGGAGCCCCGCAGTGGGCAGCAATCCAAGCTCTTGGGCTTTCGGCGACTAACAACAACTTCTATCAGGACGCGGCATCCTCAGCTTATCCTTCATACTTCAGAGACATCATAAGCGGGTCAAACGGATACTCAGCAGGCTTAGGCTATGACTTAGTGACAGGCTTAGGCAGCCCGGTCACCACCAGCTTCACAGCCTCGGTCACCCCAGACTTCTCACTGTCAGCGTCACCTGCCATGTTGACAATCGGAAGCGGATCCTCGGGAACCTCGACGATAACAATAACGTTCCTCAACGGATTTTCGGGCACAGTAACGCTTTCAACGACTGCTCCGACCGGTTGGACAGCCGATCTCAGTCCAACCTCAATTTCAACGTCGGGCCAATCAACACTGAGCATAAATGTGCCGACCAGCGCCATCAGTGGAACATACACGGTTACGGTGACAGGCAAAAGCGGATCGTTAAGCCACACCATAAGCCTGACAGTGCAAGTCACCTCCCCAGACTTCTCGATCTCAGCGTCACCAGCATCATTGACAATCAGAAGCGGATCCCGCGGAACTTCAACAATAACAATAACCGCCCTCAACGGCTTCACTGGCAATGTCACGTTATCAGCAAGTGCTCCAACGGGGTTAGCCGCCAGTCTTAACCCAGTTTCGATTTCAACCTCGGGAAAATCCACACTGACAATAACAGTATCAAGCAACACCAGAACCGGAACATACACGATCACCGTGACAGGCAAAAGCGGTACGTTAAGCCACACCACAACGGTCAGAGTAACAGTCCGAAGATACTGAACACCGTGACACCCTCCCTCCTTTTTTTGTTCAGACACAAGAAAATCCAGTAGTTTCACGCGCCCGATCAGCAAGAAGTTCTTCCAATCCTTTCCAAGGTCGTTCATAAAGTTCTTCTACAAAAATAACACTTGGCACGCTGAGAAGACTCTTTGACACCATGCAAACCCGAACATAAGGTTCAAACGTGAGCCCTCAAGACCACGCACGAAACGAAAATCTTTCCTACCGATACGCTGACTAACCTAGTTCCGCGGCGGGAAGGTTTATAAGTTGCGTATTACAGAATGTAATACAGTGCTTCAGATGAGCGTTATCACCATCAGAGTCGCGAGGGAAATCAAAGAAAAGTTGGAAAAATACAACGTTAACGTCAGTGAAACAGTAAGGAAACTGCTCGACAAATACCTCGTAGAGTTGGAAACGAAGAATCTTGCAGAAAGACTCGAGCTATTAAAGGAACACCTGAGCAGCAAAATAGACCCAAAACTGATAGCCAAGCTAGTGCGCGAGGACAGGGAAACAAGGTGAAGTATCTTCTCGACGCATCAGCACTCATACCGCTAGTCACCAGGCGTGGCAAACAGCTAATAATCGAGGCGTGCCGTGAAAATCTAGTTACAACAGACCTCGCACTGTACGAAGCCTGCAACACCCTCTGGAAGCTTGCAACATTATTGAACACCATACCCATAGAAGACGCCGTGAACGTTGCCATCACACTTAAAGACTTAGCCGTGAGAAGCGTGATTCAACCAGCAGATTTCACCAAGCTAGATTTTTCCCAAACACTCATGACAGCCCACAAAGAACGGCTGACATTCTATGACGCTTCATATATCACAACCGCACAAAGCACTGAAGCAATCCTAGTGACAGAGGATGAAAAGCTACGGAAAACAGCAAAAAAGTTCGTGAAAACGATAACTTACACCGAGCTTGAAAACAACCTAGCTCAAAGTTACCACTCCCACGGCTGAACCCTTGGTCGCAATATTTCGAACGCGCACGCATTTAAGCAACCCTGTTGAGGGTTATGGATTATGCTAAGGCTAGAAACCTTCGCAAGAAACTTTTAAATATCGATTTCATGCTTGTTTAACGGTGGAAGCATCTATACGGATGTTGTGACACTCTCACCAAAGTTTCAAGTCGTGATTCCTCGGAACGTCAGAGAAAAATTAAACCTAAAACCAGGACAGAAAATCGTCGTGATAGAGAAAGACGGCGTCCTCCATCTCATCCCTCAAAAACCCGTAAAAGAAACGAGAGGCTTCGCGAAAGAAATAGACACAAGCAACCTGAGAGACGAAGAGGACCGCTCTTGATCCTCATAGACTCATACGGCTGGATAGAATACTTCGCCGAAGGACCACTCGCAGACACTTACGCAACGCTTCTCCCCATCTTCACCAACCGCCTCAACCGCTGAAACCCCCCTCGGCCAAGCCCTTCCCAACCCTCTCAGCCACCGCATCAAACCCCTCAACCCCCACACTCACACCCAAAACAACAAAAAACAACAAAAAACAACAAAATCCAAACCCGCCAAAACAAAACAACTGCACACGACTGACATGCACCAGCATCTGCCGCCAACTTAATCTATAACTTACGAGTCCTCCAAAAAGCGGTGAAAGCAAAGTGCAGGCAATAGTCCTATGCGGCGGAACCGGGTGGAGACTGAAACCAGACATCTGGATTCCAAAACCAAAACTCAAAATAAACAATGAAACACTGATCTCACACCAAGTGAACTGGCTCAAAAAGCACGGTATCAACAAAATAGTACTTGCCACAAACACCACTGACTTGATTGAAGACCCATCCGTAACCTACTCGATAGAACAGAAGAAGCTTGGAACAGGCGGCGCCGTCAAAAAAGCCGCAGAACAAGTTGAAGATGAGAGGGTGTACGTGATGAACGTAGACGACATAGTCTTCTACAACCCAAAGAAGCTGTATGAATATGCCAACAGTGGCGCAGCAATACTGGTCGCAAAACCTGCCTTGCCATTCGGAAGAGTCCTAACCGAAGATACTTATGTAACTGAATTCGCACAGAAACCACAACTAGACTTCTACGTCTCGACCGGGCACTACGTCTTCGAAACATCTGTAATAAAACGATACTTTCCAGATGAAGGAGACATGGAACTGAAGACGCTGCCAAAGCTTGCACACGAACGCATAATAAGGGCCTACGAGTATCAGGGCGAGTGGCTGACAATAAACACAATGAAAGAACTGTTAAATCTAAGAGAATGCCTTAGAAAACACAACTTGAAACAGCAGTAACGTGCTGCGCCACAACGAAAGGACGGAGGTGAAAAGAAACATGAACAAAGACAAGGCGCTAGGCTTTCTCATCTTCCTAGCCTGCACGGTAATTGCAATTCTCTACGCGGTAGGGCTTTTCTTGCCATACTTCGAAGGCTTCCGCTTTTGGGTAATAGCAACACCCGTACTTGTAGGCTTCGTAGCGATTCTAGGAATAGGTGCATGGATAGGCTGGACAATGGCAACAACACCGCCTCCAAAGCCAATTGAAGAAATGACAAGTGAAGAAGAGGGAAAAGAGAAGGCATCAGACAAGAAAGAGAAAAGTGAAGACTAACCCGCTCCAAGTACCATGGCGTAGCTCGTGTGCTACAGCTAACGCTTTAGAACTATCCTCTAAACGCGAAAAGAAACTGTGCCGCCGACAATTCTGCCAAACCAAAACCATGGGGTCGGCTGGCGAGCACTTGACGTTTCCTATGATGCCCGAAGCCAGCAAGCTTAATAGTCAAATGAAACACCGTTCATGCTTAAAACGGAGGAAGAGAATTCGTTTCGCAGTTGGGCATCTTGCTCTTGGGTATATTCTAGGTGCGGGATCAGCGAAGCTTTCCAAGGCAAGCTTCAACATTCCTGCTGCATTGGTGCTTTCCATTGTTCCCGACGTTGATATTCTGATTCCTTTTCTTGAGCATAGGGGACCCACGCACTCAGTCATAGTGATGCTGATAGTTTTCATGCCCTTTTTTGTAGTATATCATAAGAAAGCAGTACCATACTTTTTGGCCCTGATTCAGCACGCTCTGATAGGCGACTTCATTACTGGAGGAGGAGTCCAATTGCTTTGGCCTCTGACAACGCAGTCCTATGGAACCGGGATAGCCATCAGAAGCCAAACAAACGTGGGGATAGAATGGATAGCGTTTCTTGCAGCAGTGATCATGATGATCAAGACACGAGACATAACCAAGTTCTTCCAGACGCACAAATCCAACCTGCTCCTATCAATACCCACATTTACAACGCTACTGCCGACATTGGCGAGCTTCCCATTGGGCGTGCCCCTGTGGCTGGTTCCGCCGCACATATTCTACACAATCATATTCTCAATAGCCATCATACTTGCCGTTCCCAGGGCGTTCAAAGCATCTTAACGCATCAAAACCGACAGTCCTATCCTGTTCCCGTCTGCTCTATAGCAGTCGCACAGCCAACCAACGAAAAAACGTAACACAGAAGCTGCACACGCGACGCTAACCATGCAAGCTTTCAGCGTTTTGTCTCCTTCGCACCAATACAACATTCCTTCTCCTTTGCTGAGCATAATATCGACCAACGCTTATCATTCTAGACCAGGTTTCAGTCTTTCTAAAGACTAGGTCCTCAAGAAAAATGAAGGGTTTCGAAATGGAGTTGTTGCAGATGAAGTGGGCCCGGGGCGATTTGAACACCCGACCAACAGGTTATGAGCCTGGCGCTCTAACCTAGCTGAGCTACGGGCCCGTTTTTGCCTGTGCCGTTTTAATATGCTGTTTTCAAGTTGATTTAAACGTTTTCCGCATTTAAGCTGCTCTGAACGCTAAACCTAGCAATGAACACGCTCATAGTGATACAGGTATTCCTGAGCGTAGCCTGCGTATTCCCCGAAGTACCTTCTTCCGAACAGGCTCAGCCTCACATATTCGGAGTTGCTGAGCGATTTTTCATCAGAAATCCTCTTGAGAAATCCGCGTGGAAAATGCTCTGCATAATGTCTCAAGATGACCCTCCTCATCCAGACGTCCACTGGAAACGCTTCGAGTTTTTCAAGCGAGAAAAGCAGAACGCAATCCGCCACCTTAGGCCCTACTCCTGAAAAATTCAGCAGCTCCGCCCTTGCTGTCTCATAGTCGCTTCTCTTCAAACGTTCAAAATCAAAACTGTCTCCGTATACCGCTTTGGCAGTTTCAGACACGTATCTAGCTCGATAACCAAGACCGCAACCCGCTAACTCCTTGACGGTTGCTTTTGCCAGCTCAGCCGGTGTTGGAAACTTGCAGAAACCACGACCATCAAAGTGCACTTCTTCTCCGAATTTTTCGGAAAGGTTGAGCAACATTTGCTTTATGGCTGAAATGCTCTTGTACGTTGCGCAGATGTACGAGATTAGGCATTCCCAAGGGTCTTGACGGAGAATTCGCAGCCCTCTGAACTGATTGATGGCTGCTTTGATGAGGTTGTCGTTGCTGATGTGCGAGAAAACCATGGGCAGATCATCGTGCAGTCTGAAATAGCTCTTGACAAAATCTGGGTCCGCATTTTCAAACTCGAGGGTGTTACCATTCTGCCGTATCTTGAGAGCCTTTTCTCCGGCTACGCCGTACCACCAATCGTCTTTCTTGTCCCATCTGAACGTTTGTCCGCAGCAGAGAGTGAAATCCAGGTTGAATGGAGTCAACGGGCTGAGTTGAATCCTCATTAATGTCACT
>Ga0066637_10001961_pt1 | contig 13552 bp, 12 predicted proteins | sample CryGeyCG2014_020_FD_62737 | JGI IMG/M metagenome (GOLD analysis project Ga0066637, IMG submission 62737) | Groundwater microbial communities from aquifer - Crystal Geyser CG08_land_8/20/14_0.20 | ecosystem: Environmental > Aquatic > Deep subsurface > Groundwater | place: USA: Utah: Grand County...
GGCATATTTGGTGGAAGATTATTGACTATCGCCAAACTCTCCCATTTTTCCGCTGAGCCAAAAAGAAAATCCACCAATTCTGGTGGACGAATCTTTACCTTCCCCTAACTATTCTCGAGTCCACTCTCGGATTTAAATTTACCGGAGCACATCGATAGCTGGAAATTCGGGTCGGGGCTGTACAGTACACCTCCGGGGGTGACACTCGGGTACGCCAAGGGTTACGAAGGTGTACCGTGTCACCCGTATGCCAGGATCAACATTGTCAGCCCCAAAGGAGATGCGTTTCCGCTGGTACCGTCAGGTGGAGACGGAGAGGAGAACCGTAGTCGAGACCTGCCGGATATTCGGCATCAGCCGCAAGACGTACCACAAGTGGTGCCGCCGGGACCACGGCTGGGAGCCCGGGGTGCGACACCCTAGGCATCTGCACCCCCAAACAAAAATATTCGGGAAGACCCTCGTCGAGCTTCTCCGGGCCAAACGGCTGTACAACTACGGCCCAAAGAAGATGAGCGTCCACCTGAGACGGAAGCTGGGCGTGTCCGTGTCACCGAGCGCCGTCTACAAGTCATACCTAAAGCGCGGCCTGATTCGGAAACCGCAACGGAGGCAGGCCTGGTACCGCCCGCTGAAGGCGCCGTACATAGCTGCCAGGCCCGGCGAAAACGTGCAGGTTGACGTGAAATACGTACCTGGACATGATGGCTCGTGGCTTTACCAGTACCGCTTCGTCGATACGGTCGCGAACGTGCAGCACGCCGTGGACCTGCCGGAACGCAGCGGCCGTTCGACTATCACCGCGCTGAGGATCGCCGAGCGGAGCCTGCCGTTCCGGATCGAGGGTATCCAGACCGACAACGGCGGCGAGTTCCGGGGCGCGTTCGCCAGGTACCTCGTGGCGAGGGGAATCCCGCAGCGCTTCATTCCGAAAAGGTCGGCCCCCTGGAACGGCAAGGTTGAGCGCGCCAACCGTTCCGTGGACGACGAGTACTACCTCAACCCGCACCGGCCGTGGAAATCGCTATCCGCTTATGTGCGCTGGTACAACACCGAACGTCCGCACCTGGGCCGCGGCATGGACGGACTCACGCCCTACGAGAAGTTAGCTCAGCTTAGCCAAGAAAATGTGTAACCCTTGAAGGTGGACCGTACAGGGGCTTGACAAAACCGTTTTTTTGCTAGGTTTCCTTGTTCCGGCCATTTAGAGGAGGCTGGACGAGGAGGAAGGATGAATGAGAGATGGAGGGACTATGGTTGGAGTGAGCTTAAACCAGCTCTGAGGCTGTCCGTATTGGGATGGCCGATCATATTGGACTGCTGGGACAATGGTGTCCCGGTGGATCAAGAGCTGGCGCAGTTGACAGGCCAAAGCCTCTCCCTTTTTCAGAATGATGCCAACAAACCGATGCTATTGGCTGGCATTATTCTCGATGAGGGGATAGAAAGGACTTTAGCGGTCTTTTTCGTTGAGGGTCATAAGGGAGAGCGAAGGCAGGCGTACCTCTCTTTAATAGGTACTAGGAAGGTGCAAGCAGTCAAAAAATGGGCCGAGGTGCGTCTGGCCCAGAGGGACGAGCAGACTGCCGAGAACGAGGCGGCAGCGGAGGCGGTCTTGGTCGTGCTGCGCGAGCGGGGTCTCGACATCGAGACCAGTCGTTCCGTGTTGCGTCTGGCCGTCGGACGACTCGGCTTGGCCTGACCCTGTCGGGGCCGAGCCAAAAAAAGGAAAGGACTTCAATCAAAGACCTTCAGCCACGCTCGGTTGGAGGTCTTTTCGCATCCCCACGTCATCTCCGCGGCGGTGACCGGCAGCCTTGACTCCGGCAGTCTGGCGGTCTACTCTCCTTAGAGTCCGTTCGAGACCTGCCTGGATGCCTACACTTAAGGCCGGCCCGGCGGGTAACGGGAACAAGTCAGGTTCGTCACGCCACCCCTAGAAGGGTCAACTTCCGGGGGCTTTGGCTGTCATCGCCTGTCGCCGGACCAATAACCATAAGAGTCTATTCGTACCGATGGAATTCAGGCTCGTATCGAAACATCAGCCCAAGGGCGACCAGCCGCAGGCCATTGAGGCCCTGACGGACGGTTTGCGTTCCGGCCTGCGCCATCAGACGCTCCTGGGCATCACCGGTTCGGGCAAGACCTTCACCATGGCCAATGTCATTCGTAACCTCGGACGTCCGGCGCTGGTCATCGCCCACAACAAGACTCTGGCCGCGCAGCTGTGCAACGAGTTTCGGGGACTGTTTCCGGAGAATGCGGTCGAGTACTTCGTTTCCTATTACGACTACTATCAGCCCGAAGCCTACCTGCCGACCTCGGACACCTATATAGAGAAGGAGGCGACCATCAACCAGGAGATCGACCGGCTGCGGCATCGGGCCACGCAGTCGCTCCTGACCAGGCGTGACGTCATCATCGTATCTTCGGTCTCGTGCATCTACGGTCTGGGCGCGCCCAAGACCTACGAGCAGATGCACCTTCGGCTGTTGCGGGGCGGCGAGCTCTCGCGGACCGCGGTCATGCGTCAGCTGGTGCAGATGCAGTATCAACGAACCACGTCCGACCTGGAGCGCGGAGAGTTTCGGGTGCAGGGGAACGTGGTGGAGATTCGTCCGGCGGCCGAGGAGTTCGTCGTGCGCCTGGATATCCGCGGCGAGCGCATTGCCGACCTGACCCTCATCGACCCGGTCAGCCGTAAACGTCTGAGCCGCGAGGACGAGGCCTGGGTCTTTCCGGCCAAGCACTTCATCACGCCCGGTCCGGAGCGCGAGCGGGCGGCGATTGCTATCAGGGCCGAACTCGAGATCCAACTGGATGAGTTTCGTCGGACCGGCAAGCTGCTCGAGGCCGAACGGCTGGAGCGTCGCACCAACTTTGATTTAGCAATGCTAGAGGAAATTGGTTACTGCAACGGCATCGAGAACTACTCGCGGCACCTGTCCGGCCGGTCGCCGGGCGAACCGCCCGACACGCTGCTGTCGTACTTTCCCGAGGACTTCGTCTGCTTCATCGACGAGTCGCACGTCACCGTGTCGCAGCTCGAGGGCATGCACAACGGCGACGCGGCCCGTAAGCGCAACCTAATCGACTACGGTTTCCGACTGCCGTCGGCTGCGGACAACCGGCCGCTGAAGTCGGACGAGTTCATGGCCCGCGTGCCGCAGCTGGTCTACGTTTCGGCTACGCCGGCCGACTACGAGCGTCGGATCTCGGAGCGGATCGTCGAGCAGGTCATCCGGCCGACCGGACTGATCGATCCCAAGGTGACGGTCCTGCCCGCGAGCGAGACCGACGGACAGCCCGGACAGGTGGACGACCTCATGGTTCGGCTGAGGACCTGCATCGAAGCTGGCGGTCGGGCGCTCGTGACCACGCTCACTAAGAAGATGGCCGAGGACCTGGACGAGTACCTTCGCGAGGGCGGCTTTCGGGCCGCCTACCTGCACAGTGACGTCAAGACCGTGGACCGCATCAGGATCCTGACCGAGTTCCGGCGCGGAACTCACGACATCATCGTCGGCGTAAACCTGTTGCGCGAGGGACTCGACCTGCCCGAAGTTACGCTGGTCGCGATCATGGATGCGGACCGGGAGGGATTCCTCAGGAGCGAGACTTCGCTCATTCAGACCATAGGTCGGGCGGCTCGGAACGTGCTCGGTGAAGTCATTCTGTACGCAGACCAGATCACCGGTTCGATGCGACGGGCCATGAGCGAGACTGATCGGCGGCGGGCCAGACAGATCAAGTATAACCTCGAGCACGGCATCACGCCGCAGACCATCTTCAAGGAGATCGGCGACCTGGCGGCTGGATTGGGTTTCAGCGATGAGCGGGTAGCCGCGGTGTTGGGGTTGGAGCTCAAGGCCGACGACCGGCCGGTCGAGGAGATCATTGCCGACAAGGAACGTCAGATGCGCGAGGCGGCCAAGAGCCTGGAGTTCGAGTTGGCGACCGTGCTCAGGGACGAGATCGCCGTACTGAAGCAGGGACTGAAGTCCGGCAGTGCGACACGCCGGGGCCGGAGACCTTCCATCAATAAGAAGAAATAGACATGTTGGACAAGATCATCGTGCGCGGCGCGCGCGAGAACAACCTCAAGAACGTTTCCCTGGAGATTCCGCGCAACAAGCTGGTGGTGTTCACCGGACTGTCCGGGTCGGGCAAGTCGTCTTTGGCGTTCGACACAATCTTTGCTGAGGGGCAGCGCCGTTACGTAGAGTCGTTGTCCGCCTATGCACGGCAGTTTTTGGGGCAGATGCAGAAGCCGGACGTGGATGAGATCGAAGGTTTGTCGCCGGCCATCTCCATCGACCAGAAGGCCCATTCGGCCAATCCGCGCTCGACCGTGGCGACCATCACCGAGATCTACGACTACCTGCGCGTGCTGTACGCACGGATAGGGGAGCCGTCCTGTCCGCAGTGCGGTCAGGCGATCAGCAAGATGACGGCCGCCGAGATGGTGGACGTGATCTTGGATGCCGGTCGGGTCGCTCCGGCGCGCGGCCGCGGCAAGGACATATTGGTGTTGGCGCCGATCGTGCGCGGACGGAAGGGGGAGTACCATCAGCTGCTTTACGATCTGTACAACAGCGGCTTCGGCCAAGTGCGGGTCGACGGCAAGTTGCGTTCGCTCAGGAACCGGCTGGTGATCGACCGTAACCGGCGGCATGACATCGATCTGGTGATCGACACTTTCGCTCCGGCGCTCTTCGTCTCGCCGGACGTGGAGCTGCGGCAGCGACTGGCCGAGGCGGTCGAGCTGGCGCTGACCCGGGGAGACGGGCTGCTGCGGGTCACGCTGGCCGACGGGACCGAGCGCCTGCTGTCTAGTTCGCTGTCCTGTCCCGACTGCGGCACCTCGTTTCCGGAGATCGAGCCGCGCCTATTTTCCTTCAACAGCCCGTATGGGGCCTGTGTCGAATGTACCGGACTGGGGGTAGAGCAGGTCTTCTCCGACGACATCTGTCCGTCCTGCGAAGGAAGGCGGCTGCGACCGGAGGCATTGGCTGTACGCATCGGCGGCCGGAACATCGTCGAGCTGACGGCCATGTCGGTCGATCGGGCTCACGCTTTCCTGAAGGAACTCAAGTTGGGCGAACGTGAACTCGAGATCTCGGTCAACGTGATGAAGGAGATCGTCGGTCGGCTGGAGTTCATGCTGAACGTCGGGCTGCACTACCTGACCCTGGACCGGAGGGCCGGCACGCTTTCGGGCGGCGAGGCGCAGCGCATCCGGTTGGCCTCGCAGATCGGTTCCGGACTGGTCGGCGCACTGTACGTCCTGGACGAGCCGTCGATCGGCCTGCACCAGAAGGACAACGATCGGCTGATCGCGACGCTCAAGCGGCTCAGGGACATCGGCAACAGCATCATCGTCGTCGAGCACGACGAGGACACCATGATCGAGGCCGACTGGCTGGTGGACTTCGGTCCGGGAGCCGGCGAGCACGGCGGCAACATCGTCGCCTCCGGTCCGGTGCCGGAGATATTTCAGCACCCCGACTCGCTGACCGCCAAGTACGTCCGCGGCGAGCGCAGCATTCCGGTTCCGGCCAGGCGGCGGACCAAGATGAACGAGATGCTCAGGATCGTGGCACCGACTGAACACAACCTCAAGGGAACGGACGTCGAGATTCCGCTGCGCAAGTTCGTCTGCGTGACCGGCGTGTCCGGCTCCGGCAAGTCGACGCTCGTCAACCGCATCCTCTATCGCGGCCTCTCCAACCTGTTCAACATGTCCAGGAATCCGGTCGGCGCGCACAAGAAGCTGTTGGGCGTGGAGTACCTGGACCGGGTAGTGCTCGTGGACCAGTCGGCGATCGGACGTACGCCGCGTTCCAATCCGGCGACCTACACCGGCGCCTGGATGCCGATCCGCGAGCTGTTCGCCGCGACCGAGGAGGCGCGGTTCCGCGGCTACCGTCCGGGACGCTTCAGCTTCAACGTGCCTGGCGGACGGTGCGAGAACTGTCAGGGCAACGGCAAGCTGGCCATCGAGATGCACTTTCTGCCCACGGTCTACGTCACCTGCGACGTCTGCAGCGGACGACGCTTCGACCGCGAGACGCTGGAGGTCAAGTGGCACGGCCGGAACATTCATGACGTGCTGGGGCTGACTGTCGAGGAGGCGGAGAAGTTTTTTCATGACATTCCCCAGGTCTACGACAAGGTTTCGGTACTGAATAAAGTCGGGTTAGGCTATCTGAAGCTGGGGCAGTCGGCGACCACGCTTTCGGGCGGCGAGGCACAACGGGTCAAGCTAGCCAACGAGCTTTCTAAGCGGCAGACCGGCCGGACTCTCTACATTTTGGACGAGCCTACGACCGGCCTGCACTTCGAGGACATCCGTCGGCTCTTGGAAGTGCTGCAGAAGCTGGTGGACCAGGGCAACTCGGTCGTGGTGATCGAGCACAACCTGGACGTGATCAAGGTGGCCGACTACGTGATCGACCTGGGACCGGAGGGCGGGGAGGAGGGCGGTCGGGTGGTGGCTACCGGCACGCCAGAGGAGGTGGCCAGGTATGCCGACAGCTGGACTGCCCAGTACCTGAAGCGGACGCTCAAGCTGTAGTCGTCCGGCTTGCTCTGTTCGAAAGACGAACCGTCGGTTGGCTGCAGCTGCGCCCGGCGGTTTTGGTTTTGGCGCAACAAAAAAGGACCGCAGGGCGGTCCGCTTGACGTACGCTAGAGAGAGATCGTTTTTACGTGCAGTCGCCATTTGCTATGGCCGCAGCCATCCTTCTCGCTCTTTCTCGTCGAGCTAGGCTTGCTATTTTTGAGGCTTGGCCGGGTGTGCAGCAGACTCTCGGCATCTCGATATCATGGTAGATCAGTTCTTCAGATAGGGCTAAGGCCAATCGTCCGGCATCGGGAGAATATTCAGCGATGGCGGCTAGGACGCGATCCGCCTCGTCACGCAGCCTTTTTTTGATCCATAGCCGTCGGAACTGCCAAATGATCAAAAACAGGATTAGCGTAAAAAATAAGTGCTGCCACATCGTTTCCTCCTTGGAGGAGGAATAGCATAAAACGGTCGATCGGTCAATTGTTTCCGGTCGTTTTTGGCTAAAAAAGAAGACGGGCCTAAGGCGGTCCGTCAGAAAGGTTTAATGGTAGGTGACTAAAATTTTAGTTCAGGCCTTCGCGGATCACGCCGCCCCGCGCTGCGTCATAAGTGACTGGCGGTCGTCCTTGGCTACAGCGTGGCGTCTGGCGCCACTCCTGCAGGGTAGTAGCCGTGGCTAAGATAATCAGCTGTCGTCTCTGTTCCGCCGACCAGACCACATCTTTCAGATGCAGTCTGTTCAGGTCGATCAAGAACAGAAAGGTCTTGGCTTGTGAGACCGTTTCTTTCGAGTCGGCCATAGCCAGAACCGTGATGGCCATCGCACTGAGGGCACTTTTCTGCAGCGCCCTGCCGCTGGTCTTCGTCATGATGTGGACAGCCACACCAACGAAAGTGATGACGAAGACGAAGAAGGCGGCGGCCACGACCACCTCTACAAAAATAATTATTTCCGACATCTCTCAATCTTTCTGTCCCGAGCCGGTCGGGACTGCTCATTCAACCATTTTTTGTCCGGACTGTCAATCTGCTCAGCAGAATACGGCCGGTAACACGTCCGGTTAGCGTCCGGTTTTCGCTTGTTTTTTGTCGTCGGTCTAGTTGGCTGGTGCAGCCGCAGCGCGGGCGTTCTGTCGCTTGATGATGACCCCCAGGATCGGCGGAGTCAGCAGTGTCGACAGGATGACCATGATGACCACGATCGAGAAGGTCTCGTCCGAGACGACCCCCAGCTGTTTGCCGACGTTGGCGAAGATAAGTCCGACCTCGCCGCGGGGAATCATGCCGAAGCCGATCATGGCGTGGTTCAGGCCTCGGCCAACGACCCAGCCAGTGGCGATCTTGCCGACGAAGGCCACGGCCGTGATGGCCAGACCGATGCCCAGTACCTTAGGGTTGAGGAAAGTCTCGAGATTGACCTGCATGCCGGTATAGACGAAGAAGATCGGCATGAAGAACCAGCCGATCTGCTCGATCAGGTTTTCGACGTGCATGTGCTCCTCGTGTTTGGCCTCCTCCGTCATCTCTTTCTTTATTGCGGCGATTTCCGGGTCATTTATTTTCAGTCGTTCCGTCCAGGTCCGGAGCTTGCCGGCCAGTGCCGGGGCCACGAAGTCTTCGAAATGCGTCGGGTCGAGCACCAGTCCGGCGGCAAAGGCACCGACGATCGGGGCCAGTCCGGCCAGCACTGCTGCGCCGTAGGAATAGACGCCGCAGAACAGCAGGGCCAGCGCCATCTTCATGCCAATGCCGCTGTGTATCTTGGAGAACAGGCGGCCGATGCGCTTGGCCAGAAGCTGTCCGAGGGCAATGGAGACGACCAGAAAGATGAATGCCTTGGCCGAGATCCAGGCGACCTCTCCGACCGAGACGTGTCCTCCGGAGACGATGCCGGAGACGACCGCCAGAATCAGCAGACCGAGAATGTCGTCGAATACCGCCGCACCCAGCACGATCTGCGCTTCCTTGGTCGCCAGTACGTTCAGGTCCTTGAAGACCCGAGCCGTGATGCCGACTGAAGTGGCGGTCAGGGTGGCACCGATGAACAGGTAGGCGTTGCCCTCGAGTCCCGGGATCAGCAGTTTGGAGGCGAAGTAGCCGCCGACGAACGGCAGGATCACTCCGACTATGGCCACCAGTACGGCCTTCATGCCGATGCTCTTCATTTCGCGCAGGTTGGACTCCAGTCCGGTGCGGAACAGCAGGATGATGACGCCCAGTTCGGCGACGAGCGCGATGAACTCCTGGCCCTTGAGTCCGTCGATGAAGCCTAGGCCGGGAACGAAGGCCAGCGCGCCAAGCAGTACGCCCATCAGCAGCTCGCCCAGCACGGCCGGCTGGCCGATGTGCTCCATCAGTGCGCCGATGCGGGCGAACATCAGCATGACGAACAGGAAGAAGATCAGCGTGATGGCCTGGTTGCCGTGACCGGACTCCGGTGCGGTTTCGGCGGCGTGCTCGGCGGCTAAGGCGACGGTCGGCAGCAGCAGTCCGAGTCCGGCGGCCGCTGCGGCGAGTGTTCGTTTGAGGTTCATATCGAACTGATGGATAGGTGAGAGTTTCGAAATTACGCGGAAATGATAGCTGAGCGGTGGGGGAGCGGCAAGGGTATTTTCGTGTGATATGGGGTCTTTGTTATTGTCGACTTTTCAAAAAAAGAAACGGCTCCCGAGCGGGAGCCATTAAGTGGCGGTTGGCTGTGTGGTTCGGTTCGCCTGCGGTCGTCGTCTGCGGTCAGGGGATCATGGATCCGACCAGCAGAACGAAGGCGACGACTTCAACCTCGACGATCTTGCCTCTCAGTGAGAGGTCCGACTCCCTATCTTTGAGCGGCAGCCAGGCCATGCACATGAAGTGCAAGACCGTCGAAATTATGAACAGAAATGGTTTCAACGGCAGATTGCCGTTGAAAGTCGTCAGACCCAGGCTGGCCATCACTAAGACCGTCATCAGTGCCAGCTTCATGGCCACGAAGGTTGCCATGACCCAGGTCGCTATGGCGAAGGCGATTCGTCTTAGGAACCTACCAGCCCGTTCTTGTCGGGCTAAGAAACTGGCCGCGAGGACGACTGCGATGGCCGCCGTCTGACAGATGAAAATGATCCAGGTTTTTTCCATTTCCCTTTCTCCTTTGGTTGTCAATCCTAAGCCGGTACAGTAACCTTAACAGTCAGTCGTTATCCGTAATCAAGTGATACCTCCGCAAGTCAAACTCAAGGAACCGGAACTGCCGCCGCGGCCGGGCGTCTACTTCATGAAGGACACGGACGACAAGATCATGTACGTCGGCAAGGCGACTTCGCTGCGGACGCGCGTTTCGAGTTATTTCGTGCGGCCGGCGGACGAACGCATCGCCGACATGGTGGGGAAGATCGCCTCGATCGACTGGGAAGAGACTCCGTCCGCGGTCGAGGCGCTGATCCTCGAGGCCAAGCTGATCAAGAAGCTGCAGCCGTCGTACAACGTCCGCGACAAGGATGATAAGAGTCGAGTGTATCTGGCCTTCACTAAGGAGGAGTATCCGCGTCCGGTGCCGCTCCGGGAATACGAGTTGGCGCGTACTTCCAAAGAACGGTTTCTGAAGACGTTCGGTTCGTTCCGGTCGGCAGGTGCGGTTCAGGCCGCGCTCGACGCGCTACGTCCGGCCTTTCCCTGGTCGGTCTGTCGGCCGGGCCGCGGCCGGCCCTGCTTTCACGTCCACCTGCATCAGTGTCCCGGCGTCTGCACCGGGGCGATCACGCCGCGCGAGTACGGTACGGTCATCCGGGGACTGATGCGCTACTTCGACGGTCGGCGCGGGGAGGCAGTCCGGGCGATCAAACGTCGGATGCAGGCCGCAGCCAAAGCAGAGAATTTCGAGGTCGCCGCACGGTGCCGCGATCGTCTCTGGGCTTTGGATCACATCCGTGACATGGCGGTGCTGAAGCGCGACGACGCCGCACTGCGGCAGTTCATCGACGTCTTCGGTCGGATCGAGGGCTACGATATTTCGAACATGTCGGGCCAGTCGGCGGTCGGCAGTCTGGTGGTGTTCGAGGACGGTCGGCCCAAGAAGTCGCAGTACCGTAAGTTTAAAATTCGAACAGTCGAGGGTCCGAACGACACGGCTATGCTGGCCGAGGTGTTTCGGCGACGGTTTGGCGGCGCTGACGGCCAGAAGTGGCGACGACCGGACCTGATTTTGGTCGATGGGGGACAGGGACAGCTCAATGCGGCACGTAAGGTTCTGACCGAGTTCGGTTTGGTCGACATTCCGCTGGTCGGCCTGGCTAAGGGTTTCGATCGCAAGCAGGACGAACTGGTGTATGATAAGTCGGATCATGAGTTGGCGCGCCTGGTCATGGCCTTCAAGCCGCTTCTGCAGCAGGTCCGTGACGAGGCCCATCGGTTCGCCGTATCCTACCATCGGCAGCTGCGCCGCAGTTCGGTGCGCGGACAGCGGCATCCTAATTCGAAAAGATAGCTCTCTATGTTCATCACGGCACATGCGGCGGTCAGCGTGACAGTTGCGTCGGCGCTCGGTATCGATCAGCCGGCGGCGGCCTTTGCGCTCGGTTGGGTGCTGCACTACTTCGGCGATGCGCTGCCGCACGGCGACGAGAGTCTGGGGGAGTGGGCCAAGCGCGGTCGCATACCGGCGTTTCGGATGGGCCTGATGTTTGCGGTCGATCTGGTCGGCCTGGCCGCGGCCCTGCTGTGGTGCCGGAGTCAAGGCGTGCTGACGCCGGCAGTTTGGGCGGCAGTCGTCGGGTCGGCCGTCCCGGACCTACTGGTTGGATTGGAGTTGGTGCTCAGGAAGCCGGTTACCGGTCCGTTGGCGTGGTTGCACGAGGCAGCGCACCATTCGATTAACTTCGTCTATTCGCCCTGGATCGGTGTGCCTCTTCAGATTCTGCTGGCCGTAACATTATGGTGGCTGATCGGTCGATAGTGAGAGCCGGATTATAAAAATCAGCTTGAAGTGACCCGTCGCAGAGGCGGGTTTTTGGTTTATTATTTTATCCACAAAAAGGCCGGGAAGTGTTGAATTTTGGGACGTTTTGGATTATCATGACGTTAAAGTGGGTTGAAGTGGGGATAAGTGGAGTTAAGGTCAAGAAAAACAAATGTTCATCGGGGAGTACCAGCACGCCATCGACGGAAAGGGTCGTTTGGCCATTCCGGCGAAGTTTCGCAAGCAGTTGGCCAGGCAGGCGGTGGTGACTCGCGGCTTGGACGACTGTTTGTTCGTGTATCCGTTGGCTGAATGGAAGGTGCTGGCCGAGAAGCTGGCCGCCCTGCCGATGAGCCAGGCCAACTCCCGGGCCTTTGCTCGTCTGATGCTGGCCGGAGCGATGGACATTGAGCTGGACAGTCAGGGACGGGTACTGCTGCCGGAATACCTGCGCGAGTATGCCGGACTGAAGAAGGAAACGGTCGTGGTCGGACTGTTCAATCGGCTGGAGATCTGGGACCGGACAGTTTGGGAGAAGTACCGCGCCAAGACCGAGAAGCAGGCCGAGGCGATCGCCGAACAGATGGGTGAGCTCGGCGTGTAGCCGGAACGGGTATGGCAGATACCGGCGGCGAGACCAAAAGACACCAACCGGTTCTTTTGAATGAAACTGTTGAGGCGCTGCAGTTGCAGTCAGGCACGAACGTCGTCGACTGCACGGTCGGGGCGGGCGGCCACGCGATGGCGGTCCTGTCTCGTACCGTGCCGGACGGCCGGTTGCTCGGACTGGACCTGGACGAAACGGCGCTTGAAACGGCCCGGAGGAACCTCGATGTCTTTGGCTCGCGCGCCATGCTTGTCCGCGCGAACTACCGGGACGTCGAAAAGATCCTCCTCTCCACTTCCTTCGGGTCGTTTCAGGCGGCGGTTCTGGATCTCGGATTCTCGTCGCTCGAGATCGACGATCCGACGCGCGGCTTCAGTTTCCGGTTCGACGGTCCGTTGGACATGCGCTACGACCGGATGCAGGAGCTGACGGCGGCGGAGATCGTGAACAGCTGGCCGGAGGGTGACTTGCTGAGGATTCTGGTCGAATACGGGGAGGAACGGTATGCGTCCCGGATAGTGCGCGCGATTCGTACGGCCAACCGGGGACGGCACATCGTTTCGGCTTCCGAACTCGCGGAGGTGGTTCGCGGAGCGGTACCAGGAGGCAGGTCGGGAAGGGGAATCCATCCGGCCACCAAGACCTTTCAGGCGCTGCGGATCGCGGTCAACGACGAGCTCGGCAACCTTCGGGCCGGACTGGAGGCGATCTTCCGGATGATCGATCCGGGCGGCAGGGTGGCGGTCATCTCGTTTCACTCGCTCGAGGATCGGATAGTCAAGAGGTTCTTTCTTGAGAAGGGGAGGAGAAAGGAACTGACGGTCGTCACCAGACGGCCGCTGGTCCCGACTGAAGATGAGGTCGGGACCAACTCGCGGTCACGAAGCGCCAAGCTTCGGGTCGCGATCAAGTCTTAAGGCAGACGGCAATGCTTTACGGAAGCGGACAGAAGAAGATCGAGCTGGGACGTGGCCGGGCGGTCGGCGGACGTTGGGGTCGGTACGTGCTGGCCGCCAACTTGATGCTGATCGTATTTTCGGTCGGACTGTCTGTCGGCTATCTGGTACTGAACAACCGGACGGCGGAACGTGGTTTCATGGTGCGGACGGTCGAGAAACAGATCGCCGATCTGCGGCGTGAGGCCGACCGGCTGGACATGCAGGTCGTGGCCATGCAGTCCATGGGCAACATCGAGGGACAGGTGGGGGAGTTAGGACTGGTTCCTGTCGATGAACTCGATTACATTTCGGCCGTTCCGGCGGCGGTGGCGATCAGGTAGGAGATAGAGAGTCATTGGAGAGAACGTGCGGACAGACGGATCGAAAGGTCCGATTTTTTGTGGTCGAGAGAGCCATCGTCGGCTGGACGGGTGGGTCGGTTTCGGTTCTTCTGTTTTGCGACACTCGCATAATTAAGAATAGGTCGGTCTTCAAAAGAAGAG
>Ga0066637_10001967_pt1 | contig 13534 bp, 12 predicted proteins | sample CryGeyCG2014_020_FD_62737 | JGI IMG/M metagenome (GOLD analysis project Ga0066637, IMG submission 62737) | Groundwater microbial communities from aquifer - Crystal Geyser CG08_land_8/20/14_0.20 | ecosystem: Environmental > Aquatic > Deep subsurface > Groundwater | place: USA: Utah: Grand County...
GAACGTCTTCTTGATGTTGTAAAATTCTTACCTTTAAATCCTTATTTTGGTGATATTGAAAAAATGAAAGACGAAGAAGATTCTTGGAGAAGGCGCGTTGGTTCTTATAGGATATTTTATAAAATTAAGACTGATTATAATATAATTCTTGTATTTCATATTGAGCGTAGAACGTCAAAAACATATTAATTTAATCGTTTGTGCGGAGGCGATAATATTGTTTTTGCTTTTCTCCTTAAATCGGTTAGAATGTGGATATGGCGATGACTTCTCCCATTCAAGAAATTAAAGACCGGTTGGATATTGTTGAATTTATCAGGTCTTATGTCGCGCTTCAGCCGTCCGGCAAGAATTTTAAAGCCTGCTGTCCTTTTCATAAAGAAAAAACTCCTTCTTTTATGGTGTCGCCCGAGCGGCAAAATTGGCATTGTTTCGGCGCTTGCGCCGAAGGCGGCGATATTTTTAAATTTGTAATGAAGCACGACAATCTGGAATTTTACGAGGCCTTGAAATTTTTGGCGGAAAAAGCCGGCGTTGAATTAAAAAAATTTTCTCCGGCAGACCAGAAACAATTCGGGGTTTTATATGACATCAATGATTCGGCGAAAAAGTTTTTTCAAAATCAATTGAAAATTTCAAAAGAAGCGGCTGATTATCTGGCAACGCGTGAATTAAAAAAAGAAACAATTAAAGAATTTGAAATCGGATTTGCGCCTCAGGGCTTTGACCATCTGACGGTTTATTTAATTAAAGAGGGTTATGATGTGACTGATATTCAAAGAGCGGGTTTGAATTTTAAAAGCGAGCGGGGCGGATATGTAGATAAGTTTCGCAATAGGATAATGTTTCCGATTTACAATCATTTTGGGAAAACAATCGGCTTTACCGGAAGGATTTTACCGCAATACGATACCGGCGATTTCGGCAAATATATTAACAGTCCGGAAACGCCGATTTTCAATAAATCAAAAGTTCTTTATGGATTTCATAAGAGTAAAAATTTCATTAAAGAAAAAAAAGAGGTTGTTTTAGTTGAGGGACAGATGGATTTTTTAATGGCTTGGCAGGATGGAATGAAAAATACTGTCGCGACTTCCGGAATTGCGCTCACATTTGACCACTTAACAACCTTAAAACGCCTAACGGACCAAATAATTTTTTGCTTTGACAATGACGAAGCGGGATTAAAAGCAGCGGAACGGAGTATTGATTTGGCGCAGAGTCGCGATTTCAGCGTCAAATTGCTTATTCTTGAAGGTTATAAAGACCCGGCCGATGTTGTAAAAAATAAGCCGGGAATTTTGAATAAATTGGCGGAAAAAGCCAAACCGGCAATGGAGTTTTATTTTGATCGCTATCTTGAAATCTCAAATCTCAAATCTCAAATCTCAAAATTTGATTTAGGCAAATTTAAAAATAATATCAGGATTGTTTTGGCGAAAATTAAAATTCTGGCGAGTCCGATTGAAAAACAGCATTGGCTCAGAGAGCTTTCTTTAAAAACAAGAATTAAAGAAGAGGCGCTGGCGGAAGAAATGGAGGGGTTAAAAATCCAATCTGCCAGCTGGCGGACCAATTTTCAAAATCCAATTTTTAAACCAATAGCGCGACAAGAACAGAAGGATTTATTGCAAACAACTACTAGGATAGACCTTATTGCGCAGAAAATTATCGGGATTTTAACCATAAAAGAAGATTTGCATCCACATATTAAAAGTCATATTGATTATTTTCCGGAGACTTATTCCGCGATTGCCAGAAGTTTTATTGAAAAAACAGAAATAAAAGAAGCGCGTCATATTGATTTATTAAATGCGATTTCTCTTAGAACTTCTTTTGATTTTCAGATTATTGATGAAGAAAAAATAAACCGCGAATTTCAAGAATTAATTCGTCAGTTGCAGTTGGAATATTTAAGGAATAAAAGGCAGATATTGATTAATTCCCTGAAAGAAGCCGAAAATGAAAAAGATGAGCAAAAAATAGAAACAATTTTGCATGAGTTTGACGAGATGTCAAAACTGATGCAAAATTAATTTTGATGAATTATGAATTAAGAATTATAAATTATGAAAAAAAATAAAAAATTAAAAAAGAATAAGAAATTATTAAAGAAACGGGCGGTAAAGAAAAATTTTAAGAAGCGGATTAAAAAAGCCGAAAAAAAATCAATTAAGAAAAAAAGTTTAAAAAAGAAAAAATTGGCGAAAGGAAAAGTCAAAGTTAAAAAAAAGGTGTCCGTAAAAAACATAAAAAAATCGGAAAAAACGAAAAAGAAATTTAAATTTAACGAATCCGAACTTGATGATTTAATTAGGCGTGGCAAAGCGCGCGGATTTGTCATAGACTCGGAGATTCTTTATTCTTTTCCCCGTATTGAAAAAGACATTAATTTTTTAGAAGAAATTTACGGTCGGCTTGAAAACGCCAATATTAAAATTCTTGAATCCGGTCATTTAATTGATATATCGGAAAAAGAAGAAATAAGCCGTAAAGAACTTGAAAAAGCGACGGAAATAGAATCAGAAGTTCGCTTGCCGGACGCGGTTCAAATGTATCTCAAAGAAATCGGCAAAACTCCTCTTCTTAACGGAAATAAAGAAAAAGAATTGGCGAAGCGTTTGGAAAAAGGAGACGAGGAGGCGAGACAGCAATTAATTCAGGCGAATTTGCGGTTGGTCGCTTCAATCGCCAAGCGTTATGTTTATCGCAGCCCGAATTTAAGTATCCTTGATTTGATGCAAGAAGGAAATATCGGGCTTTCCAAGGCGGTTGAAAAATTTGATTATCGTCGGGGGTTTAAATTTTCCACTTATGCCACTTGGTGGATAAGGCAGGCAATTACCCGAGCGCTTGCCGATCAATCGCGAACCATCAGAATTCCGGTGCATATGATTGAAACAATTTCTAAATACACTCAGATTAAAAGAAAGCTGGCGCAGGAGTTGAACCGCGAACCTCTTGTCGAGGAAATTGCCATTGAGATTGAAACATTGGTTGAAAAAATCAGGCATCTTCAAAAAATTTCACAGGAAGTTCTTTCATTAGAAGCGCCAATCGGAGAAGACGATGATGATTCAACCTTATCCGAACTTGTTAAAGACGAAAAAAGCCCGACTTCAACTCAGATTGTTTCAAGGGTTTTATTACGGGAAAAACTCAACGATATTTTTATTGATTTGTCTCCGCGCGAGCAAGAAATTTTAAAATTGCGTTTCGGTTTAGATGACTGTGTGAGCCATACGCTTGAAGAAGTCGGCAAGAAATTCGGCGTAACCAGGGAAAGAATCCGTCAAATTGAGTCAAAAACGTTGGAAAAGATAAAAAAACACCATAAAGCCAACACTTTAGAGGAGTACTAAGGGGATTGAAGTTTGAAATATTTTTGATATAATTATATGATAATTAAAAGGTCAAAAAGTAATCGCGAATAATGTTAAAAAAGCTACGGAATACAGATAATTTACAGATATACGGATACGAAACGTTTAATCCGTATATCCGTATAAATCCGTAATCAGTAGCCATATTTATGAAAAAGATATTATTTATCGCGTTAGTTTTATCAATAGTAACGATAACGTCGAATGTTTACGCTCAGGAATCGGAAAATCCGGGTATTTTGCCGACCAGCCCGTTTTATTTTTTTAAAAATATAACGCGGGGCGTGCAAAGAATTTTTACCGTTAATCCGGTTAAAAAAGCCGAATTAGAGATGAATATCGCTAATCAACAGGCGGCGGAAATTAAAAAACTTGAAGAAGTGGCTCCGGACCGCGTTGACGCTATTTCCAAAGCGATAGCGAATTATCAAACTAATGTTGAACGTTTAAAAAATCGTTTGGAGAATTTGAAAGAAACAAGTCAAAATCCGAACATTGATAAGCTGGTTGAAAAACTCACTGACAATTCAATCAAGCATCAAGAGCTTTTTGACGAATTAAAAAAGAAATTTAAAGACAACGACGAATTAAAAGGACGCATTGAATCAGCGCAGGGAGAGATAAGCGAAACAGTCGCGAAAATTCCGAAGAAATTTGATAATCAGGAAATGTTTCGTGAGAGATTGGAAAGAGTTGTTAATAGCCAGCCAAACGGAATTGTTAATGAATTAAGGCGGGTTGAAATTATTGACCGAATCAGCGAAAAAATTCCCGTTGAACAAAGGCAGGGGATAGAAGCGGCGAAAGAAAATTTGATTAAAGAATTCGGAGACAGAATGGAAAAACTTCCGCAAGCGCAGATGCGGGAGATATTAAAGCCGGAGTTTTTAGAAATGATTCCGGGTAATTCGGCGCAAAGAATTAAAATTATTGAAGAAATAAAAAATAGAGTTGTTTCTCCGGAAATTAGGGAAAGATTAATGGAGGCCGGGGATAAAATATTGGAAAATAAAATTGAAAATAAAGAAATCCGTAAAGAAGAAGTGGAAAAATTGATAAATTATGTGAAAGATTTGATTATTAAGGCGGAAAGCGTTGTGGCGGAAATTGAAAACGAAGATATGAGATTAAATAGGAAAAATATATTAGAAAAAATAAAATCGCGTTTGTTTGAGGCGGGGAAAGTTTTAGGAGAAGGAAAAATCGGCGAAGCGTTTGGCATTGCCAATTCGGCTGGCGCGGAAGTAAAAAATCTTTTAATCCCCGTTGTTGAACAAAATATTATAAACATTAAGCCGGCGCCAGCGCTGATTGAATTCGGAAGCGCGACATCGGGACCGTTAAAACCGATGCCGATTGACCAAATAAAGCCGCTAATTCCGTCAATTCCGTCCATTATGAAGCCAATTATTGAAAATCAAATTATTTGCACTCAGGAATATAATCCTGTTTGCGGCGCTAATGGAAAAACGTATTCCAATGAATGTTACGCTAAATTAGCCGGTGCGCCTGTTTTAGCCAGAGGCGCTTGCCAATTGGGGACAACGGGGGCTGGGACGGGAACAGAAATAAAAATAGAGCCGAATTTTGAACAAGTAATACCCTTAATGCCAAGCTATTAAATGACGTCCGAAGAAATTCGTAAAAAATTTCTTGATTTTTTTGAAAAGAAGGGACATAAGATTGTCCCTTCTTCGTCTTTGATTCCCGATGACCCGTCGGTGCTTTTAACAACTGCCGGAATGCAACAATTTAAAAAATATTATACCGGCGAGCTAAACGCTTTAAGCGATTTTAGTTCCCAACGGACGGTTTCCATACAAAAATGTTTTCGCACTAGCGACATTGAAGAAGTCGGCGACAAAACTCATCTTACTTTTTTTGAAATGCTGGGTAATTTTTCTTTTGCTCCGGTTGGCTCGGATAATCCCGAGGATTTTAACAACAGCGGTTATTTTAAAAAATCGTCAATTTTTTGGGCTTATGAATTTATCACTGGAATTTTGGGAATCGGCGTTGATAGAACAACGGTATCGGTTTTCAAAGGCGACCAAGAAATTCCTTTTGATGAAGAATCTTATAATATCTGGCATAAAGAATTAAATATTCCCAAGGATAAAATTATTCTGGGGAGCCGCGTTGATAATTTTTGGGGCCCAACCGGCGAAGAAGGGCCTTGTGGACCGTGTACGGAAATTTATGTTGATGGCGTGGAAATTTGGAATAACGTATTTAATGAATACTATAAGGAGAAAGGAGGCGGTTTTGCAAAAACAAAAACACCGGGCGTGGATACCGGGATGGGATTAGAAAGATTAACGGCGATGATGCAAGGCGTTGATGATGTTTTTGAAACGGATATTTTTCAATCGCTTATGGGGAGAGTGAGAGAATTAATTTTTTCATCGGAACACGACAGGATAGTTAGAATTTTAGTAGACCACTTGCGCGCGTCAATTTTTTTAATCGCTGACGGCATTAGGCCATCAAACAAAGAAGCCGGATATATTTTGCGGAGATTGCTTCGTCGGATTATGGCTCTTCAGATTAAATACGACGTTCACACGGATTTGTTTCCGGAAAGTGTCGCGCTTATTAAAGAAAAATTTGGCGAAGTTTATCCCGAATTGAAAGAAATAAAAGTAATCTTGGAAGTTATGGAAGAAGAAGAACAGAAATTTCAGGAAGTAATCGGGAAGGGTGTTAGGGAAATTGAGAAAATATTTTCGCGAAATCAAGAAATCAACGGCAAAGAGGCTTTTTATATTTATGAAACTTTCGGTTTGCCGTATGAATTGATTAAAGAATTGGCGCCGGCGGAAATCATAAAAAATTTATTAAAAGAAGATTTTGAATCCGAATTTCAGAAGCATCAGGAAATTTCCCGCGCTGGAGTGGAGAAAAAATTCGGCGGACACGGCTTGGTTTTAGACACCGGCGAATTGAAAGCCGGAAGCGATGAAGAAATAGGGAAAGTCATTCGTTTTCACACAGCCACTCATTTATTGCAATGGGCTTTGCGGGAAGTTTTGGGGAAAGACGTCAAGCAAATGGGTTCGGACATAAATCCCGAGCGGATGCGTTTTGATTTTTCTTTTAATCGTAAAATGACCAGCGAAGAAATCGGCAAAGTTGAAAATTTGGTTAATCAAAAAATCCGGGAAAACCTACGGGTTTATTTTAAGGAAATGCCGAAAACAGAAGCTGAAAAAATAGGGGCATTAAGTTTTTTCAAGGCAAAATATCCTGATGTTGTTAGGGTTTATTTTATCGGTTCGGAAGGGGAAGTTATTAGCGCGGAATTTTGCGGCGGTCCGCATATTGAAAATACTTCTGAAATCGGCGAATTCAAAATTTTAAAAGAAGAAGCAGTGAGCGCCGGAGTCAGGAGAATTAGGGCAATAGTGCGTGGCTACTGATTACGGATAACTTACAGATATACGGATATGAAATGCTTAATCCGTATATTCGTATAAATCCGTATTCCGTAGCTAAATATAATTCTACATCTCGTAGCGCTTTATTGTTTTTTTATTTTGTATTTTGTAGTAATATATAAAAATGGCTAACCAAGAAAAGAAAATTAAAGTTTTTGATATTGCGCCGAGTTCGCATCGGTCCGAGCTGATTAAACAAATTAAACCGGCGGTAGAGGAGATTAAAAAAACGTCGGAATTGGAACAGAAAATGCCAGAACAAAAGACATCGGAACAGAAAGCGCCGGAAACGCCAGCATCAACGCCAGTGCCGGAAATTCAAGCGCCACAAGAAGAAGCGGGAAAAGAATTTCTTTCAAAATGGTTTTATAAGAAGAAAAAAACTGCGATTATTGAACGGGATAAGGAAGAAGAAATATCGGAGCAAGCCGAAGAAATTAAAATTATTCCAAAAGAAGAAGACGATGAAAACGACGAGGATTTTTTTAAAGATGAAATCAGTCCGTTAAAAACGGGGATAAAATTCGGCAAATATATTGCCATCATTTTTATTTTAATAATAGTTGCTGGCGGAGCTTATGCCGCTTTAGAAATTTTACCGAAAGCGGAAATAAAAATCACAGCCAAGAAAACCCCTTGGAATTTTAACAATAGCGTTTTTGCTTCAAAAAACTTCGGAGATATAGATTTAACGAATAAGCAAATTCCGGCAAATTTCTTTTCGGAAAAAAAGAACGTGAGTCTTTTTTATCCGGCGACCGGTAAAAAAAACGTTGAGAAAAAAGCCGAAGGAAAAATAATGATTTACAACGCTTACAGTTCACAATCGCAATCATTAATTGTTAATACTCGTTTTGAATCTCCGGACGGAAAAATTTTTAGGATTCAGGAAAAAATTACGGTTCCGGGGGCAAAAGTTGAAAATGGGAAAATAACCGCTTCCGGGGTAAAAGCGAAAGTAATAGCTGATAAAATTGGCGCGGAATATAATATCGGTCCAACGAAATTCACAATCCCCGGATTTAAAGGAACGCCGAAATACGACGGATTTTATGCGAAATCCGAAAGTCAAATGGCAGGCGGATTTGTCGGAGAACTGGCTTATCCTACGGACGATGAAATAAAAACAGCCAAAGAAAAAACAGAATCTGCTTTGGAGGAAAGTTTAACAACTCTTATTTCTTCGCAGATACCGGCGGATTTCAAAATAATTGAAGGAGCACGGCAGTTTAATGTTATTAGGGAAGATGTTAATCAGGAAGTCAATCAGGATAGCAATTTTTCCGTTTTTGCGGAAGGAGAATTAACAATAGCGGGATTTAAAGAACCGAATTTATTGGAATTAATGGGCGGATTGGCTCAAAAAGAATTAGGAGAAAGTTTTAAGGCAAAAAAATATTCGCTTGAATACGGAGTCGCGCGGCCGGACATTCAATCGGGGAAAATTAATTTTTCAATCAATTATAGCGGAACATTTTGGCAGCCGATTGACATTGAACAATTTAAAAATTCAATCTTGAATAAAAAGGAAACAGAACTAAAAGTTTTTGTTTTTTCTTTGGACGGAGTAGAGCGGGCGACTGTTTCGTTGTGGCCTTTTTGGGTCAAGCGAGTTCCGGATAATATCGCGAAAGTGGAAGTGGAAGTGGAATAAGGTTGACCCCCCCACATAAATTTTTATGTGGGGGTTGACAGAATAGCATACATCTTTATAATGATAATTTACAATTATCAATTTCCAATAAATTTTCAATGTGTCAATTTTCAAACAGTGTAAATTGAAAATTTTAATATAATGAATATAAAACCTTTATCAAATCATCTTTTTATTGAGCCGATTGAAGAAGAAAAAAAGACGGAATCCGGCATTGTTCTTCCGGAAACCATAGAAAAAGAAAAACCCGTAAAAGGGAAGATTATTTTTGTCGGTTCCGGTAAAATAAAAGAAAACGGCGAGCGAATTCCGATGTCCGTAAAAATCGGCGATATTGTTTTATTCAAAAAATACGGTCCTGATGAAGTTGAAATAGAGGGCAAGAAATATCTGGTCGGAGATGAAGACGACATACTTGCGATAATAGAATAGTATCGATGCGAATATACGAATTATACGAATTGTAGATGACATCAATTTTATTTCATTTGTATAATTTGTATCCATTCGTATATTAGTATCGATACGTTGAAAACTATAATGGCTAAGCAATTACTTTTTAACGAGGAAGCGCGGATGGCGCTTAAAAAAGGAATAGATAAATTGGCGGAAGCGGTAAAAATGACTCTTGGTCCGCGTGGCCGGGCGGTTATTATAGAAAAAGGTTACGGCGCTCCGCAGGTGACTTTTGACGGCGTAACGGTCGCTAAAGAACTTGAATTTGAGGAAAAATACGAAAATCTTGGAGCTGATTTCATTAAACAAGCGGCGGAAAAAACCAATGATAATGTTGGAGATGGGACAACCACTTCAGTGGTGTTGGCGCAAGCGATAATTGACGAGGGTGAACGTTTAATCCGCGAAAAAGGATTTAACGTTATTCAATTGGCGGAAGAATTGAAAAAAGCGAGCGACGCGGTTGTTAAAGAATTGGAGAAACAAAAGGAGTTGATTGACGAGCCGAGGAAACTTAAAGAAGTTGCTACGCTTTCGGCGAAAGACGAAGAAATCGGCGGTTTAATTTCAACAGTTATGGATAAAATCAGCAAAGAAGGCGTTGTTACGGTTGAAGATTCAAATACCATCGGCAGTTCTTACGAAATCGTTGAAGGTTTGCAATTTGACCGCGGTTATGTTTCTCAATATATGATGACGAATGCTGAACGAATGGAAGCGGTTTTGGAAGACCCTTATATTTTAGTGACTGATAAAAAAATCGGCGCTATCAACGAATTACTTCCGCTTTTGGAAAAATTGGTTAAAGCCGGAAAAAAAGAATTGATGATTATTGCCGAAGACGTTGAAGGCGAAGCGCTTGCGACTTTGGTGGTCAACAAGCTTCGCGGTATATTTAATGTTTTGGCGGTTAAGGCGCCGGGATTCGGCGACAGACGTAAAGAAATGTTGGAAGATATAGCGATTGTAATCGGCGCGAAATTCATTTCCGAGGATCTGGGTAAAAAAATGGAAAACATTGAGCTTTCCGATTTGGGGCATAGTCATCGTGTGGTGGCGAATAAAGATAATTGCACCATAGTCGGTGGGAAAGGCGATAAAAAAGAAATTGACAGCAGAGTAAACCAGATTAAAAATCAAATTAAACATATAGATTCGGAATTTGACAAAGAAAAATTGCAGGAAAGATTGGGTAAATTGTCCGGTGGCGTGGCGATTATTAAAGTCGGCGCTCCGACGGAATCGGCGCAGAAAGAATTAAAACAGCGGGTTGAAGACGCGGTGGCGGCGACGCGGGCGGCGATGGAAGAGGGAATTGTGCCGGGCGGAGGCATTGCTTTGTTCAACGTGTATGTTAAAAGAATGAATATGAAAAAAGAGGAGATTTCAGTTGTTTTGGCGGCTGAAACGATTTTAAATAAAACTCTTCAAGCTCCCATTACGGCGATTATCGGCAATAGCGGCGAATCAACGGGAGCGATTATCAAAGAATTGGAAACTAAAAAACAAAAAGAGGATATTTGGCTGGGATTTAACGCTTCTAGTAATAAAATAGAAAATTTGAAAGAAGCCGGAATTATTGACCCGCTAAAAGTCGTTAAAACGGCTTTTATCAACGCCATTTCGGTTGCCAGTAATTATCTTATGGTTGGCGTGGCAATAACCAATTTGCCGGAAAAGAAAGAAGAAAATTCCCATGGACATAACGGAGAAATGGGAGGATACTAATTGAATTTTTAATTATTAATTTTTAATTTTTATTAAATATGTTTATTAAAAAAGTTTTTTATTCCGTCGTTATTATTGGTCTAATTTTTTTGCTTTCACAAATTTCTTTCGCGGCGGAACAATTTAGTCGAGATCTTTCTTTCGGAATTTAACAAGATTCAGATATTACTAAACTTCAAGAATTTTTATCTGACGAGGGATTATATTCTGGTCCGATAACCGGAAACTTTTTCTCACTTACACTTAAAGCGGTTAAGGTGTTTCAATTCCGCGAGGGTATAATACCGGCGGCGGGATATTTTGGACCCAAAACAAGAGCGCGAGTGAATAAATTACTCGGCACGCAGATTCAAGCTTCAAATCAACAAGCAGTGACTGAAACTGGACAAAGTGCCGCGCAGGCAATTACTTCACAAGCCGCAAATAACTCCATTAGTAATATGCAATCGCAATTAGAAACATTGCTAAAACAGATTGCCTTGCTTCAACAGCAGGTTAAAACACAAGAACAAAATCAAGCTAATATAAATACGTCGATTTCTACTTCTAATACATCGAGTCAAAATTCAACATCAACAGCAGATATTCTTGAAATAACGTCAGTAAATATTGTGCCAGGTGAAACATCGGCAAAAATTGAGTGGCAAACAAATAAGCCGACAGAATCAAAAATATTTATTTCCGGAGGCAATCTTTCTTCAAAAATCTTTACTTCCGTTAGTGGTCTTTCTACTCGTCATTCCGCAATGGTTTCCGGATTGTTGGAGGAAACGACTTATTCATACGAAATAGAGGCAATTGCCGGAGGTATAACAGTAGTTAAAAAACAAGGGGCTTTCAAAACAAATCCTCCACCTCCGGCACCGCAATTTCTTTCTGGGCCAACACCAGTAATCGAAATTGACCACGAGGGATATTCTTATATTTCGAGAATTGATTGGATAACAGACAAGCCGTCTATAGTAGTAGAAAGTCCTATTTTAGGGAATAGCGACCCTTATAATTGGAGAAATAGTTGGGAACGCATGAAGCAAGATTGTTTTCCTTTGCCAGTAGGGAGTTTTCAGCGAAATATTACATATACTTGCAAATTTATAATTCAAGACAGCGCTACCCAAGTTAAGGTCCAAAAAGATTTCTCATTTACCGCATATTAATGTTTGATCCAAAAACTACAAAATTTATACGGCAGGATAATGCGATGGATTGGATCAGGCGGGAAATTTTGAAAAATGAAGGGAATGCAAAGATAATAGAATTTAAGATTGATTCTGTCCAAATTAGTTTTTTAAATTCTATCGACGACATAGATGTAAAATCTGATGAAATTATTGAGCAGGAGAAACGAGATTTTAGTGAGAAACATGTTTTTTATGAATGGGAAAATAATGTAGGATTTCAAAAAGCTGAGAGGTGATTAATAATTCTCGCTTCGCGGGCGAAAAGCTTGAATTTTCAAGATATTTTTTAAAATTTGACTTTGGGTTTTTAATATAATAAAATATAAAAATGGAAACAATTATTAAAAAAACAATAAATCTTCCTCGGAAAAGCGTGGAAAATCTTTTTGAAGCAATGAGTATTTTTGAATCAGCTCAAGGCGAGATTGAAGATTTTTTGATTAGCCGCAATAAATTTATAATGAATAAAATTAAAAAAGCTCGCAAAGAACATTTAAAAGGCGGATTAAAAGATTTTAACGCATTGGCAAAAAAATATGTATAAAATTGTTTATACAAAAGTTTTTGAAAGAGATTTTAAAAAATTAGATAATTCAATCGCGAAAAGAATTTTAGATAAAATATCGGAACTTGCGCAAAATCCCCATAATATTGAATTGCTTAAACATTCGCCGAAAGATTTGCCGAATCTTTGTAAATTAAGGATGGGCGATTGGCGAATTTTATTTTGGACTGATTTTAAAAATAAAATTATTACTCTTTACGCTGTTGAACATAGAAGTAAAATTTATCGTAATTTAGAATAAAGAAAAAGAGTTGAAATAATAATTTAGATGTGTATAATCAGATAATTAAATATATGGAACTAACAGCGCAAAAAAGAGAAATATTGGGGAAAAGATTAAAAGCTTTAAGGAAGCAGGGTTTTATTCCGGCTGAATTTTACGGTCGCGAAGCGGAAAATTTGCACTTAAGCGTTTTGGCGAAAGAATTTAATAAAATTTTCAAAGAAGCTGGCGAAAGCGCGATTATAGAATTAAACGTGGATGGTAAAAAAATCAACGCTTTAATACACGATATCCAAAAAAATTCATTGATGGGCGCTATTTCTCACATTGATTTTTATGGTATAAAAATGGACGAGAAAATTCGCGTGAGTATTCCATTATTGTTCGGTGGAGAATCTTTAGCAGTGAAAGAAGGCGGAGTTTTAATTAAGGCGATTCACGAATTGGAAATTGAAGCGTTGCCAGCTGATTTGCCCCACCATATTGAAGTTGATTTGGGGAAATTGGTAATTATCGGCGACAGTATTTTAGTCAAAGACCTCAATGTTGATAAAAAAGTCAAAGTTATGATTAACTTGGAAACTGTTATAGCGACGGTTGTTGAACAAAAGGCGGAAGAGGAAGTTGCGCCGACCGTGAGTGTTGAAGACGTGAAAATTGAAACCGAAGAAAAGAAAGAAGCGCGAGCAGAAGCGAAAGTAACTAAAGAAAAAGAATAAAATCTTAAACATTTAAAAAACCGTCCCGCTAAGCGGGACGGTTTTTTTGTTTGAGAAAACATTTTTTTATTGTAAGATTATCATAGATATGATTATAAACAAATTTTTTAAAAAAATAGCGGTTTTTACGACAATAGCCGCAATTGGGGGGTGTTTATTTTTGATTGCGCCGATAAACGCGCAAAATC
>Ga0066637_10001970_pt1 | contig 13531 bp, 14 predicted proteins | sample CryGeyCG2014_020_FD_62737 | JGI IMG/M metagenome (GOLD analysis project Ga0066637, IMG submission 62737) | Groundwater microbial communities from aquifer - Crystal Geyser CG08_land_8/20/14_0.20 | ecosystem: Environmental > Aquatic > Deep subsurface > Groundwater | place: USA: Utah: Grand County...
CCCCCCAATTTTAAAAGTAGTATAATTTTTTAACGGAACATTTTTTCTAAATTTCATACTTTTAAAAGAATCCCCCGTGGTGGAAAAATAGGAGCGAAGCGACGCAAGAAACCGAAGGTGCTATGTGTTTTTCCTTGCAGGGAGGTGGGAGGGTGTCGTCTTGAGCGGGGGTCGGGGGATTTCTTAGCGGGTTACGCTGATTGTTTCACCTAATTCAGCGCTGGGAGCAGAAACGGTAATTCGTTTGGTGGTGGCATTTTGAGAAACCTGATAGCCGGTATTGTAAGAAGCGCAAGTAGAATAATTGCCAACCGATGGATCATAAGGCATTTCAGCTAAATAAGTTGGCACCAGGCAGTTGCAAATATCATATTCAGTAGTGGCCGGATTTTCATCATCAGCTTTCATATAAGTTACTGAAGCGGGAAGAGTACCGGCGGCGCAAACAAAGGCTCCTTGATTATCTACCACATTTTGATAAACAGCAGTTAAAATGGAACTGGTGTAAGCCCAGCGCTGACTATTTCTGGCCTGAGCAAATTGCCGAAAGGGATTAATAGCCACAATCACTGTTCCCATCAAAATGGCCAAAATCCCAATGACAATTAATAACTCGATTAAAGTAAAACCTTTTGTCTTTTTCATTATTAATAATTGATTATTGATTATTATCGACCTTTGGTTGGTAATAAATTTATTCCAGCTCTCTCGGGATTTTTGCTCAATCCTCTCAGGGCCACCCCAATCACTGTGGAATAAAGAATTGGGTTAACCTCCAGGGCTTTTTCAAAATATTCTTTTTTCTTTAGAATATCTATATTTATTTTAACCCAGGGGTCGCCAATTGCAACTGGCTTTTCTAAGTTCTCAGCTAAATATTCAGAAAGACGGGGAAGAGCAGCTGAACCGCCAGCTAAAATTATTTTTTCAATATTTTTTCCAGTTTTTATTCCAAAATATTCTTCGATTTTATTTATTTCTTCAATTATCCCCTGAATCTCTTTTTGGAGAATTAAAAATACTCTTCCTTCTTGATATTTTGGATCAAGGCCGATTTCTTTTTTAAGACTTTCAGCTGCCTTTTGAGGAACATTTAATTTTTCTGAAAGAGCCTGGCTAAATCTATTTCCAGCAACGGGTAAGGAAAAGCTCAATCTCAATCCCCCCTCACCAAATTTTGGTGGGGGGTCAAAAATACTTAAATTAGTGGTTCTGGCGCCGATATCAACAATTAAAACTGGTGTTTTTTCCTTTTCAATCAAAACTCGAGCCAAACTCAATGACTCAATTTCTAAAGCGACCGGGATAAGATTACAATCTTTAAATACTTCCAAATAATCATTGACAATTTTTTTGGGAGCGGCAATTAAAAGGACTTCGTTATTTTGAATTTGAAAATCAAAATAGAGATCAGCTAGAGGGTGAGGAAAAGTTTGAACAGCTTGAGATTTGGCAAATTCAATTACTTCGCTTCTTTTCAAATTCTTTGGCAGTTCAAAAATATGAATATAACTTTTTGATTCAGGTAAAGCAAGAATAATTTTATTGGTTTTAATCTGGCCAAATTTTGGATTTTCAATTAAATTTTGGAGATTTTTTTTGAGTTCCTCCTTACCCAAAATCTTGCCATTTTCAAAAATCCCTGGTTCAAGAACTGTTCTCCCCATTGCCAAAAGCCGGGGATTTTCAATTGATCCCTCTAGAGAAATTACTTCTATTGAATAATCTGAAATATCTATAGCTAAGGATATTTTTTTGAAAAACATATTCGTGAAAATTCGTTTAGAATTCGTAAAGATTCGTGGTTAGAAATTGGCTACTTCCTGCCAAGATTTTATATCGGTTTCTGGATTAACTTTTTTAATTTCTATTTTAATTTTTTTTGTTTGATTATGAGCATTACTTACGGTTTTTATAATTCTATCTTTATTCCCCCTGCCCTCAACTCCTAAAATGCTGCAACTGGCTCCATTAATATTTAAAACCTCTTCCCCTCTATATTTTAAATCTTCTTTTAACTTCATTAAAGCGCTTTCAGCGCAAGCCATAGCTAAATAGTAACTTTCTGAACTTTGATTTTTCTGAAGAGCCATGGTAGTCTGACCAATGCCAAAGTGACTAGCGGAAAGTGCAATAAGAATTAATACAGCAGAGATTATTAAAATCGAAATAAGAGCAATATAGCCTCTCATATTTAGTATCGCAGACTTATACTATTTTCTAAATGAATCTCCGCCTCATACTCGCTTCTGCCAGCCGGATTAACGTGTTCAATGGTCATTTCGATCTTTACGGTTCCCGGGGTATCTTCGTAAGAAAGATTGGTAAATTTTAAATTGGCTACTCTCACCAAATCGGTGGTCAAGGGATAAGAACCAGCCGCCCCTTCACTCTTTGTTATTTTCCCGTCAGAGATTTTAAATTTGATTAGAGTTTTAGCTGGATCTGGCATTCTTAAAAATAAATAGTCGGTTTCATCGCCCGGCTCCTCAGGTTCAACAATTTTAGATGAGTTTCTAACGGCAGTAGTAATCTTTTCCATGGCAAAACTAACATTTTGCTCAACCTCTCGATAGGCTCCAACTTTAATATTTCCCAGAATAATTTGCCAGGCAAAAGTGGAAGCTACCATCAGAATTACTCCAATAATTCCCATATAAATAATTAGTTCAACTAAAGTAAAACCCTTCATTCCGAATATTTTTGCCAGTTAGTGAGATAAGTAACCAAACCTAGTTCCTGAGGTCGGGCTGGGATTAATTCCCAGGTTATTTGGGAGATAACTTTTTTTCTATCACTACCTATCTCTTCAACAATAATTTTTCTTATTCCTTCTCTAAGCCGGTGGCTAACATCTTCTTGGCCTCCCTGAAAAATCCAATTGTTTCCGGAAATTGTTAAGCCGTGTGGGCCGGCAGTTAAACTGTCCCAACTGCTATCACGAATTGATCTAACTGCCTCTATTCCTTCCTCAGCTAAAGAAATTGCTTGAGAGTTTTGGCTAGCTTGAAGATTTGAAATATAGCCATCAATCAAAAGAAAAGCTACCACGCTTACCATTGCCAGAAAAATTCCCAGAGCAATCAGTAATTCAATTAAGGATTGACCTTTACTCATAATTAATTCTCCCCATTTCATTTATGTTTATTGTCCGACTATCGCTGTCACCACTTAAAATAATGTTTCCAGTTATATTTGGTTTTCCTTCTAATTTAGAAAAAACTATTTCTTGGAGTCCGCTTACGGTAATTATCATGGGTAAATCGAAAACTTCGTCAAAATCAGCATCCCGGGTTAGATAAGAACTTCCTTTAAATAAAGTATAATTATCATCAGTTAAATAAACTCCGAAGCTCGAGTCACTTTCAACTGAAATTGCTTTCAATTGGGCTCTTCTTAAGGCTTGAATGACTCCCTGACTTTGGGTTTCTAATTGTTGGCTTCGGTAAAAATCTAAACCAAGAGGTAAAGTAAGAGAAACTAAAATCGCAACTATTCCTACCACTAATAAAATTTCAAGCAAGGTTAAGCCTCTCATTTCAATTAAGCTAATTGGCAAGGTAGAACCTTGCCAGTCGTTTAAGGTTCTACCTTAAACATTTAACGAAAACGAAGTTGGCCGGTAAATCTATAGATGGGAATTATAATGGCAATAGCGACAAAGGCAACTAAAATTCCCACTAAAATCAATAAAACTGGCTCGATGACTCCAGAAAGATTTTTTAGAGTGGAGTCCAATTCTTTTTCATGATATTCAGCCAAATAAAGAAGGCTTTCTTCTAAAGTCCCGGCTTTTTCTCCCACTAAAACCATTTCAGAGAAAACTGAAGGAAAAGTTTTTGGAAAAATTTTTAAACCCTGGCTAACTTTTTCTCCCCTTTCTACTTCGGTCCGAACTCGGGTTAAATTTTGCTTATAAACTTGGTTTGGCAAGGTCTCAGCGCAAATTTCTAAAGTCTCTATCAGGGGCACCCCACTTTTTAAAAGAGTATAAAAAGTTCGAGAGAAAAAAGATAAATTAAGATTTTTAAAAATTTGGCCAAAAAGAGGCAGGGAAAAACTGGCTTTATCTAAATAAAATTTAACCGATTTTAACCTCAAGAGAGCCCGGAAAATCAAAATAATTAAAATTATGCCAAAAAAGATTGATAACCAATATTTTTGAAAAAAGGAAACAAAAGAAATTAAAATTTTAGTGGCTAATGGTAATTCAATTTCCAGGAGCTGAAAAAGATTAGTTATCTTGGGCAAAATAAAAAAGGCCACAGTTAGAGCAATAACCAGGGTCATGACCAGAATTATGACAGGGTAAATTAGGGCTCCCTTAACTTTTTTTTCCATTTCATAATCTTTTCGAAGTTTGAGAGATAAATAATTTAAATTTTCCTCTAATGTCCCTGATTCCTCCCCTATTCTGACGATATTTTGATAAAATTTATCAAAAATTTTAGGATGCCTTCCCATCGCTTTGCTTAAACTTTCTCCTTCTAAAATTCTTTTTAAAATCTCGTCGAGGGCTTTTTTGAAAATTCTATTCCTGGCTTCGGTTTTAAGAGTATCTAAAGCATCAACAAGGGGAATGCCTCCTTTAATCATCAAGGAAAGATGTTCAGCGAAAAGCATTTTTTCAGATAGAAAAGACATAGATTATTCTTTTATTGCTCTTAATATCTCATCTAAAGTGGTAATTCCTCTTTCCACTTTTTTTAGGCCATCTTCAATCATGAAGGTCATGCCCAATTTTTGAGCTTCCGCTCTAATTTGAGAGGCATTAGCTTTTTCCATTACTAATTTTTTAATAGATTCTGAGATTTCTAAAATTTCGAAAATTCCAATTCTCCCCAGATAGCCAGTTTCCTGACAGAGAGAGCAGCCTTTACCCCGGAAAAGTCGGATTTTATTTTTAGCTCTGGGTAATTTTGAAGCTAAATTTTTTCCTAAAAGCTTTGAAACTTTTGAAAAAGAAAGTTCATAACTCTCAATACATCTTGGGCAAATTTTTCTGACTAACCTCTGGGCAATTACCAGATTTAAAGTCGAAGCAATTAAAAATGGTTCAATTTTCATATCTAAAAGTCGAGGTAAGGCTCCAGCAGCATCGATAGCATGGAAAGTCGACAAAACTAAGTGGCCAGTCATTGCCGCATTAACCGCTAACTTGGCTGTTTCTTCATCCCGGACTTCCCCAACCATAATAATGTCCGGGTCCTGACGAATGATTGACCTTAAACCTTTGGCAAAAGTTAATTTGGTTTTGGGATTAACCTGAATTTGGTTTATTCCCTCAACATCATATTCAATCGGGTCTTCAATAGTCATAATATTAACTTCTCTGGTATTTAAAATTTTGAGCATAGCATATAAAGTAGTAGTTTTTCCGCAACCAGTCGGACCAGCAGATATTATCATTCCCCAGGGTTTTTTCAGATTTTCGCTGATAATTTTTAAATTTTTTTCTTCCAAACCTAAATCTTCCAAATTAAATCTTCTGGCCCTCTCAGCCAATAATCTTAAGACCACTTTCTCCCCTTCCTCAATTGGCACCACTGAAACCCTGACATCGACTTTCTCTTCCGGAAAAGGAAATGAGAAATGGCCATCTTGAGGGGTTTCATGAATATCGGTTCGCAATTTAGCTAAAATCTTAACTCGAGAAACTAAAAAATCATGGCAAAATTTTGGCAAGGTTAAAACATCGTGTAAAACTCCATCGATTCGATAACGCAAAATGGTTTTTTGGGGATATGGTTCAATATGGACATCGGAAGCTCGATTTTCGTAGCCATAGTTTAAAATTAATTCCACCATCTTAATTATCGGTAATCTCAGAGTTTCTGGCTTAGCTAATTTTTTTTCGAAATCTTCTAAGGTTTTGCCAACCAATTCTTCAAACTCCTCTTTAATTTCTTTTTTGTAAAATTTCAAAGAAAGCCGAACATCTCTTTTGGTAGCAAAATAAGGAATGACTTTCAGTCCGGTTTTTCTTTCCAGAAACTCTCGAATTTCCAAATTTTCCGGCTCAGCCATAGCTGTTTTTAATCCATCTTTAGTTCTATCAAAAGCAATAATTTCTTGTTTTTTAGCCACAATTTCCGGAATTATTTCTAAAATTTTTCTATCGATTTTCACTTTTCTGAGATTGATAAAAGGGAAACCGATTTCATCTGCCAGAAGTTTGCCCAATTCCTCATCAGAAACTAAACCTTTTTCAACAAGTAAATTTTCAAGCTTTTCTTTTCTCAAAGCTGCTTCCTTTTTTACCAAATTAAAATCCCTTTGAGAAATCAGTTTAGAGTCCGCTAAAAGCTTTTTTAAAAGCGGCTCATTAATTTTCACCCCGTTAGAAGTCGTCATTATACAGTCATTGACTGATTTCTGACAGACATTTGTGATTGATTATCCCCCGTTATTGTCAAGCAGAAAAAATTTAACTTAAATTTTTTCTATCCAAGACTTCTAACGGGGTTCATGGTTTTTTAATTAGCCATTCTTTTGCTTTATCCACTACTTCAGAAAGACTGACTTCTGTCTTCACTAAATAATCTTGAGCTCCCAAGGCCAGTCCTCTTTTAATGTCCGATTCCTGACCGAGGTTGGAAAGGATAATTACCGGAATATCTTTAGTATTTTTGTTGCTTTTCATGTCAATTAAGACATCAAAGCCATTTTTTCTCGGTAAAATTAAATCTAACAAAACTAAATCCGGTCTTTCTGAAATAACTTTATTTATTCCTTCTATTCCGTTGGTAGCCTCAATAAATTCAAAACCAGCCTTGGTTAATTTATCCCGGTAAATCTTTCTTAAAAATCGGTCATCCTCTATCATTAAAATTTTCTTCGCTTCGCTCATAAAATTTTTATTTTGCAATTGGTAAAGTGAAATAAAAAGTTATGCCAAAATCTTTATTTTTCTTAAACCAAATTTTTCCCCCTGACAGTTCAATGATGGCTTTGTTAATGTAAAGGCCGAGGCCGGTGCCACCGGGGTCAAGCTCCATTGCCTCTTCTGAGCGATAAAATTTAGTAAAGACTTTTTTAAAATCTTCTTCGGGAATACCTACTCCGTTATCTTCGCAAGAAAATAAAACCTTATTTCCTCTTTCCTCTAAAGTTATCTCAATTTTCCCTTGGCCAGCCCCCTTAAATTTAATGGCATTGGAAATTAAATTTTCAATTACCTGGCGAATCTTTAAAGGGTCAACTAAAACCAGAGGTAATTCTCCTGGCTTTTTAAAAACAATTTGGTAATTTGAAGCCTCGGCCCAGGAAGAGAAATCGCGGAGCACTTCTTGGGTAATTTTTTCCAAAGAGGTTTTTTCTAATTTCAGTTCATATCTTCTTTCTTCAATCCGGGAAACATCTAAAAGATAATCAACAATTCTGGTCATCCGACCAATATTTTCTAAGGCATCAGAAAGATATTCTTTTTGCTTTTCATTTATTTTGCCAAAATCTTCGGTTAACAAAACTTCCAGATACCCTTTGAGGACCGAAAGGGGGGTCTTTAGCTGATGGGCAACAATGGAAACTACCTCTGCCATCTTTGGCCTCTGGCCCGTCGGGGCCAACGGCCCGGAGGGTTTTTCTGAAGTTGGGGTTGGCATTAATCTATTATACCTAAAAACTCTACCAATAACAAAACCCCACCAGTACTGGTGGGGAGAGGTAGATGTTCAAGGTTCTACCTTGAACATTAGTATTCTTCGGGCATTCCTGGAATTTTAGATTTTTCCTCTTTAGAAGGAAGCTCAGCCACTACCACCTCATTCGTCAAAATCATGCCAGCAGCTGAGGCAGCATGTTCCAAAGCCGCCCTGACCACTTTGGTTGGGTCAATCACTCCAGCTTTTATTAAATCATTATATTCCATTTTTTGAGCGTCAAAACCAGAATTATCTCCCATTTCCTGGACTTTAGCCACTACTACTGCTCCATCTAAACCGGCATTTTCAACAATCTGTCTAATTGGTTTTTCCAGAGCTTTCTTTAAGATATTTAATCCAGTTTCCTCATCTCCTTCTAAATGAATTTTTTCAAAAACGGAAAGGGACCTTAAAAGGCCTACCCCACCGCCTGGCATAATTCCTTCTTCAACTGCTGCCCGGGTGGCATTTAAAGCATTCTCGGTTTTTTTCTGTCTGGCTTTCTGTTCAATTTCAGTGGCCGCTCCTACTTTAATGACTGCCACTCCGCCAGCTAATTTGGCTAATCTTTCCTCTAATTTCTCCCGGTCAAATTCTGACTCGGTTGTCTTTAATTCATTTCTAATTTGTTTAATTCGGGCTTCAATTTTTTCTTTTTCTCCTCTTCCCTCAATAATGGTTGTCTTCTCTTTTTCAGCCACCACTTTTCTGGCCCGGCCTAACTGTTTCAATTCAATGTTTTCCAATTTTAATCCCACTTCTTCAGAAATTACCTGGGCGCCGGTAACCGTGGCAATATCCTGGAGCATTTCTTTTTTTCTGTCACCAAAACCTGGGGCTTTGAGGGCTAAAGTATTAAATATTCCCCGCAGTTTATTGACCACCAGGGTGGCTAAGGCATCGCCCTCCACTTCTTCAGCAATGATGACTAAATCTTTTTTTCCAGTCTGAGCTACTTTCTCCATCGCTGGTAAAATTTCAGTTAAGGCGGAGATTTTTTTATCGGTAACCAAGATATAGGGCTCCTCTAAAGAAGCCTCCATTCTTTCAGCATTAGTAATCATATAAGGAGAAATATAGCCGCGGTCAAATTGGAGACCCTTAACAATTTCTCTTTCTAAGCCAAATCTTTTTGATTCCTCAACCGTAATCACCCCGTCTTTCCCTAACTCAGCAAAAACGCTGGCAATCATATTTCCAATTTCCGGATCCAGGGCAGCAATCGTCGCCACCTGGGCAATCTCTTCTTTTTGGGAAATCGGCTTTGAATTGGCTTTGAGATTCTCAACCACTGCTTTTACTCCTTTTTGAATTCCTCTTTTTAGAGATAAGGGATCAGCGCCAGCTGCCACATTTTTGAGACCTTCAGAAACCATGGCCTGAGTCAAAAGCATGGCAGTAGTTGTTCCATCACCAGCCGCTTCTGAGGTCTTCTCAGCCACTTCCTTCATAATCTCTACTCCTAAGTTCTCAACCCTGTCTTCCAATTCTATTTCTTTGGCAATGCTTACCCCGTCGTCAGAAATTTCCGGAGCGCCAAAGCCTTTATCTAAAACAACCAGCCTGGCTTTAGGTCCTAAAGTGACCTTAACTGCCTCGGTTAGTTTATCAATGCCAGCTTTTAATTTTTTTCTAGCCGCCTCACTAAATAGAATTTGTTTAGCCATATTTTTATTCTAAGATGGCGAGGATATCTTCCTCTTTAGCGATTAAGTATTCCTTGTCATCAATTTTAATTTCGTTTGGACCATATTTGGTAAATAAAACCTTGTCCCCTACTTTGACTTCCAAGGGAATAATTTTACCAGCCGAAGTTTTTCGACCCGGACCAACAGCAATCACCCGGCCTTGCTCTGGCCTTTCTTTCTCAGCTGTTTCCGGAAGCAAAATTCCGGTCTTGGTTTTCTCCTCTTCTTTGATCGGTTCAATTAAAATATGATCAGCTAAAGGTTTTATATTCACCCCGTTAGAAGTCTGTCTTTATATAACTTACCGTTAATTTCAGACAGACATATGTCTTTTACTATACCCCGTTATTCCGGAGTAGAAAAAATTTCTTTGAAATTTTTTCTACCAAGGACTTCTAACGGGGTTCATGTTAGCAATTAAAACTTTTGACTGCTAATTACTACTTTTTGATATTAGAAAAACCAAAAGCCTTTGTCAAGAGTCTTAACGAAATCAAAGGATTTTACCAGAAAAAACTTCTCTCAGATATTTGCCGGTATAAGATTTACGATTTTTAGCTATTTTATGCGGAGTGCCTTCCGCAACAATTCTACCTCCCTCATCCCCGCCCTCTGGACCCAAATCTATTATCCAATCCGAGCTACCGATGAGATTAAGTTCGTGTTCGGTGAGTAGGACGGTATTTCCCTTCTCCACTAATTTTCTTAAAACAGAAATTAATTTTTTAATATCATCTAGATGAAGTCCAGTGGTTGGCTCATCTAAAATGTATAGAGTTCTGCCGGTTCCTTTTTTTGAAAGTTCAGCAGCCAATTTCACTCTTTGAGCCTCTCCACCTGAAAGAGAAGGAGCTGGCTGACCGAGCTGAATATAGCCTAAACCAACATCATTTAAAGTTTTTAATTTTTGGAAAGGGCTGGGGATATTTTTAAAAAATTGAAGGGCTTCCTCCACCGTCATCTCTAAAACCTCAGAAATATTTTTACCTCGGTACTCCACCGCTAAGGTCTCTTGGTTAAATCTTTTTCCTTTACATTCTGAGCATTGAACATAAACATCGGGTAAAAAATACATTTCAATTTTCTTCTGGCCCTGACCTTCGCAAGCCTCGCATCTTCCTCCCTTAACATTGAAAGAAAAACGACCAGGTAGATAGCCTCGAATTCTGGCTTCTTTTGTTTTTGAAAATAAATCTCGAATGTAGGTGAAAGCTCCGGTATAAGTGACCGGATTTGACCTGGGAGTCCTACCAATCGGCGATTGATCAACTAAAGCTGCTTTGTTTAAATGTTCAGTTCCCAAAATAGCTTGATGCTTCCCCGGCTCCTCTTTTGATTTATAAAATTTCCTCATCAAAGCCTTAGCTAAAATATCATTCATCAAAGAACTTTTACCCGAACCTGAAACCCCAGTAATGCAGACAAATTTCCTCAGAGGAATTTTCACATCGATATTTTTTAAATTATGTTCTGCCGCTTTTTTAATTATTAAATACTGTTCATCACCTGGTGCCTGACACGTGCCTGACACGTGCCTGACACCAACTTCTTTATCACCGAGTGATAAACATTTGGAGCAATGTTGACGTCTGACGTCAACATCAACTCGTTTTCTGCCTGCCAAATAATCTCCAGTAAGAGTATGACTTTTAAGAAGCTGTTTGGGGGTTCCCTGAAAAACAATTTTGCCTCCTTTCTTTCCAGCCCCTGGGCCAATATCAATTATCCAATCGGCACTATGAATGGTTTGAGGATTATGTTCAGTTAAAACCACCGTGTTTCCTAAATCCCTTAATTTTTTTAAAGTCTCAATTAATCTTCCCTGATCTCGGGCATGAAGGCCAACCGAGGGTTCATCTAAAATATACAAAACTCCGGTTAATTTTGAGCCAATCTGAGTAGCCAGCCTTATTCTCTGCTCTTCTCCCCCAGCTAAGGTAGCCGCTTTTCTATCAATCGTTAAATAATCCAATCCAACATCAATTAAAAATCGCAAACGATTAATAATTTCTTTAATAATCGGTCCGGCGATCTTTAGGGGGCTTAGCGAGGGGCCCGCCTTCGGCGGGAGGGTGGCGGGGGGGTTGGAGTCCTTAAAAGCGATTTCTTCGAAAAACTCTTTAACTTTATCGATTTGTATCTCAACAATTTCATCAATTGATTTCCCTCCAACTGTCACCGCCAATACCTCCGGTTTTAATCTTTTCCCCTGGCAAGCCTCGCATTTTTTTTCAATCATATATTGCTCAATTTCCTGGCGGGTATATTCTGAATCAGTCTCATGATATCTTCGCTCTAAACTGGGAATGACTCCCCCAAAGCTACCTGACCCATACAAAATAATATCTAAAATCTTTTTTGATAAATTTTTAACTGGCTGGTGTAAAGAAAAATTATATTCCTCTGCCAAATCCGATAATTGCCGCCAAAAATAACCCTGGCGGCCGACTTTGTGAGAGGCATGAGCCCAGGGGAAAATTGCTCCTTCAGCAATTGATAAATTTTGATTAGGAATAACCAATTTGGGGTCAACCTCCAATTTCTCACCAAGACCCTGGCAGGCCGGGCAGGCACCGTAAGGAGAATTAAAAGAGAAAAGCCGAGGCTCTAATTCCGGCAAAGAAATTCCACACCCCTCACAGGCAAAATGCTCACTAAAAATTAGGTCATTAGGTTTTAGCTTTTTAGGCTTTAGGTTTTGACTTATAATTACTATGCCTTTTCCTAATTTCAAACCAGTCTCTATTGAATCAACCAACCGGGATCTGTCCAAGTCTTTGTCTAAAATCAATCTATCAACCACTACTTCAATATTATGTTTTTTGTATCGAGCCAAAGTTCTTTCAAGAGCTTCTTCAATTCGGTAAATTATTCCATCGATTCTTACTCTAACAAATCCTGCCCTTTGAATTTCCTCTAAAATTCCTCGATGTTCTCCTTTTTTTCCACGAATTACCGGACCCAAAATGGTAATTTCAGTTTTTTTGGGTAGTTTCAGAATTTGTTCAGTAATTTTGTCAATTGTCTGTCGTGAAACTTCTTTTTTACATTTTGGACAATGGGGTATTCCAATTCTGGCAAATAAAAGACGGAGATAATCATAAATCTCCGTGATTGTGCCGACGGTTGAACGAGGATTATGGGCTGCCTTTCTCTGGTCAATGGAAATAGCCGGTGAAATCCCCTCAATCTTATCAACATCGGGCTTGTCCATCACTCCCAAAAATTGCCTGGCATAAGCAGATAAACTTTCAACATATCTTCTCTGTCCCTCAGCATATAAAGTATCGAAGGCCAAAGAGGATTTCCCAGAACCTGAAATTCCAGTAATCACCACCAATTTATTTTTTGGGATATCTAAATCGATGTTTTTAAGGTTATGGACTCTTGCTCCTCGAATTTTGATGTAGTTTTCGGCCATTGTAGTTGTATATTATACTCCAAATTTTAAGAAAAATAAAGGCCCCGCATAGTGGGGACCAGCCAATGTCCTTATATTCGCTTCTGAAGAAATTGTGATTTTAAATTGACCTCCTAAATTAATGTCAGGATTATCACTTGGGGTCTCAAAATTAAATCCTAACCAATGAAGTGAATTTGTTAAACATCAACAGAGTTTTAAATATTTTTGTAAACTCATTGAGATTTTTGTCTTTATCAATATAAAATTGGGCTAAAATATCTCTAAATCGCAACAATTCTCTTAAATCTTTTTGATGGCGAGAAGCGTTAATGGTCAAATCTATCAGCTCAAAAGCCCTATTTAAACAGTTTAAAACCTGCTCCCTATTTTTTTCCTTCAACCAGAATTTTGCCCGCGATAATTCAGCGGCGATATTTAAAATCTGCTCTTCTTTAGAGAGTTTTTGCCATTTTTCAGGAGTCATAAATCAACGATTAATTCTTTAAATATTTTTTTAATCTTCTCGATAATTTTTTTATCTTTAATATCCATCGAAAAATTATTTTGAGAAGGTTTAATGTTTATGAGAGCTGAATATTCAACGATTATTTTTTTTCCATTTTCTGAGAAAAAGAGGTTTCCGCCCCAAAGATTCCTGGCGTCCGAGCCTTTATCGATAAGAAGTTCTTGAGCGTCGGAGTGAAGTTCGCCGCCAAAAGCAATTATCTCGCGTTCAACGTCAGCCACAAATTTAACCACTTCTTTAAACGGTTTATCTAAAAACTTTTTAAAATATT
>Ga0066637_10001985_pt1 | contig 13504 bp, 9 predicted proteins | sample CryGeyCG2014_020_FD_62737 | JGI IMG/M metagenome (GOLD analysis project Ga0066637, IMG submission 62737) | Groundwater microbial communities from aquifer - Crystal Geyser CG08_land_8/20/14_0.20 | ecosystem: Environmental > Aquatic > Deep subsurface > Groundwater | place: USA: Utah: Grand County...
ATTTCAACCTTAACCTGATAAAAAATCCGGATTTGATCTTTCCGGATAACGAGATAGAGATACCGGAGATAAAGGAAACCCTGATGCCGGAAATAAAACCGGTCGCTTCCTCCGGCGCGGCGCCGGTTTCTCCCGCCAAGGAAGAGGTAAACGCGCTGGACTCCGCGTCGCAGAAGGAGATAGGCTACCTGCCCCCCGAAAAGATAGAGGAACCTTTCGTCCCGCCTGTCGCGGAAATTTCCCCGGAACCGGGAAAAGTTAATAAGCCGCTCACCGAGTTTTCCTCGGACCTCGAAAAGCAGTCCGCTTATGAAGAGGAAAAAGTGAACGATCTGGAGCTGAACGAAAAAATGCCGGAAGGGCAGATAACTTTCGCCACGATGTCCAAAACCCTGAAGGTCGACGGGAACTTTTTTGAAGGCGAAGTTCTTTATAAGGATTCGGAGGACGAAATGGAAAGGGAAGGCTTCGCTTCCAAGGGCGATTTGGTGAAGGTGAAGCTTTATTCCGCCAAGACCTCCGCTCCCGGAGATCTCCTGATGATCTATCAGAAAGGCGTGGACTCCGATAAGAAAATTACGGTGCAATACGTAGGTATGATGGAAATCTTGAGCCTCGACGGCAGAAAGGCTTCCTGCAGGGTGCTTAAATCCAATATGGTCATAGACAAGACCATGTTCGTGAAAAAACTGCAAAAAAAGTCCGTCGGCTCCGGCAACTGAGAACGGGAAGCCGATACCGGAAAATTTACGCGGAAACGGGCGGAGATTTTATGGAGTCTAAAGAGAAGCTGGCGCTGATAAAAATAAACGCGGCTTATCTCCTGAAAACGGACTGGATAAGCGCTTTACTGGCCGGGCGAAAGCCGTCGGAGATACTCTCCATGTCTCCCGCCGAGCTTTCCCGCGAAGGCGGTATCTCGCCCGAAAAAGCCGCTAAATTCCTCGCCATAACTTCCGCCCTGAATCCCGAAAAAGAGCTGGAACAGGCCGCAGGCAACGGCCTGGAAATAATATGTTTCGGGGAAAAGAACTATCCCGCCGTATTCGCGGAACTTTACGAACCTCCGGCGGCCTTTTACGTCAGGGGCCGGCTGAACGACAAGCTGTCTCTGGGAGTGGTCGGCACCAGAAAACCCACCGATTACGGAGCCGGGGCCGCGGCGGAGATAGCCGGGAAGATAGCGAGGGCCGGGATAAATATAGTGAGCGGCCTTGCCAGGGGAATAGACACGGTTGCCCACCGTTCCGCCCTTAAAAACAAGGGAATAACTTTCGCGGTAACGGGCGCGGGCCTGGATTCCGTGTATCCGCCTGAAAACAGGCGGCTGGCCGCGGAGATAGCGGATTCCGGCGGGGCGGTGATAAGCGAATATCCTTTTTCCACGCGCCCTCTGCCCTTCAATTTCCCCAGGAGGAACAGGCTGATCTCCGCCCTGAGCTGGGGAACCCTCGTGATAGAAGGGGATTATAATTCCGGAGCCCTTATAACGGCGCGTTATGCCCTGGAACAGAACAGGGAGGTAATGGCCCTGCCCGGTCCGGTCACTTCCCCGATGAGCAACGGGCCGAATTCGCTCATAAAGGACGGGGCTTTCCTGGTGCGCAACGCCAGGGACGTAGTGGAGACTATCCCCGCGAGCCTCCTTTTCGGCGTGGATATGAAGAGCTTCAGGGAAAAGGAAAAAGAGGGGGAGAATATCTCCGAAAAAGTTTCCCAGGGCGCCGAAAAGATCTACAGGCTTATAAAGGAATATCCCGAGGTAACCCCCGATGAAATTTCCCATAAAACGAACCTGGGCATCTCCGAGGTGTCCAATTTCCTTTTCGAACTGGAATCCTCCTCTTTGGTGCTTAACGCCGGCGGGAAGTACAAGATAAGCCTCTTTTGAGAACATGAAAAAAGACAAGAACGAAGTTTCCGCTCCCGCCGTCCGCGGCGGGAAAAAACTTTGGGTCGGAGTGTTCCTCCTGCTTTCCGTTTTTCTGGCCCGGGAACTGCTCTATATTTCCGAGATTTCTCAGACTTACGATGAGCATTTTTACGTTTCCTACGGTTATTCCTTTCTTAAAACCGGCGAATTCCGGCTTAGAAAGGACAAGCCCAACCTCGTGCCCATAATCTCCGCGCTCCCGCTTCTGGCTACGCGCGCGGATTTACGCGAAGACGACCCGGAATAGCTGAAGAGCGACACCAGCTCCCTGCCTAAAGGCGTTTTTTGGGCCCTTTCGGAAGATCTCAGCCATGTCTGGAAATTCAGCCTGGATTTCGTTTACAAGAACTCCATTCCGCCCGACGCCATACTGTTTTACGCCAGGTCGTCCATAATTTTTCTGGCCCTTATCCTCGGTTTTTTCGTTTTTAAATGGACGCGCGAGCTTTACGGCGCGGGCCCCGCCTTCGCGGCTCTTTTTCTTTACACCAATTGCCCCAATATACTGGCCCATTCCGGGCTGGTCACCGAAGACCTGGTTTTGTCGCTGACGGCCTTTCTTACCGTTTATTTCTTTTACCGTTATCGCGAGTCCCGGTTACTGAGGAACCTGGTCTATTCCGGCGTTTCCCTGGGCCTGGCTCTTAACGCGAAATATACCGCGCTGGTCCTCTTCCCGGTCCTCGGCCTGCTTTTCGTTTTCGAATATCTGGCCGCGAAAGAGCGGAAAATAGCCCCTTTCGTCCGGGAGGCGGCGGTTCTGGCGGCGGCGGCGTGCCTGACGCTGCTGGTTTTTTACAAGTTTTACGAAATAAAGCAGTATTTCACGGGTTTCCAGTTCACCTCCGAATATTTAAAGGTCGGACAGGCGAATTTTCTGGGTGGAAAATATTCGTCCACCGGTTTCTGGAATTATTTCATTTACGCCTTTTTGGTGAAGACGCCTGCGCCGCTTCTTCTCTTGCTGGCCGCGTACATAGCTGTGAAGGTTTTCGCCTGGAAAAGCGTTTTTAAGTGCAGGGACGAAGTCTATCTGCTCGCCCTGCCTTTGACTCTTTTCACTGTCGCCTCTTTTTCGGACCTGCAATTGGGCCTGCGTTATATCCTGCCGGTATATCCTTTGCTTTTCGTGCTGGCCGGGAAGGTCGTTTCGGGGTTTAAGGACAGACTGCGCCTGCCGTTTTTGGCGCTCGGAGGCTGGTATCTCTTTTCCTCTTTTTCGGCGCATCCTCATTACCTGGCCTATTTCAACGAACCCGCCGGCGGCCCGTCTCGCGGTTACGAGCGCCTGGTCGATTCGAACCTGGACTGGGGGCAGGACCTTAAAGGGCTTAAAAAATACGTCGGAGAAAACTCGGTTTCAGAGGTGGTCCTTTCTTATTACGGGACTTCCGTGCCGGAATACTTGGGCTGGGAGTTTCAGGACCTTTTTTCTTTCGGTATCTGGGGCGAGAAGAAACACGTAAATTCGGCGAAACCTTCCAAAGAAATCCTTGCCATAAGCGCCACCAATCTCCAGGGACTTTATCTTTCCAAAATAGGGACCAACGTTTTTTTCTGGCTCAAGGAGAAAAGACCGGCCGCGGTTATAGGTCACAGCATCTTCGTTTACGATATAACGGAAGACGCCGAAGCGCATGAATACCTGGCCAATGTTTATTTCATTTCCGGTCAGGGCGATAAAGCGGCCAGGGAATGCCGCCGGGCCCTGGCCATAAATCCGGGTTCCGTTATTTCCCGTTTCCTCCTGGCCATGCTTGAGTCGGAGCCGGGCGCTTCTTCCCGGCTTAAAGCGGCCGGGCGCGTCCTCCAAAACGAGGAGGAACTGAACTCCGTCACGGGTTCCCTGGAAAAATTCATAAAAAACGCTTATGCCCGGAAAGTCTATTCCGACGCTTTTCTCCGGTTGGGGCTCCTTTCTTTAAACTCCGGTCTCCTGGAAAACTCGGAAAAGGCGCTTAAGCTCTCTCTCGGCATAGACAGGACCGGCCTTTACGCCTATATGAACCTGGGCGCGCTTTACATAAGGAAAAAAGACTACGGCTCGGCGCTGGGCGTTCTTTCCGAAGCCGAAAAGCTGGCCCCCGCCGATCCCGGTATCGCTTATAATAAGGGTCTGGCTTTCTATTATCTCGGCGATTACGCCAATGCCGAAATACACCTCGGTAAGTCCATGGCCGCAAAACCTACGGCTGAAACCAGGGATCTTCTGCAGCTGGTCAGGCGCGCCGCCGGGAGGCCCCGGTAGCCCGCCGCCTAACTTGTTTGATAATCCGGCAATATTTAATAAAATATAGGTCTATGAAAAATATAGTCATAGTGGAGTCTCCCACAAAACAGAAAACGATTTCAAAATTCCTGGACGCCACCTTCGTGGTTAAAAGCTCTTTCGGCCATATCAGGGACCTGCCTTCGAGCGATCTGGGCGTGGACCCCAAGAACGATTTCAAGCCCAAGTACGTGATAATAGAGCGGGGCAAGAAGATAATAGCCGAACTGGAAAAGCTCTCGAAAGGCGCCTCCTGCATCTATCTGGCCACCGACCCCGACCGCGAGGGAGAGGCCATTTCCTGGCACCTTATGGAGGCCATGCCCGATTTCGACAGGAAAAAATTCAAAAGGATAACCTTCCACGAGATAACCAAGAGCGCCATTACCCAGGCGGTAAAAAACCCGAGGGACATAGATTTTAACCTGGTGAACGCCCAGCAGGCGAGGCGCGTGCTCGACAGGCTGGTAGGCTACACCCTTTCGCCCCTTTTGTGGGACAAGATAAGAAAAGGTCTTTCCGCCGGGCGCGTGCAGTCGGTGGCGGTGCGGCTCATCTCGGAAAGGGCAAAGGAGATAAAAGATTTCAATTCCGCCGATTATTACACTCTGGACGGGGTTTTCGAGAAAGGAGAAGAAGGGCGTTTCGACGCCAAGCTGGTCAAATGGGAAGGCAAGAACATAGAAGAAACGATTACTCTCAACCTTTTCGCCGAGGACTACAAGTACAAAACCTCGGTTTTCAAGACCATGGAAGACACCGTGAAGATAGTGACTTCCCTGAAAGACGAAAAATTTACCGTGGTGAAGATAGAAAAGAAGACGGTGACGCAGAAACCCAAGCCGCCCTTCATCACCAGCACGCTGCAGCAGGACGCCTATAACAAGCTGGGTTTCACTCCCGAAAGGACCATGAAGACGGCCCAGAGCCTGTATGAAGGCGTCAACATAAAAGAGGAAACCTCCGGTCTCATAACCTATATGAGAACTGATTCCTTCAACGTTTCCGAGGACGTGCAGAAGCAGGCCGTGGAATACATAAAGAAAAGCTACGGCGGCGATTATTGTCCCCCGACGCCCCCCGTTTACCTGAAAAAGGTCAAAGGCGCCCAGGAAGCCCACGAAGCCATCCACCCCACCGACGTTTTTAAGAACCCGGAAGAGATAAAGGATTTCCTCTCGGCGGACCAGTACAAGCTTTACAGCCTCATCTGGAAAAGGTTCATGGCCAGCCAGATGGAAGCGGCGATCTTCGATTCCATGAGCATAGAAATGACGGACGGGCAGAAAAAGAGCCTTTTCAGGACCAGCGGCAGGACCCTTAAGTTCGAGGGCTATCTCAAGGTCTATATGGACAAGGAAAAAGAGGAGGACGAGGAAGAAGAGGACGAAAAGACCCTTCCCGTTCTCAACGAGGGAGACGAGCTTACGTTGAGGGATATGAACGTAAAGCCGCATACGACCACCCCGCCGCCCTATTACAACGAGGCCAGTCTGATAAAAACGCTGGAGAAACACGGCATAGGCAGGCCTTCCACCTACGCTTCCATAATTTACACCATAATAGAGAGAGGCTACGTAAACAGGGAAAAGGACAAGAAGCTCACCATAACCGAACTGGGCACGCTGGTGACGGACAGGCTGAAGGAGTACTTCTCCGAAATAATGAGCCTTTCCTATACGGCGCAGATAGAGGATAAGTTGGACGATATAGCCGAGGGCACGATGGAATGGGTGAAGGTCATAAGAGAGTTTTACGCGGGTTTTTTCAAAGACATGGAAATGGCCGAAAAAGAGATGAAGAGCGAAAAAGTGGCAGTGAAAACCAAGGAAAAATGCCCCCTTTGCCTCAGCCCCATGATAATGAGGGAAAGCCGTTACGGCAAGTATCTCTCCTGCTCCAGATTCCCCAAATGCAAGGGGAAGGTCTCCCTGGACAAGGACGGCAACAAGGTAGAAAGATTCCAGGCCGTAAAGTCGGAAAAGAAATGTTCCAAATGCCAGAAAGGGACCATGCTGCTCAGAAAAGGGCCGAGAGGATTTTTCCTCGGCTGTTCCACTTTCCCGAAATGCAGGAACATAGAAAGTATTACCGACGAAGAAGCGCAGAAACTGATAGAAGGAAATAAGAAGTAATCAGTAATGAGTAATCGGTAATTGGTAATCAGGGTAAGGAGCCCCTTAAACGCTTGTTCGTTTTTGCCGGTCGCTAATTACTCGTTACTGTTTACTAATTACTAATTACTAATTACTAATTGCTACCCCGACATGGAACTCCTGATAGAAAAATTCCTCCTGTATCTCAGAGCCAGGTTCAATTTCTCCAAGAACACCATAAAAGCCTATAATTTCGATCTCCGGGAATTCCGGGATTTTTGCGCCGTCAACAAAGTGGAAAAAATAGAAAAAGCCGATAAATTCCTCATAAGGGCTTTTATGGCTCACCTCTCCGAAAAGAAGCTCAAAAGGAATTCCCTTATCAGGAAAGTTTCGGCGGTGAGGTCTTTTTTCAAGTATCTGCTGGAAAACGACATTCTTAAAAACAATCCCTTCGAATTGGTGAACGTCCCTAAAAAGGAAAAGCGCCTGCCCAGGTTCCTTACCGAGGAGGAAATAGCCAAGCTTACCGAGGACAATGAACCGCTCGAGGTCCTTTCCAAAAATATCGGCTACAAATTCGCTTTCAGGGATTTCGCCCTGCTCGAGCTCATCTATTCCAGCGGCCTCCGCAGGAGCGAGGCTTCCTGGCTCAATATAGGGGACCTGGATTTCTTTTCCGGCTTCGTCAGGGTGCTGGGCAAGGGCTCCAAAGAAAGGACGGTGCCGGTCGGGGAGCACGCCCTGGCCGCCCTCAAGAAATACCTCGAGACCAGAAAGGAGAAAAGCGCGGCCTCGCCGCTTTTTTTAAATCACCGCGGCGCCCGCCTCAGCGACGCGGCCGTAGCCTTGATACTGAAAAGGATGGCCAAGAGGGCGCGTTTCGCCCGGGAAATAAACCCGCACGCCCTGAGACATTCTTTCGCGACGCATCTGCTGAACAACGGCTGCGACCTGCGGGCGCTGCAGGAAATGCTGGGCCACAAGAACCTGTCCACCACCCAGATCTACACCCACGTTTCCATAGACAGGCTGAAGGAAGTTTACCAGAAAACCCATCCGAGAGCGGGGAACAAATGAAAAAAATACTTCTATGCGCGCTGTTTCTCTGCCCTCAGCCGCTTTCTGCCGGGGGGATGGAAAAACTGGTTGAAAAACATTACGAAGCTCCGGGCCTCAAACCGGCCCTCTGGGGCCTCGATATCCGCTATTCGCAAGGGGAAAAGATCTATTCCCTGAACGCGGACAAGAATCTTACGCCGGCCAGTATACTGAAGCTTTTCGTCACGGCCGCAGCTTTGGAAATAATGGGCCCCGAATACAGGTTCGAAACCGGGCTTTACGCCGGCGGGGAAATAAGGAGGGGCGTTCTTTACGGCGACCTGATAATAAAAGGCTGGGGCGATATGACCCTCGGTAGCGGCAATTTCGGTTCTTCACCGGAAAAAGTCTACGGGGAGTGGCTGGCTGTTTTGAAGGCGAAGGGAATAAAGGAGATAAAGGGTTCGGTAAAGGCGGACGACACCCTTTTCAGCGACTATCAGCCCGGTTCCTGGGCCTGGCAGGATATAGCCAATTATTACGCGGCCAGGACGGGGGCTCTCAGCATCAACGACAACCTTTACAGGATCTTTTTAAGGCCGGGAAAGAAAGAAGGGGAAAAGACGGAATTCCTGCGTTTCGAGCCCGAAATGCCCCTTGAAATAGAAAATCTCGTGGTTACCGGCCCGGAAAAAAGCGGGGACAATTCCTATATCTACGGCCTGCCCTGGTACGGCAAAATAACGGTTAAAGGCTCCGTACAGAAACAGGACAAGGAATTCCCCGTTAAAGGGGCCATCGGCGACGGGGCTCTTTACTGCGCCGAAGCGTTCGCGAAATATCTTTCCGTTTCCGGCGTAAAAACCGGCGCCCCGGCCGCAAGGATAAAGGGAAAGCAGGATTACCAAAAACTCGTCCCGCTCCATTCCGGGTTTTCGCCCGAACTCAGGGAAATAATAAACGTCACCAACAAGAAGAGTTTCAATTTTTACGCGGAAAGCCTTTTAAAGATGCTGCCTTTCAGGGGGACCGGCTCGGCGGGCGAAAGCGAAGGTTTTTCGGAACTGATGGGCTTTCTTAAAAAATGCGGCATAGAAACGGGAGATCTGTGGCTTGAGGACGCGAGCGGCCTGGCCAGGACCAATTCCGTGAAGGCTTCCGATTTTACCAAATTGCTGAATTTCATGGCCGGCAGGCCCTTTTTCCCGCTCTTTTACGAATCCATGGCTTATCCGGGCGATCCCGGGGCCGGCGGGCATATCAAAAAAATGGGGCTCGGCAGGAATTTCGAAAAAAGCATAAGGATAAAATCCGGCTCGCTTAAAAAAGTCAGGTCCTATTCCGGCTACCTGAGGACCAAAAAAGGGCGGCTTATTTCCTTTTCCTCTATAATTAACAATTATTCGATAAATCCGGCGGAACTGGACTCCATTCACGAGGAGATATTTTCTTTCCTCTACGAGAATTACTGACCTATGGGCCGCCCCTTGTCCCATAAAAAGGGATTGTTTCGTTACGCTCTTCAGACGGCCTGACGGAGGGGAAAAATCCGTATTGAAAAGGGGATGAAATTTTCCTATAATTAGTTTAGAGAGCTTAATGAGGGGAATATGGCGAAAATAATGGTAGTGGACGACGATCCGGAGATTTCAAGCCTCGTTGAATACACGCTTGAAAGTCTCGGTCATAAGATGAAAGTCTGCGATAACGGCAGGGACGTTATCGATGCCTTGAGGGAATTCAAGCCGGATCTGCTCGTTCTCGACGTCATGCTCCCGGGCGTGGACGGTTATTCCCTGGCCACCAAGATAACTGAAGAGGCGGAATTCGCCAATATGCCCATAATAGTGCTCTCGGCTCTCGAGCCTTCGAGAACCATGTTTACCAAGTTTACCCAGGTAAGCGCCTTTCTTACCAAGCCCTTCAATACCGATGATCTGGTAGAATCGGTGAAGAACGCCCTCGCCGCCAAGCCTCAATAAGCGGGGAATCCCGTAAAATGATCCCGGAATCCCCGAGTTTGAGAATTTCCGAAAAGTGGACCCCTTTGCTTTTGCTCGGCGTTTCCGCCATGTTCCTTTCCGAAGCCCTTATCTGGAACGTAGCCAATTTTTCCCTGGTACTTGCCAAAGGTCCCGTCAGAGCCCTTCTCTCTCTCCTGCTCGGTACGGCCATGTACGTTGCCATGCTAGTCGTTATGACGGACGTCGTTCACCGCTTTAAGGTGCGCGATCTCACGGGTCTGGTTTTGCTCGGTTCGATTTACGGCCTGCTGTTGGAGGGGATATTCCCGGGGACCATATTTTTCCCTGCCGGTCTGGGTTTCAATTTTTTCGGGATATGGACGACCAATCTCCTGTTCCCGGCTCTCTCCTGGCACGCGTTGATAGATTTCTCTTTCGCTTTATGGATCTTCAGGGTTTTGCTGAAAGGGGGACTGCGGCTTTCCGAAAAGGGGTTTTCCCTGAAAGAAGCGAAATGGCTGGGCCTTTTCTGTTTTTACTGGTTCATCTGGACCTGCGCGAAATGGCTTACCGCGAGGATGCCGGGCGGCATCCCTCCCGGTCTTCAGTTTTTTATACTTCTGTATCCCGCCGCCGTCATAGGACTCCTCGCCATGATAGTTCTGAAGATGAAGTCGGCTTCGGCTCCGGAAAAGATACTGACCTGGCGCAGCGGCCCTCTTTTCTGGGGCTTTATACTTTTTTTCGCCGTTCTGAAATTCTTTTCTTTACCTAATAATCCGGCTTTCTTCTTCCTTCTTTTCCTGATAGCGGCTTATTTCCTTCTTTTCCTGGCTTACGCGAAGTGGGGCAGGGGAAGCGTCCCGGAAAATTCTATTTACGGCGAGGCTTTCCCGGTAACCGGGGATTTCAGCGCCGTTAAATATTTAAAGATAGTCCTTTTTATCCTTTTTGCTTACGCCCTCTTCAAGTTCCTCGCCCTTTCCCCGGCTTTTTTCAAGCTTTCCAGGCTGGCCGCGGTCCTTCTCGCCGCCTCTATGGCGTTATTCGCCGCCGTTTTCCCGTTCCTGGCGGTTTACAGGACGCTGAGAGGATTTCTTTCGAAACGACAGGTAATGGATAGAGGACTGGAGGATAGGCAAAAGTAGACGCATGGATGTATGGCAGAATAGATGTATAGAGGTTCCATAAGGAATTCCTCCTTCCACGCGGCCATGCATCTACGCATCCACACATCTGATATTTTAATCCTCTATTATCGGCATCAACTCTTTCATTATCGAGTATCTGGTCGCCTTATTATACGGGCAGGCTTCCTGGCAGACGTCGCAGCCGTAAATCCAGCCGCGGGAATTTTTCAGGATCTCCGGCGGCATGGCTCCGGCTTTGGACGCGGTGGTCCAGTAGGAAAGGCATTTAAGCGGGGCCAGCCCTTTTACCGAAAGGGCGCCGGTCGGGCAGGCTTCGACGCATTTGTCGCAGCCGCGGCAGGGGTCGCCTTGCGCCGGAAAGTCGCGGAGCCCCGCATCCAGATTCAACGCTATTCCGCCTATGAAAAAGTAGGAGCCCAGCTCCCCGTTCAGCAAAAGGGTGTTTTTGCCGATAGTCCCCAGGCCGGCCAGCCTCGCCAGTTCTTTTTCCAGGACCGGCGAAGTATCGGCGAAGATATTCCCTTCGGCGCCTTCGAATTCCTTTTTTATCTCCCCTAGTATTTTTCCCAGATTCGCCCGGAGTATCTCGTGGTAATCCCCGGAGAGGGCGTATCTGGAGATCTTCGGATTTTCGGGTAAAGGACCGGTTTTAAGAAAAGGCGGTATTTTTCTGCCGGTTCTTTTCAGATGGCCGGCGGGATCTTTAATGCCGGCGGACAGTTTCCCGTAATCCAGGCTTTTATGCCAGTACTGATAAAGGCAGATCAGTATGGAACGGGTTTCAGGATACCAGGATTTAACGTTTTTTCTGGTTTCGCTCCTGTTTTTAAGATAGGCGAGGCCGGGGGGGTAGTCTGAAACCGATCTTTCAAAAAGGGAAAGGTCTATTTCGGAGGCGGGTATTATTCCGCAGTCTGAAACGCCGTTACTGAAGGCCGTTCTTCTCAGTCTTTCAAAGGGGGAACCGTTCTTTATATCCCGCACTGGCATATTTTGAATTTTTCCCAGAAAACCTTGAAAAATTTTTTAAGGAAATCTTCCCGTTCCGTTTCTTTTTTCAGTATCTTTTTCATCGAAACGGCTTCCGGGAGCTCTTTGGGGAGTTCATTGTTCGTGTTTATGCCTATCCCGAACAGGAGATATTTTCCGTTCCCGCCGGCAGGAACGGCCTCTCCGGCGCCGACGGCTGGAACCACGTCTATCAGTATGCCCGCTATTTTATAGTATTTCTCGTTGTGCTTGGCGTAAACGTCGTTCGGGGGTTTTATCCTGGAAATTATGCCGTATTCCGCGAGGGTTTCCTTGACGGCTTCCGAGGTTTTCAGGCTCAGGTCCGGCAAATTGGAGTCGGGAATCGGGCATTTGGTTACAAGCGTAAAATAGAGCCCTCCGGGATTGGAGGACCACTCCGCTCCCCTCTGGCCGCGGCCGTTCGTCTGCTCTCCGGCTATGATGAGGATATTGCCGGCCGGGTTTTCCTTTATAACTTCCCTGGCCATATTCTGGGTGGAATCGGTCTTCTCTATGTCTATTATCCTGTTAACGTAGTCGAGTTTCATCTGGGCTCCTTAACTTTTTGTTTTTTAAAAAGAAAATCCGTAGCCTATGGTGAAAAAAAGTTCCAGCCCGCCGAGCTCCGCTTCCAGATATTTCTCGTTCGCGGCCAGGGCTTCGCCCTCTTTTTTGTAGTCCAGCGAAGAGCCGTTCCTTATTATGACGGAATAGTCGCCTTCCGGGAGCCGCTTCCGTAAAGTTTGGCCGTAAATTTGTTTTCCCCGAAGAAAAACAGTTTTTTCGCCCCGAGCCTGAATATGAAATTCCCCGGCGTAAACTCCAGGGCGGCCCTTGCGTGCGCCCCGATGGTTTCTCCCTCGAAATTTTCGTGGTTTATGTATATTCCGGAAAGGGGGACGGGGTCGGTCAGCATATAACTTAAAAAATCGGCTCCGGCGGACAGGAAAAAGAAAAAAAGCCGCCCCAGCCTCCTGCCGCAGCCGAGGTCCAGATATTTCAGCCCGGCTTCCACGTTTACCTGATTCCCGCTTTGCGTGTATTCCTCGTCGCCCAGTTCCATTATCCCCGCGGAGAACGCCGGCTCCCAGCCGCTTTTGGTTTTTCTTTTGTAAAAAAGCTCCAGACTGCCGTTCAGGGAGTTTTCGTAATATTTCGCGCCGGTATTGTGGTTTTTGAGGGTTTCGAAGTCCTCGAAATCGGAACTGTATCCGCCGGGCCCGGCCAAAAAGCCGATAAAATTCTTTTTGCCGGTTGTTTCCCGGTACGGTTTTTCTTTTCCCGTTGGTTCAGGCTTTTTCGCGCTTTCCCCGGTTTTTTCCGTTTTTGCCGTCCGCGTTTCCTTTCCGGCGGGAAGACCTTTTTCATAGTATCGCTCCAAAACGGTTTTCCCGTTTCCGGTGAGAATAATTTTCAACCGGAGGGCGGTCTTGCCGCTTTCGGCCAGTATCAGCGCCGGCAGGTCCAGCGTAAAATCCAGTTGTTCGAACGTTTCCGGCGGGACTTCCCCGTAAGAGGGGATTTCCGGCAGGTTATCCGAAACCGTTTCCAGGCCCAGGCGGCCCAGGGCTTTTTTAAACTCTTCTTCCGCTTCCCGTTCCCCGTCTTTCCCGCCGGGGAAAACCAGGGCGGTTCTGCCTATGCCGGACTTTTTAAGGATTTTGGCCGCGTCCGCCGCGGCCTTGTCGTATTGCGAAGCGGAGATATTTGAGGCCAAGAGCGCCATAAGCGCGGCTAAAAACGCCTTTTTGAACATATTTTTATAATATGATTTTGAACCCTTGTTGTCAATCGCTTCCGCGCGTCTCCGTTTCCGGACGACCGCATCAAAATGAAGCCTGGCTTTTGCCGCATTGAAAATAGGTTCCATATTTTCTACTATTTTAAGAATGAAGAATCCCGGCCGCAGGAAAATTTTCGCGTTTTCGGCTCTTCCGCTTTTTCTGGTTTTTTTCGCGCCTTTTTCCCCGGCCAAAGAGGATGCCGTTTTGAAAGAAGTCAGGGCCGCCGTTTTAAATCCCGCGTCTTCGGCTTCGGAT
>Ga0066637_10001991_pt1 | contig 13493 bp, 10 predicted proteins | sample CryGeyCG2014_020_FD_62737 | JGI IMG/M metagenome (GOLD analysis project Ga0066637, IMG submission 62737) | Groundwater microbial communities from aquifer - Crystal Geyser CG08_land_8/20/14_0.20 | ecosystem: Environmental > Aquatic > Deep subsurface > Groundwater | place: USA: Utah: Grand County...
TTTGATCTCCATCATGACCGCTTCAATCCTGGCAATTTCCCTATCTCTTTCCTTAGTTTGTAAAGTCTGAGCAACCTTTGATTGACTGATCAAACGAGGGGTAAAGACGACAGCAAGAATGGCTACCACAACTAAGAACAAAATAACGGGAAGGAAACGAGATTTATTTTTATGTGTCATTGTCATTTTTCACCTCCTCTCGGAATAAACTGATAATTTACCCTAAGGTGTTGCATGTTAACTTCGTGCTGGGGAGATTGTCAAATCCAAACAAAAAAAGCTCCCAGCCAGCGATAATCCTTGCGGACTACCTGCAACTCTTTCGAGCTACAACCTTCGCAGATGCTCTGACTAGGAGCTTTTATCTGCGAAGGTTTTCTTAGCCATGCCCCCAGAAGGGGTTTAGGCTTTATGTTTATATTTTATCAATTTTACGCTAATTTTTATATAATGATCGTATCCGTTTGTATTGTCCTACAAATGGAACATTACAATGAAGAATAAAGATAAAAATAACGCTGTCCCTGTGGAATCAATCGCACTCCTAAAAGCTGTTCATGAACAACTCATCAAAATTCTTAGCACCCTGGCAAATAGGAATTTTGAACAAAGAGATTACCAATTAAATTCGCTCTATCAAACGCTAACTGCCACTAGCGATAAAATCCTATTTGACGGGAGTGACTACTTCAAAGAATATGGCATTCGACCACCAGCAATTCCAGAGAACCTGATTGGAGATATTAAAGACTTAGATATTCTCTGGGAAGACAAAATCAGCTCAGAAACTTATGAATTTCTTGGCAAAATCCTCTTGGGATAAGCCCTGTTTGTTCCGATACTTCTTTACATTTTCCCCAATGTTTATTTCTGTTGCCATAGTTTCACAAATTTGATAGTATATAAGTGATATGTTATGCTTTCAATATTATGATACCAAATTTATTAAATTCTAGCAACAAAATTTTAGGGAGTTCCTTGTCGTTGCCCGCGCACGGGAGGGCTGGGGCAAGGGCAACATACAATTTGGCTCCCCCCATCGGATTAGAACCTTTTCGGCCTGTAATCTCAACGGTTTCTACGCTCTATTACAGGACTGTCTCTTTTTGAGGCTAAATGAGACAAATAAGACACTATAAAAAAGACTATTTTTATAAATAATATGAATTCGTAGTCAAGATCGCTTTAAACAAAGAGTTTTAAGACATAAACTTTCATTGCTTCCAGAATTCTAAGAATTGAGTCAGAATATTTTACTGAATCATTATATGTTTGAATAATAGTTGAAAGCTTTTTATTTAAACCACTTATATCCTCTTTTATGACTTTATCAGTATTTTTTAGCTTTACTGTAGCTATTTCTATACTTTCTTCATCCGTTAAGGGTTTATTAGACTTAACTTGAGCTATTCCAACTGTTATTGTCTTTTTGATCAGTTTAACAAATAAATTCTCTATCATTCTCACTATGACTGGTCTGTTTGAATTTTCATAAATTAATATTGAGTATAGAAGAGCTTTTGAACAATGATTCTTTGTGCAGTATTTATCTATCGTATCCCCATATTTACTTTCGATTAAATTAAATGAATTAACTACATAATTTGCTAATCTTATTTTTATCTCTTCTTTGTCTTTGAATTGCTTATTTATATTTGTTGCGTCAAAATAAAATATTATTAATAAAACAGCAAATAGTGATGCCCAAAGATTATCTACTATTCCCTCAAAACTTGGAGCAAGAAAGGATATGTTTATCATTGATAACAAAAATCCCAAAATAATTGCTAATAAAGCCAATATTACTAAGTTAAAAATGTGCATTATTTTTTCGGAGAGAGTAACCTCGCTCTTTCCAAGCTGCTTAATATCTCTGGGAAGTGTAGAAATGAAAACGGACATCAAGAAAAGAAAAATGTAGCTTGAAGAAATCGAATATCTTTGATAAATAGCCCCAAACAAACTTAAAATAATAAATGGGGGGAAAGTACGAAATATTACATAATTAAACCATCTAGTATTACCTCCGGAAACATATTCTAAAACCGTTATATAGTTATTAAGCGGTTTATATTTTGGAACGGGATATTTACTTGATTCTTCAGAATTGAATTTTATTGCACGAAAAAATAATTCAATTATAAAACCCGCTAGTATTGATCAGATCAAACTTAAAAACATATTTATATTATAACCTTAGAGATATGTTATATCCTTCATCAATAGTCTATTACCATAATCTATTGCTGGATAAGAAGCGGATAGACCTCTTCTTCCATCAGTAGGACCAAAAAAAACATATCCAGAATCAGAGGTTGCCTTTTTAGGAATAAAAAACCAAGATATCGCAATTCTAAAATTTTGAGGATTCATTTCAATGATTCTAACTAATTCGCGTAGTCTAACAAAAGCCTTTCCATTAGGCAATCCCTGCATCATTGTTAAATATGCATATTTGCCGCCATCTTTCTTAAAAATCCTTCCTCCAAGTGAATTAGGAATTAAGTAAATAGCCATAGCATAAGCCTTTTCATCACCTTTATTAAATTGAGCTTTTGGGTGCAGAACAGATTTTTTTGCTTCGAAAATATAATTACTGTCTAATTTCCTACTTGATTCTTTTTCAAATTTGTCTAGTCCCCAAAAAGTAATTGTTATGCTAGGTCCAGTAGAGACAGGATTACTTAATGGTCGGCTAATAATACCTAAACCTTTTGGCGTTCCGTCTGGGTAACGACCAGATACTATTCGATTATTTGTAGCACTGGAGAATTGGACGAAGCCGTCTAAATGATAAGAAAATTTCACTATATCCTTTGCACTATACTGCTTTGTTTCATCCCTCTTAATGTCTAAGTGGGTACCAAAGTTTTTATAAGTGATAAAAGTTTTTTCAAGTCTTCCTATTTGTTTATCAATTAATCTGGGTAATACAAGAGCAAACCCTCCGGAGTGATAAGGAATTATTTTAAAAAACTTTCTATACATGCCATCATTATCTAGAACACATATATTGATTTTATCTGTCATATCGTTAGAATAAATGAATTATTTTTTATATTTGTATTTTATTCCCTTTTGGATCAATATATTCTACTTTCATTGCGGGTTTTTTCGAATACTTTTTAAGAAACTTTTTATTCTCACTCACAAGATAAACGGTACAATAAATTGATCCGTCTCCTCTTTTTAAATCTATACCATGCAATTCTTCTAGACGACGAAGTTTTCTTGCAGTTGCCGGATGCACGTTATAATCAGAATGTATTTGCCAATCATGAATCCAAATCTTATTATCATGATCCCACGTCAAGGGAGGAATAACTTTTTCCTGTATGTTTCTCCAACAATCAGCACATCGTAAACCATTTAGGTCCCACCAAATTTCATTTCCGGGTTTGGTTTCTCCACAAATAGCACAGGTGTAAGGGCTTTCTGTTGGATCGAGATAAAACCCTTTTATTTTCTCTTTCTTTAATCGTAATTTTCTGCGATATTCGGTTTGAGCTTGTTTGTAGAGGATCTCGAAGAATCCAACCAATCTTCCACCCTGTTCTCTTGCTTCGGCGTCAGATAAATCTTGCCCATATTCCTTTTTAAAAATATCTTTAAATTCTTTAACGGCTTTATCAGATAACGTCATAAATTTTACGAAGTTATATTCACTAAATAATAAATATTTTTACTTCTTTACAATTGGTTTTGTTTTTTCAGATAATTCTTCTAACATACTTGTTAACTCTGATTTCATATTGTCGATTTGAGTTTGTGCATTACCAATCGCACCTGAAGCTTTTGTGAGCACGCCCTTTATAGTTGCAAAGTCGCCTAGTTTTTTTGTAATTTCATCGATAAGTGTGTTGATTGCTGTAACATCTAATAATTCAGATTTCTTTTTATCTGTCTGTAATTCGAGAAGTAAACTAGTCCGGGCTAGTGTGTAGGCAACTTTAAGAGAAATAGGATCAAATGTCTCTTTATCTAAAATACATATAGATTTATTTCTAGGATAAACACGAAAAGTTTCGATTGCTTCTTTGACATCTCTTAATGTTTCTTTAGTACTAATTACCCCAACTGCATAGCCTGCATTACGATTTTTTTTCGCACCTTCTAATTCATCAAGTAAATTTCGGAGATACATTCTTTCATCTTTAGCTTCAAAAACGATTTTTAAAGTAGCTCCGCCCGTTTGATCGGAATTAAGAGTTAACACTGTGTCTCCAAGTTTACTATTAAGTAATTGACCGGCTTCATTCCCTGTTGGTAAACAAGTATCTCCAAAAATACTTGCTATTTTTTCAATTTCTGCAAATACTTGATCTTGGTATATAATTCCTTTTTGCGTTCCTTTTTCTGCCTCTACCTTTGTAGCTTCTTTAGCCGATTCTTTAGCTTTAATTTCCTTTTCTATTGCAATTAATCTATCCGTGAGTTCTTTTTTGAAAGAATTTAATGGGCTCTCTGGATTATTTGGATCTAAAAGTTTTACAACTCTAGAAGCATCAGTATCAAAATAATCAGATAATATTTTTTTTATTTTTGAGACTGCGCTGGTATTATTTTCTTCATTAAATAAATCTGATAGTTTCCCTCCGTCACCAAGATATTGCTTCATCACGCGAGACATTATTCCTGTTTCTGGATCAAAATTATCAGTTAATTTTTTTTGTATTAATTCATCTGTCTCTTCCAGTTTATTTTGAAACTCATCTTTTAGATGTAAAAACTCTTTATCGAGATCTCCTTTGAATTTTTGAAATTCTTTTTCAACGTAATCTACGTTACCAACTGTTTCTATGTCTTTTAAAGCTATAAGCCCAACTTTTAAAGCTTTAATAATCATTAATTCACGTTTACTTGAGTCATAATTACTAAGAAGATCCAAGATTTCTTTATCAGAAATTGTGATTGTGATTGGTTGCATATTAAATTAAAAGGTTAAAATTACTTTCAAGTTTTTCAATAATATGATCTGATGTAAGTAAATCTTTTGGAGAACAACCTACAATATGTTGAATATACTTAGGCTTATTCAGTTCAGTTAGTAAATTAGCGCTTTGATTTCCTTTACTGCTATGGTGAAAAATTTGTCCAGTAATAATTAAATTAAATTTTGTTTGTCCTTTTTTAAAACCGCTTAGTACATCGCTATTCCTCATCTTTGTATTGTTATAAAAGGTAATTTCCCATTCTGTAGCTTTTAAACCGTATTTAGAAAAATAACTTCTTAACTTAACTCTAATCATATCTTCATCAGAAGTTTCACCGATAATACAAATATTAAAAGGTATGGGAAATTTGTTGCCCGAAGCTTCACTTTTAATTGGTTGTTTATATTGTTGAGTTAATTCTTCTTTTAAACTATTAATAATAGTTCTTGCATTATTTAAATCAATTTTAAGTATTTCATTTTCAAGCTTTTTATCATCGAGATTTTTTATTCCTTTTGAAAGCTCTTCTTCATAAAGACTTAAAAGCTCTTCATCTTCTTTTGATTTCTCAGGTTGTTGTGCAGAAATAATTTTTCGACTTTGGGTATTTCTTATTAAATTTTCTTCGTATTGGGATTTAAAGTTGGTGAGATTTTGATTTTTAAGAGAGTTAAAAAATTTGTAATAGTCAAACGGGGATATAATATGAAAATATAAATTTTCTTTGCCCTTATAATCCTTTTGATATTTTCTACCGGCATTTAATTTAAGCAAGTTTTCATTTTTAAAATCTCTATCATCTTTTATTTCAATTACAATTATTTCCTTTTTCGTTTTTATAATAAAATCCGGATAAAACGCATAGTAATTCTTATGACTGTTGTTATTTTTCCTATAAGCAATACCAAAAAATTTACTTTCGGATGAACCATTTTTATACCACCATAAAATATCATTATCTGTTTTTTCAAGTTCATTTATAAATATTTTTTCTGGTTTGGACCATTGTTGTTTATTATTCTTATCACGTTTAACAAAATAAGGCTTAAGAATTGATTTTTTAATGAAATCTATCTTATCGAAATTATCAAATACACTAATTGTTTCTGGTACTTGCCAATTTTCGTTTAATATGACTTCATCTGCTCTCTCTGGTAATGATTTATATTTATTTTTTGCCGTTTCAATAAGTTCTATAAATTCGTCTTTATTTATCGGATTTAAAACAACTATGGCTATTTTATCTTCATTATCAATCTCAAAGTATTTTTTGAAAAATGACCTTAAGCTTGATTTAATAATTTCAGTAGGCCTTCCGCCACCAGTAAAGGGAAAAGTAAGCGACTTTATAAAAGCTGTATACTCAGCACATATTTCTTCTCTGTCTCGGACTATTGCTCCTTTTTCGTTAAACTCTACAGATTGTTTTTTATCTATTTCAGTAATTTGTCCTTCAAAACCAATATCTTTTTTGAATATAATGTCACCAATATTAATTTTTTTATCTTCAAACTGTATTTCCTTTCCGGCTTGAAATAAACAATCTCTAAAGTCACTTGATAGTCTGAATAATTCGCGCTTTCTACGTATATATTCGCTCGGTAAATATATGTTTTTATAAATAGCATTGTCTTTGATCATTTGATCTTTACTTACATAATCTTTAGCCAACTCCTCAACGATCTCAAAATTATCAGACGCAGTATAAACATAGCCAATATTTAGTGCGGAAAAAATTTCATAATGCTTTTGTTCAGGCATTCTCATAATTCTTCCAAGCGTTTGAATATTAAAAACGTAATTTTCTGCATTCCATTCTCTTTGGAGTAATAAAATACTTGCACGTGGACAATCCCAACCTTGTGCTATTGCTTCTTTGAAAACTAATACTTCAACGTCGCTATCAGGATTTTCAAGATAGTCAAGATTTATTTTTTTGTCTTTTTCAGCAAGCCAAAGAGCAAGCTTCCCGTTTTCAAGAGTAATGTTTTCTTTATTTAGAATTTCAATAATTTTGTCTTCTGGCTCCCTAATATCAGAGTGCCTTTTTTTAGGTATTTGAATCAGAAGTAAAGGGTTTATGTTTGTTTTTGCTTCTTTATATAATAATTTCAATCCTGATCTTTTTTTTAAAGCTTCTCTAATAATATCCTCATTCGTTTGAACACGTCCTAATCCAGGATTTATTTGAATTTCTTCTTTTATCATTCCCTCAGCAACAACTTCACTTAATTTAACTGTAATTTTATGGTCGTTAGTAACTCCCTCTTTTGGAGTAGCTGAAACTTCAATTGTTAATTTTGGTCCTATTATATTAACGATTTCTTGTGATTTACTAGTTTTTGCGGTACGATGACTTTCATCAATTATTAAAATTAATTTTCTATCTTCTTCTCTTGTATTCTCAGCAATCTTACTCAAATTCCAATCTTTTTCGTTATCCGACATAAAAAGAGAAATTCCTTCTTTATTTAATGAGTCCCAATTAATAAAAACAATTTGGTTTTGTTCTATTACATTGTTCTGAATTTCATTAATACCTATACAATCTAATAATCGTTCATTTTCAAAATGTTTTTCTAATTTTTTTTTGCTCTGCTCGTGCAAAGCGTTCACCGAAATCCAAACAAAGGCCAATTCTTTTTGGCCGCCCAGTTCTTTAATCATTCGAGACATTGCCTCGGCAAGCATTATTGTCTTTCCTGAGCCAGTCGGAGCTTGAAAAACAATCAATTTCGGGTCTTCGTCTTCAATATACCCAACAGAAATTGACACGAGTTCTTTTATATATTTTTTTTGATATATTAAATCTTTCATAAGTTTCTTGGTCTATAAAGATCTTTATAAATTTTGCGATAAACATTTAAAATTACTTCTGGTATTGGTTTGACTACTTTTAGATTATCTAAATCCTCAAAATCTTCTTCATTGTATGTGTGATCATAGCTAAAAACATAAACAACGGTGGGTTTTTTATGTTTTTTTGCTTCTTTTTTGAAATCCGTTATTACATCTTCATCAAAAATGATGCTGGTCATTTGTTTTTGATTTTCGTAAATAGCAAATAACTTTTTTTTACTTACGATTTCATCAAATGTCGCTTCTGTAAGACAAAGCATTTCTGTACAAAAAGAGGTAAAAATTCTTTTATCATTATCTGTTTTAATATTGTTTATTAGTTTGGTCTTATAATAACGTAGATTGCCACCAAGACCTGTAACATTATTTCCGACAATATCTTTATATCCTTCAATAACCTTTTTTATTCGGGGATAACAAACACTTTCTGCAATGCCACCAGAACCATTACCATTATTATTTTCATTGTTTGTACAGAGAATAAATTGCCTATTTCCACCATCTTCTTTATTTAATTCTAAAACAGCGTGTCCTGTAGTCCCTGAACCAGCAAAAAAATCTAAAATAATAGAATTTTTTTTTGAGGTTAATTTTAAAATATCTAAAATTAGATAAAGTGATTTGGGGAACTCAAATTTTTTTGTTCCTAATATTGACTCTAAAAGTTTTGTTCCAAAATGGTAAGCATGGTATTCTTTTTTTATCCAATGAGTTTTTATAACCTGATCTTCATGTAGTTTCTCATATAGCATTATCTTTCCATTTTCCTTTTTCGCCACTATTTGTCCAGCATCTGCAAGCCTGATAAAGGTTTCTTTAGTAGTTTTCCATGTTCTTTCAACACCTTTATCGGTTATTGGGAAAACTTCGTTATACTTATTTTTTTTCAATATGCTAAATTTTTCTAGATCATTACTTACAAATATTGGATAGTAAAAATGTGGCTTATTCTCTCTTAAACTATATTTTCCATCTGTAAGTCGGATAAAATTTTTAAGCCTGAATTTTCCTCTTTCGTCTTCTTCATTAAAACGACTTTCAAGTTCAGAATCTAAAACAACTTTATTAAAGTTGGCTTTATCAATATTTTTTGCATATACCAGCATAAATTCATTAGAAGTTCCAAAAAATTTCTCTTGATTTCTTCCCTCTGGTTTATGAACAACCGTCACTACTCCTAATCTATTTCTTTCGCCAAACACTTCGTCCATAAGAAGTCCAAGCGCAAAAAGTTCGTTATTGTCAATCGTCACTACAAAGAATCCATCTTCTTTCAATAAACTTTTAGCTAAACGTAGCCGTTTTGACATAAAAGAAAGCCATTTACTATGCCTAAAACTGTCTTCTTTATCAACGAAGTCATTATTATAAATCCAACGGCTATTACCAGTATTATAAGGAGGGTCAATAAAAATCACATTTATCTTTTTTTTGTGAGTGTAATTTAATACTGATAAAGCATGGTAATTGTCACCTTCAATAAAAATATGGTTTATCCCATTTTTATAGGTTGAAAAAGATTTTTGCCTAACTTCATCTAAAACTGGGAGCGAGGTTTTACATTGTTCAGCTATTTCTTCAATTTTATTTTCCCAAACAATACCAAATTTTTTGCGTTTTAATAGCTCTTTATATTCATGAATTAGCTTTTCTTTCGACCAATTTGGATAGTCTTTCTTCGGCATAGATTCATTTTATCACTTTAAACACTATTTTCTTAATAGAGTTTTCGCTTTCTACTAATTTCTGTTGACTTTATATTTATTTTATGTAATACTTACCTTGACTTAATAAGTCCGAGTGAGAACTCGTTAAATGACTCGCCCAACGGCGAGTTTTTTTATAAGTTTCTTTAAGCTTATGTAAAAACCAAATTGTGATTAAAAAATCCGAGGTGTACTCGCTAAAGGACTCATTTCAATAATTACCGGAGAGAAAAGTAAATGTTGAAAGGAGTCCTTTTTTTGATGACTTAAAACATTATTAATTAGTTTAAATTATTATGAAAAATAAAAATGATTTACAAGTTGTTTATGTCCCGGTTAGTGAGTTAAAAGTTGCTGATTATAATCCCCGGAAATGGTCAAAGGATCAGTTAGATCAACTCAAGGAAAGTATTAAGAAATACGGTTTTGTTGACCCTTTGGTTTGTAATAATGCTCTAAATAGGAAGAATGTGTTAATTGGAGGTCACATGAGGGCTCGAGGAGCGAAGGAATTAGGGATAGATAAAGTACCGGTTGTTTTTGTAACAATAACCGATATTGAACGTGAGAAAGAACTCAATATCAGGCTTAATAAAAACCAGGGAGAGTTTGATTTGGATTTATTGAAAAATTTCGATGAAAAGATTCTGGCCTCAATCGGATTTAACAGTGAAGAGTTGGATGAAATTTTTGATCTTGGTGATAACCCGGAAGTCTTTAACCTACAAAAAGAGTTAGAAAAATTGAAAATAACTGAAATCACAACAAAGAAAGGAGACGTTTATCAACTCAATGATTCCAGGTTAATGTGTGGTGACTCAACGATTGAAGCCGATATTTTGAAACTTATGAATGGTGAGAAAGCGGATTTATGCCTTTGTGACCCCCCATATATCCTTTCATATTTAACTGGGAAGAAAAAACACGGTAAAGCCACGGAAGGATTCGGACTAAAAAGGGACCGAAAATATTTGGAAACCGATGTTTTACCTCCTGATTTTACAGAGAAGTGGATGGCGAATGTACACAAGATTCAAAAAGATGATTTTGCAATCATGGTTTATGAAAACTGGCGAAATGTTAGAACCATATGGGGAGAAATTGAGAAATATTGGAAGGTAAAAAATATGGTCATTTGGCACCTGCCAAACCGTGTCCAAGGATTTGCTGCAAAATATAAGTTTTTTAATAAGTACGACATCGCTATGGTCGGAGTTTCAAATAATAAAGTTAAGCTAAACGAGGTTCCTGAAGAAGAATTGCTTCAGAATGAATATGAAACCGCGCTTTTTGCAGTATCCGGACGGCCACAATGGGAGTCATATGAAAAAGGTAAGAAATATTGCCCCACTGATTTCGTTGAATATAGGGCGGCTGATGAAAAATCATCAGGACAAGGAATTATTTTCGGTACAAAACCTGTTGAGATTCTAATTCCTTATATAAAGGTCCTAACAAAACGGGGAGATTTAATAATAGATACTTTTCTTGGTAGCGGGAGTACATTAATTGCGGCTGCAAAATTAAAACGACGCTGTTATGGAATGGAAAAAGTACCGACCTATTGCGAGGTTATAAAAAAGCGTTGGGAGAATTTTACAGGTCAAAAAGCAATAAAAATTACAAGTTAAAAATTATTTTATGTCCAACAAAACTATTATTAAAAGACAACAAAAGGAGAAGCAATTACTTTTAGATAATTTGAGAAAAATTCCTATTGTAGAAGTAGCATGTAATAAGTCGGGAGTAGCCAGGGCAACCTATTATCGTTGGCGAAAAGAAAGTCATGAATTTGCGAAACAATCTGATGAGGCCTTATCAGAAGGAATTAAATTTATAAATGATCTTTCTGAGAGTCAGCTTTTGTCGGCTATAAAAGATAAAAACATAAGCGCCATTTTTTACTGGTTGAATCACAGACACCCGGCCTATGGAAATAAAGTTGAGATTTCAACATCTTTAAAACCGATTGAAAAATTAACTAAAGAGCAGGAAGCAATTGTTAAAAAAGCTCTGGCCTTAACTGGTTTTACTAAAAAAGAGAGTGAGAAATGATAACTATTATTAATAATTTATTAATTTATTATGTTACTAAAACAATTATCCGAAAAGAAAATTGGAGATATATTATTACATGACCAATTAGTGAGAAAAGAAATAACAAAACATGATATTTATTGGTTTTTCCGGATGTATTTTCCCCATTACATCACATATCAAATAGCGCCGTTTCAGATTGAGATTTTAAGATTATTACAAAATGATTCTATAAAAAGAGTTGCAATAACAGCCTTTAGAAATTCAGGGAAATCAACTTTTTGCAGTCTGCTTGCCCCTGTCTGGTATATAGTCGGAGCACTGCAAAAAAAATACGTCCTGATTGCCTGCCAAAATCAGGACAGGGCAAAACAAGTCTTATCAAATATTAAAAAAGAATTAGAGACAATAGGTTTGTTATCGTCGGACTTTGGATCATTTTTTGACTCCAACAGCGAATGGGCAGCCAACACGATTGTTTTACCAAAATATGATGCACGTATCACGGTCCTTTCAATTGGGGAAGGGATGCGAGGAATACGCCACGGACAGTATCGACCGGATATCATCATTGTCGATGATGTCGAGAATGTTCAGTCGGCAAAACAAAAAGAGTCACGAGATAATTTATGGCAATTTATAAATGGAGAGCTTATTCCGGCAGGAATTACCGATGTAAAAGTAATATTTATAGGGAACCTCGTTCATGAGGACAGTTTAATGATGAGACTTAAAAAAGCAATTCAAGGAGGTTTAATTGAAGGAGTATATAGAAGCTATCCCTTATATGATGATAATAAAAATATTTTCTGGCCAGGGAAATTCCCAACGATGGCTGAAATTGAAAAATTACGCCGAAGCATACCAAGCAAAAATGATTTTTTAAGAGAATATTTATTGATAATTGTTCCTCAAGAGGATCGGATTATTTATCCTGAAGATATTCATTATTATGATTCCACAAAGTCTCTTGATTTTATGGCAAGTCATTTTCTATTTTTTGCCATAAGTATTGACCCTGCTGTTTCGGAAAAAGACAGTGCCGATAAAACGGGAATTATTGTTTATAAGGTCTATAGGGAAGGAAAAAATTTACAAGTATATATCCAACCTCATCCTATAAACAAACATTTAACTGTCCCTCAACTGATTCAGGAATTAAAGCAAATAGTTGCATCTTTTGGTCCGCATCCGCTATATAAAGTATTTATTGAAGGAGGGTCAACCCAAAAAGGAATTTATCAAGTGTTAGTAAATGAAGGTATTCCGGCGGAGGAGATTATCCCACAAGGAAAAGATAAATATACAAGATTATCCATGACAAAAAGCTGGATAAATAAAGGTATTTTTCAATTCCCTAATCAGGGGGGTGAAGAATTAATCAACCAACTTTTGTATTTTGGAACAGAACGATATGATGATCTTGTCGACTCATTAACTTTATTTTTTCTTAAGATGCTGGATACGGAAATCCAACCGAAAAATACCATCATCTCAATTCCTTATTCGGGTTTAAGAGATTCAATAATAATAGAGTCGTCTGGTTCGGATTGGACTGATCAGGAGGATGAGAAGATTTTCCAATCTTTAGGGTGGAAAAACTCACGAAGAATTATCAGTTGATTTGACTTTGAATATTATTCAGATATCCTTTGACAGAAAGTTGTAAAGGCTTAGTGATATAATTAATTTGACAATTTGGGTTGCCTAAATCCCGACTAAGTCGGGACATGGCAAAAAACCGTATCAGGAAACGGAAGCTCTCTGTTAGCAGCCCTGATACGGTCATAGTCCGAAAGGATTATGGGCAATTCCGAAAGGGAAAGCCAGCTGGCGGGGAGCTTTGTTGTAAGACATAAGCTCTTCGAATAAGTTCCAGTCAAAAAAGCTTATGTCAATTATTATCAGTAAAAACTTAAAAAATGCCGTCAAACTTGATCGATCAAGTTTTGCACTG
>Ga0066637_10001995_pt1 | contig 13481 bp, 12 predicted proteins | sample CryGeyCG2014_020_FD_62737 | JGI IMG/M metagenome (GOLD analysis project Ga0066637, IMG submission 62737) | Groundwater microbial communities from aquifer - Crystal Geyser CG08_land_8/20/14_0.20 | ecosystem: Environmental > Aquatic > Deep subsurface > Groundwater | place: USA: Utah: Grand County...
CCACCAGGAAGCCGCCCTTTTCCTTTAGCAGCGCCTCGGCGGCGGCCCGGGCATTGCGGTAATTAGGCCCGAAGAGAACAGGCTTTGAAAAAAGCGCCGGCTCCAGCAGGTTATGCCCGCCGGTATCGTCCAGCGTCCCGCCCACAAAACAGGCGGCGGAGACGGCGTAGAAAGCCTGCAGCAGGCCCATGGCGTCGACCACTATGCAGTCGCGGGCGGTCTCTCCCGAGGTCCATTTTGTGTATTCCACGCAGCGGCCGCGCAGCGCGGCCTGCGTTTCCGCCAGCCTTTCCGGGTGGCGCGGGACAAGCGCCAGCTTCAGGCCGGGTATATGTTTTTTCGCTTCAAGATAGGCCTCGGCCAGCAGCGGCTCCTCCGCCGGGTGAGTGCTCCCGGCGGTGAACAGCGGCAGGCCTTCCCAGCCCGCCGTCTTCAGGAACTGCCTCACTTTTTCCGCGCCGGCGCCGGAAGCCCCGAGCTGGTCGTGCTTGAGATTGCCGGTGACCGTAACCTTCTCTTCCAGGCCGGGGATGCTCCTAAAGCGCAGCGCGTCGGCCCCGCTCTGGGCCAGCACCTGTTTTACGCCGGAGAACACAAGCCTTGAAAACGGCCCCAGCACGCGGTAAAGCGCGAGCGTACCCGGCGAGATGCGGGCGTTCGCGAGATATACCGGCACCCCGGCTTTAGACGCCGCTATGAACATGGCGGGCCAGATCTCCGTTTCTATAACCACCAGCAGGCGCGGCCGGTGGAGCTTTATGAAGCGCGCGACCAGCGGGTAAAAATCAAGGGGGGCAAGCCGCGCCTGCGGCGTCAGCCGGGCGGCCGCCGTCCTGCCCGAGGAGGTGGAAACGGTGATCAGCAGCGGGGCTTTTAGCGCGGCAGCCAGCTCCGGAGCCAGCTTTGAAACGGCTTTAACCTCGCCCAGGGAAGCGGCGTGCAGCCAGACAGGGCGGCCTTCTGCCGGGGAAACCGAAATGTCAAGGCGCTCACCCAGCTCCCCGCCCAGGCTTTTCATAAGCGCCCGGCGGGGGGAAAGCAGGAAGAACAAGGCGTAAAACACCGCTATGACCGGCGCGAGCAGGCTGTAGAGCAGCAGGATAAGGTAGCCCATGGGGGAGAACGGATTTGTGATTACTCAGGTTCCTTTGGAATACGCCCCCCCACCCTAGCCCTCCCCCACAGGGGGGGAGGGAAGGGAGAGGTGAGCGGTTACACGGATTTACTTTTAGACGCGGCCTTCTTTTTTTTCCGGGACAGCCAGGGCAGGGCGAAGAGGGCCGAATACCTGGGCACGAAAGAGCCGGTGTCGAAAGAGACGCCTATTTTTTCCGCCTCCAGCCTGGCGCAGAGCCCCTTGATCAGCTCGTTCTCGTAAAGGGGCACGGCCGTGGTTTCCGGCGCCGGGTTTTCCGGCTCGGGGCAGGAGGAGATATAGAGCACGGGCGCCAGTTCGAACCCTTCAGGCTCGGCCTCGCGCAGCGCCAGGCCCGCGGTGACCCCGACGGCGGTATTTAGGAAGATCCGGGCGGCCAGGCGGTTGAGGCGCTTATGCGTATCGTCCGTTTCGGCGGAAAGCTTCGCTTCGAAGGGCCCGCCCAGGGTAAGTATGCCCACCGTCAGCGGGGAGGGAGCGTCGCCGTTTATGCGCATGGCCAGGGGATCCTGCGGCGCAAGGTATTCGAAGACCACGGCCAGCTCCAGCGCCGCCGCCAGCGCCGAGGAGTATTCGCGCATGGCGGCCTCGTCGTCCAGGCCGGCGCCGGCCAGGTCAAGCTTGTGCTTGCGGGCCCGGCGCAGCAGCTCGTAGGAATATACCTGGATCTTGAACTTCTTTATTTTGCGCACGTCAACTCCCGTCCCGCCGCTTACTGGTCACTGGTGACCGGTCCCTTATCTCCTGCGGCCGCCTTCCCACTGGTAAACCAGCGGGGTGGCTATAGCTATGGTGGAGTAGGTTCCGGCCATGCTGCCTATCAGCATGGCGAAGGCGAAGTTGTTTATGACCTCTCCGCCGAAGATGAAGAGTATCAGCACCACGCCCAGCACCGTGCAGTTGGTGATCAGCGTGCGGGACAGGGTCTCGTTGACGCTGCAGTTGGCCAGCTGGCCCAGCGGCATCTTGGGGAAGTTCCTCATGTTCTCGCGCATGCGGTCGAAGATGACGATGGTGTCGTTTATGGAGAAACCGGCTATCGTCAGCAGCGCGGCCACTATCACCAGGTCTATCTCCCGGTTGGTTATGGACAGCGCCCCGGCGGTGATCAGCACGTCGTGGAAAATGGCCAGCACGCCGGCCGCGCCCCAGGTGGGGTTGGAGAAGCGGAAGGCTACGTAGACGATGATGCCGAAGAAGGACAGGATCATGGCGAAGAGGGCTTTCTTGGCCAGGTCCCTGCCCACCACGGGTCCGACATAGTCGCGCCTTTCCTCGGAGAAGCTGTTGCCGGGCAGATTAGCGACAAAACCCGCCATGATCTTGTCCGCTATCTCGTTCACCTTTTCCTGCGCGCCCTTCACCTTCAGCTGGTAGGAGTTCCGCCCGGGAAGGCTCTGGATCACCGTTTCCAGTCCGGCGTCGCTCATGGCTTTGCGGACTTCGGCGGTGGATACCGTTTTTTCAAAACGCAGCTGCAGCAGCGTCCCGCCGGTAAAATCCAGCCCCAGGTTCAGGCCTTTAACGGCCATTGAAATAACACCCGCGCCTATCAGCAGCGCCGAAACAGCGAAGAAGATGTGGCGCTTAGCCATGAAGTCGATGTTCGTTTTCTTGATAAGTATCATCATATGCTGAGCTCCTTGGGATTGGAGGTGAGCCAGAATTCGTATACGACCCTGGTCACGAAAACCGAGGTGAACACGCCTACCAGCAGGCCTATCGTAAGCGTGACGGCGAAGCCTTTCACCGGGCCGGAACCGAACTGGAAGAGGAAGATGGCCGCTATCCAGGTTGTCACGTTGGAGTCCAGGATGGCGCTCCAGGCCTTGTCGTAGGCGGTGGGGATTATCATGGCCACCGGCTTGGACAGCGCCTGTTCCTCGCGCATGCGCTCGAGTACCAGCACATTCGCGTCTATGGCCATTGCCAGCGACAGTATCATGCCCGCTATGCCCGGCAGCGTCAGCGTGGCGCCGAAGTAGCTCATGGCGGCTATCAGGAACACGAAGTTCATCCCCAGGGCCACGTTGGCCACGAATCCGCCCGCACGGTAATAGATCAGCATGAAAACCACCACCAGCAGGAAACCTATGCCTGCCGCGGAGACTCCTTTCTTTATGGAGTCTTCGCCGAGGCCGGGCCCCACCACGCGTTTTTCGATTATATTGACCGGGGCGGGAAGGGCGCCGGCGCGCAGTATGATGGCCAGGTTGCGGGCTTCTTCCATCGTGAACGAGCCCTCTATCACGCCGGAACCGCCGCCGATACGGGTCTTTATGACGGGGGCGGTATGGACCACGCCGTCCAGGACTATGGCCAGGTATTTGCCCACATTGGCGCCGGTGAACTGTTCGAAGATCCTGCCGCCTTCCTTGTTGAAAGTGAAGTCTATGTTGGGCGTACCGAACTGCTGGTCGGTGGACACCCGTGCGTTCTCAAGGTAGGCGCCGGTCAGCGGGACGCTGTCGAACAGCACGTAGTAGCGGGCACTTTCGCCTTCAGGCCCCGGAGCGGCCTTGAACAGGCCGGAGCCCTTGGGCAGCAGTTTGGCTATTTCGGGCGTCGGCGAGCCGTCCTTATTGAGCGGGAGATCGTCCATGGTTTCGGCCCTGGAGACCGCGGCCTGCGCCTCGCTGGAATCGTTTACCAGGCGGAATTCGAGCAGCGCGGTCTTGCCGATCAGGTTTTCGGCCTCTTCGGTATTGGAGATACCGGGCAGGTCCACGGAGATCCAGTGGTCGCCCTGGCGGGCGATGGGGGTTTCACCCACGCCGTACTGGTCCACGCGGTTGCGGATTATCTCGATGGCGCGGGCCATGGCGTCGGCAAGCTTTTCTTTTTTCTCAAGCTTCTCAATATCCAGTTCAAGCAGCAAATGCGTGCCGCCGCGCAGGTCCAGGCCCAGGTTCATGATGCGCGCGGGGCGCATGCGCATGGACTCGATCTTGGACCTCTCGCCGTCGGTCTTGGTATACCACTCTATCCCGGGGTACAGCAGCCAGAAGGAAAAGATGAGGAGGCCCAGGATGGCGCCTATCTTCCAGTGTAATGTTTTCATTGCCGATGCTCCTTGTTCGTATCCATACGTCCGTCGGCTCTGCGGGAGGTCCCGCCGGTGGAGGCCCGGCGCCGCGGCCGGAAGTTATTTGGACTGGGGCAGCACCGCGCCGACGGCGCTGCGGGTGAACAGGGCTTTTACGCCCTTGGCGATCTCTATCTCGAGTTCCTCGCCTTTTACCGTGGTTACCAGGCCGATGAGCCCGCCGCGCGTGACCACTTTGTCTCCGGTCTTGAGGGCGTCCAGCATGTTCTTCGTTTCTTTGAGCTGCTTCTGCTGGGGCCTGATGAGCAGGAAGTAGAAGATTGCCGCTACGGCTATAAAAGGCACCAGCTGCATAAGGGCCGAGTTCTGTGGCATGTGTCCTCCGTCGTCACATCTTATACTCCTTATTCTAACAAATTTTTAAAGGCATATCAGCAGCGGGTCAGCGCCCGTAGCAGGAAAGGTCCGGTCCGGGATATGAATGCCGGCCCGCAACGACAACGCGGCCGCGGCGATGGCCCCGGCAGGCGGATCTTCGGCTATTTCGGGGGGGCCAGGCGGGGGTTTAATTGCAGCGCGCGCGCGTAGTGGGCTTCGGCTTTCGCCTTGTCGCCGGAAGCCGCCAGCAGGCGCGCCAGGTTATAATGCGCCTCGGCGAAGTCCGGGGCCAGTTCCAGCGCCGCCTGGTAATGCCGCGCCGCCCCGCCCGTATCCCCGCGCGTGGTAAGGACCAGCGCCGTGTTATAATGCGCCTTGGCATTGCGCGGGGCCAGCCGCAGGGCCTGCGAACACTGAGCCAGCCCTTCCTCGATCCTGCCCTGCGCGCCCAGCAGGGCGCACAGGTTGATGCGTGCGTCCGCATGCTCCGGGTCTATCCCGACGGCTTTGGTGAAGTACTCTATAGCCTTGGGGAGCTCACCCAGCCCGGCCAGCAGGGTACCGGCATTATAATACGCCCCGGCAAAGCCCGGGTCCGCCTTTATGGCCTGTTCATAGTAGAACAGGCTCTGCCCCGGTTTGCCCTGCTTCTCCAGTATCAGCCCGAGGTTGTAAGCGGCCCTGGCGAAGTCCGGGTCCAGCCTGAGGGCTTCAAGATAATAAGCGGCGGCCTCGGTGTAGAGTCCTCTTTCATCCCAGGCCTTGCCCAGATTGTAATACGTGCCGGGATAAGCCGGGTTGATCCGAAGCGCCTCCCGGAAATGGCGCACGGCCTCATCGGCCTTACCGCGCTCCAGCAGGTCCGTACCCAGATTATTGTGGGCCAGGTCTATTTCAGAGTTCAGGGCGAGCACGCGGTTCCAGAGCGTTTCGGAATCGCGCCAGACCTTTATCTGCGCATTGGTCAGCCAGCCCAGCGTCAATACCAGGGCGATGGCCGCGGCGGCGCAGCAGCGGCGGAATTTTCCGGCGCCGGCCTCCCAGGCGGCCAGGAAACCCGCGCCGGCCAGCATTGCGAAAGGCAGGCAGGCAAGATAGGTATAGCGGTCGGCCGCGGCCTGCGCGCCGAATTTCACTATACCAATGACGGGCGCCAGCGTTACCAGGTAAAAGGTCCATACCGGAAGCCCGGCGGGCCAGCGTCTGCGCAGGAAGAACAGCGCCGCGGTTACGGTTATAAAGAACATGCCGCCGAGCAGGTAGACCGGGAGCGCCCCGCCGGAAAGCTGGTAAAGCGGAGAAAGGTTCAGCGGAAGCGCCGTTTTCGAGATATAGAACATGGTGGAGAACAGCGAATGCAGCAGCCGGTCGCCCAGGCCGAAATCGCCGTAGGAGCGCAGCGCCAAACCCTGCGCGATATAGCCGACCGCGGCAAAAACCGCCGCCAGTACCGCGTAAGGTATCTTTTCGCGCCAAACCGGCGCCTGGGGAGAGGGCCAGAGCTTCGGGTCCGCCGGCAGCCTGCGCAGGGGGTAAACATCCAAAATCAGCAGCGCGGCCGGGAGGGTTACCGTTATGCCTTTGGACAGCAGCGCAAGGACGAAGGCCGCCAGCGAAAAACGCAGCCCGCCTGCCGCCCCGTCCTTCTTCGCCAAGGCTTCGAAGGGACGTGGTCCTGCGAAGCTATTGTTAAGCGGAGCAGACCCGCCGGGAGGCCTCGCCCGCAAGTACAGGTATATGGAGAGAAGGTAAAAAAGACCGGAGAGGACGTCGCGTCTTTCGGTTATCCAGGCCACTGATTCCACGCGCAGCGGGTGCAGGGAAAAGCAGAGGGCGGCGAAAGCGGCCGAGAGCAGTATGCCCGGGCCGGCCAGGTCCCGCGGCCGGGCCGCGGCGGCCAACAGCCGGGCGCATACCAGGAAGAACGCCGCGGCGCCGGCGGCGTGCAGCAGGATGTTCGTCAGGTGATAGCCGTGGGGGTTCATTCCCCAGAAAAAATGGTCCAGCGCATAGGTGAGCCAGCTGAGGGGCTGGTAGAGGCCCATATGGAAGGTGGTGAACATCCACTGCAGCTGCGCCCAGCCGAACCCGCGGAAATGACGATTCTCGAGCAGCGCGGGAAGGTCGTCCCAGTTGACGAAGCCGTTCTTTATAGCGGGGGCGAACGCTATCAAAGTCACCGCCGCCACCCCCAGGGCCAGGGCCGCGCGCAGGTTCTTTTTTTTGGAAAGTATCTCCCTCATATTTCCCCTTTCACTCCGCGGGCAAGTAAGCGTCCTTGAAAGCCTTTTTCGCCTGGCGTACCGTCCCCGAGGCTACGGCCTGTCTTATAGCCTTGGTCTGGTTTATCAGGAAGCGGATATTGTGTATCGAGATCAGCTGGCTTACCAGCAGTTCACCCGCCTTAAATAAATGGGACAGGTAGCCGCGCGAATAATTGCGGCAGCAGACGCAGTCGCACATGGGGTCCAGGGGGGAGTCGTCGTTCTTGTAGGGCGCGTTCTTTATATAGAGTTTGCCGCCCGAAGTAAGGGCCTGCCCGTTGCGCGCATTGCGCGTGGGCAGCACGCAGTCGAACATGTCAACGCCCAGCTCGGCGGCGTCCCAGATATCCTCCGGCGAGCCCAGCCCCATGAAATAGACCGGCTTATCCTTCGGCAGCTGCTCTATGGCCGCGGCCAGCGCCTCCCTCATCTGCGCCTTGCTCTCGCCCACCGAAAGTCCGCCTATGGCGAAGCCGTCCGGGTCGAGGTCGGCCATATGCCTGGCGGCTTCGGCGCGGAGATCGTTGTAAATGGAGCCCTGCACTATACCGAACAGCAGCGGGCGCTTCTCCGGCGCCAGGTGGCGCGTTTTGGCGGTGAAGTGCGTCTTGGCCCTCTGCGCCCAGTTCATGGTTTTCTTCAGCGCGTCCTGCGCGTCATGGCGGGTGGCGGGGTTCTTTACGCAGACATCCAGGCAGGTCCAGATAGATGAACCTATGGCGGCCTGGTAGTCTATCACCTTCTCCGGAGTAAAGAAGTGCGGGCTGCCATCTATGTGCGAGGCGAAATGCACTCCCGAATCAGTGATCTTGCGCAGGCGGCTTAAGCTGTAGACCTGGAAACCGCCGGAATCGGTGAGGACCGGGCCGGGATGGTTCATGAAGCCGTTAAGCCCGCCGAAGCGCTCCAGCGTGTTAAGGCCGGGGCGCAGGTAAAGATGATAGGTATTGGAAAGCAGGCATTCCACTCCCAGCTCGGCCAGGTCGCGCTGGGGGACGGCCTTCACGGTGCCCTGCGTGGCCACCGGCATGAAGACGGGTGTGTGTATATGCCCGCGCGGGGTCTTTAGCACCGCCGCGCGTGCGGCGGTATCGGTATCGGCTTTCAACACTTCAAAATGTTGCATGTTTTCCTTATAGCACCAGCATAGAATCCCCGTAGGAGTAGAACCTGTATTTCCCGTCGACAGCGTGCCGGTAGGCTTTGAACAGGAGATTGCGGCCGGCGAAAGCCGCGGTCATGTACAGCGGAGCGGAATCGGGAACGTGCAGGTTGGTTATGAACGCGCCGGCGGTCCTGAACCCGTAGCCCGGCCGGATAAAGAGCCCGGCTTTTGCGCGGCCGGGGCGGATTGCGCCGTCTTGCGCTGCAAAGGTTTCCAGCGTGCGCATGGATGAAGTGCCGACCGCTATCACCCTGCCGCCTTCGGCGCGGTGGGCATTAATAGCCGCAGCCGTTTCCGGTGAGATCTCACATTCTTCTTCCAGCATCACATGGGCGGCCGGGTCCTGCGAACGGACCATTCTGAAAGTTCCCCAGCCTATATGCAGCGTGATGCGGGCCACTTTCACACCGGCGGCCTGCAGCCCGGAGAGAAGTTCCGGCGTAAAATGAAAGCCGGCGGTCGGGGCGGCAATGGAGCCGGGCTGCGCGGCATAGACCGTCTGGTACTTATCCTCGTCCGGCGGCGCGGAGACACCGCGCTTTTTCCTGGCTTTCAGGATGTACTGCGGCAGCGGTACGGCTCCGTTGGCAGCAAGGTACGCCTCGTCGAGAGGAGCGGAAAAACTGAAAGCATAGCTGCCGTCCGGGTTGGAATGCAGACACCTGGCTTCTACGGCGCCGGGGCAGTTCAGAACCTGCCCCGGGCGCACCTTGCGGCAAAGGCCGTTCCAAGAGAGGCGGTCGGCACTGAGGGGGGACGTCAGGAGCACTTCGCAGCGGCCGCCGGTGGTCTTGGCGGCCTCCAGGCGCGCCTTCCATACCCGGCTGGTATTGAGCACCAGCAGATCGCGCGGCGTAAGCAGCGCGGGCAGGTCGGAGAAACTGCGGTCGCGGAGCGAGCCGTCACCGCGGTTTACCACCAGCAGCCGGGAGGAATCGCGCGGTTCGGCGGGCCTGTCGGCTATGAGCGGTTCTATTTCCAGCCCGGAAAATTCGTTGAGCGCTTTCCCTGTCATTTAGTTAAACTCCTCTATGCCGGCGCCCGGGTAGTAGAAGCGCAGGATCTTGCGGTAGCTCTTTCCTTTCCTGGCCATGGTTTTCGCTCCCTCCTGGCACATCCCCACGCCATGGCCCCAGCCGCGGCCGCTGAACTCATAGCCGCCCCTGACCGGAGTTACCTTCGTTATATAGGTGCTTCGGAACTTATTGGAACCGAAATGGGCGCGCATTTCCTTGACCAGGGCGGTTTCGCTGCCGCGGTCGGTGGAGACCCTGAAAGTTATGATACGGCCGGAGCGGCCTTTGCTGTGCGGTTTTATACCCTTTAACTTCAGCGCCGTGGAACCGCGTTTCTGCAGAAAAGCGAGCAGGTCTTTGGAGGTCACGAAATATTTCCAGCGGGAATGGCTCGAACCTGCGCAGTAGGGGTCCTTCACGCCGGAAAGGGGCTTTGTCACTCCTTCGCCCCAGGCCGAGTTCACGCCGGCCGTGTGCCCGCCGCAGCAGGAGTGGAAGAACGCGGTAATGAGCTTGCGCTTGTAGCGTAGGACTTCGCCGCGCGTGGAGTCGACGGCCTCTTTTATGCGCGGGTTCACGCCGTCGTAGCCCTTATAGACCTGCATCTCCACGCCGTCCGTTATATCGTAATCGGCGGAAGGTTTGAGCTGCTTCAGCGCGTAAGTGCGAGAGGCCACCGCCTGCGCCTTGAGCGCCTCCAGCGGCCAGCCGGGGCTCATTTCGGCGGGCAGGACGCCGCGGAGATACTCCTCGAGAAGAAGCGACTCGATTATATCCAGGCGCCCCTGCCCGGAAGCCCTGAGGATGATGTCCCCTTTATAGAGCCTGCTTGCGAGCCGCACGCGTTCCGCGCCCTCGGCGGGCAGCATCTTTACCGGCGAGAGCAGCCGGTGGCCGGCCACCATGATGGAAGCGCCCATGGAACGGACCTCGTAGGCGGAGTCGGCCAGGAGCTGGTATTTTTCACCGGTCTTTACTTCCACGATATATATCGGGGCGGAGGTCTTCAGGTTGAGGGAAGTGGAACCGCGGATTATGGCCACCCTTATGCGGGGGGCTTCAGCGGCCGGCGCCTGGCAGGGGAAAAGAGGCGCCCCCGGGACGCGCAGGAGCAGCAGCGGCAGCAATAATCGTATTCTCATCAGGTGGATCCGGCGGGACTAAAAAAGTTCCCGGGCCGGCGGTAAGGGCTCGTTAAAGAATAAGTGACGCATTTGGAGGCCCAGATTTGGCCGTTTGAGGAGCATAGCTCTTGATACGGCATGGCCATAGGCCTAAGCCGGATGCAAGGCGCGACGAACGAGCATACCGGTGGTCTGTAAGTGAGGAGCAACGCGGCAGCCGGTTCAAAGATGGGCCTCCCCATAGGGGCTGAGCCGCTTTCGGGCTGCGCCTTTGCGTCATTCCGCTAAAGTACGTGTAGTACATGTTGCTCCATTCCGCTTCGGCTCGCTCCAAAATCGGCTCAGCCAAATGTGTCACCTATTCTTTAACGAGCCCTAATTTCAGGCCGAGGTGCCGTGCAGCCTTCGGGGTCAGCATGCGTCCGCGCGGTGTGCGTTTGAGAAAACCGCTCTGTATAAGGAACGGCTCTATTACGTCGGTAAGCGTGTCGGTCTCCTCGGAAACCGCCACCGCGATGGTCTCTATCCCCACGGGGCCGCCGTTGAACTTTTCCGCTATCACCAGCAGTATCCGGCGGTCAAGGTCGTCCAGGCCTTCCGGGTCTATCTCCAGGGCCGTCATGGCGGCCTGCGTGATCTCCGCGGTTATCACCCCGTCCGACTTAACGTCGGCGAAATCCCGCACCCGCCTGAGCAGGCGGTTGGCTATGCGAGGCGTGCCGCGGGAGCGTTTTGCGATAAGTTCCAGCGCCGCTCTTTCGGCCTTGCTGCCGAAGATCCCGGCCGAGCGGACCAGTATCTGCGTTATTTCCGCCTCGCCGTAAAAACCCAGGTTGAAGACTATGCCGAACCGGTCCCGGAGCGGGCCCGTGAGCAGGCCGCTGCGCGTGGTGGCGCCCACCAGCGTAAAGCGCGGGACCGCCAGCTTCAGGGTGGTGGAACCGGGCCCCTGCCCGGTATTTATGAAGAACAGGAAATCCTCCATCACGGGATAAAGCGCTTCCTCCACCGCGGCGTTAAGACGGTGTATCTCGTCGATGAAGAGGATGTCGCCTTCGGAAAGCTCCGTGGTGAGCATAGCGGCGAGATCGCCCGGCTTTGAAAGCACCGGGCCGGAAGTCACCTTGATGTTCACTCCCATTTCCCGCGCCAGTATATGGGAAAGGGTGGTTTTACCGAGACCCGGGGGGGAATAGAAAAGACAGTGGTCAAGCGCTTCGCGGCGCGTACGCGCCGCCTGTATGAAGACCTTCAGGTTTTCCTTGAGCCGGGGCTGCCCGACGAATTCGTCCAGGGACGAAGGGCGCAGAGCGGATTCCAGGCCCGCGGCTTCGCCCTGGGCGGGGCGGGGGGAAAGCAGGTCGTCGTTCTTGGGCATGGTTTACTTGGACGAAAGCCGCCGCAGGGCGAGCCTTATTATGGTTTCCGCCCCCGAGGCGGGGCCGGCCTGGGCCGCGGCCTCCTCAAGGGCCGCGCGGGATTCCGGCGCGCGAAACCCCAGCGCGGTAAGGGCGCTCATGGCCTGCGAGTAGGAGGCGGTTGAGACGCCTTGCGCGGGAACGGTCCCGTACTGCGCGGCCGGCAGCTTGTCTTTAAGCGCGGAGATGAGCTTATCGGCCGTTTTGGCCGTGAAGCCGAAGATGGCCGTGAGCTTTTTGGGGTCCCTGGCGGCCACGGCCTGCGCGAATTCCGGCATGGAGCGGCCGGCTTTACCGAGATATTCCATGGCTTTCTTCGCTCCCGTATTCGGCACGGCGTCCCGCAGCAGGTCGAAGAACTGTTTCTCCCCGGCGGAGCGGAAACCGTAAAGCGCTGTGCCGCCGTACATGCTTATGGATTCGGCCAGGAACACTTCTACCAGGGCGCCTTCCGGACCCAGCGCTTCCAGGGAGGCGGCGCAGAAGAACACCTCGTAGCCGAGCCCCCCGGCCTCTATAACAGCGCTTTCCTCGCCTTTCGAAACTATACTGCCGCGCAGGTAAGCTAGCATGAGGCCTTCTCCCTGGCTTTCGCTATCGCCTTCGCCACCGGGGCAAGGCGCAGATGACAGAGGGCCGCGGCCATGGCGTCGGCCACGTCGTCGGGCTGGGGGACGGAGGCGAGTTTAAGCGTTATCTGCACCATGCGCTGCATCTGTTTTTTGTCGGCGCTGCCGTTGCCGGAAACGGTCTTTTTTATGGTGCGCGGATTATAGTGGTAGATCGGAAGCCCGCACTTTTCGCAGGCCAGCAGGATAACGCCGCGCGCGTGAGTGGTATTCGCCTGCGTGTCCGCTCTCTTGGAAAAGAATACTTCTTCGATGGCCGCCTCGTCCGGGGCCAGCGCGCTTATCTGGAGAGAGAGTTCGTCGAAAATAACGGCCAGGCGTTTTTCAAGCGGCAGCTTCCCGGGGGTGTGTATAAGGCCGGACGCGGCAAGGACCGCGGGGGCCGCGCCGTTCTTTTCAAGAACGGCCCAGCCGGTCCTGTCCAGTCCGGGATCGATGCCGAAGATCCTCATCGCCCCCTATTTATCCAGCTTCTGCAGCACGGAGTCCGGGATATTAAAGTTGGAAAAGACCGTCTGCACATCCTCGTGATCCTCCAGGGAGTCCACCAGGTTAAGCACCTGTTCGGCCTTATCCTCGCCGATATCGACCTCGTTCTTGGGAAGCATCGTTACTTCGGCGGAGACCAGCGGGACCTTCTTTTCCTCCAGCTTGGCCTTTACCGACTCAAAATCCTGGGGGGAGGTTATGATCTCGTACTCCCCGGACTCGGCGGGGGAACGGAAATCGTCCGCTCCTATCTCAAGCGCCAGCGACATCAGTTCGTCTTCCCTGGCGTCGGATTTTTTTACGGCAATATAGCCCTTCTGTTCGAACATCCAGCCGACGCAGCCGGCGGAGCCCATGTTGCCGCCGTGGGTATCGAGTATCTTGCGGATCTCGCTGGCGGCGCGGTTCTTATTGTCGGTGGTGACGTTGATTATAATAGCTATGCCCCCTGGGCCATAACCTTCATAGGTTATTTCCTCGTAGATAACGCCCGGTTCCTGCCCGGTGCCGCGCATGATGGCGCGTTTCACATTATCGAGCGGCATATTGCAGGCTTTGCCGTCTTCCATGGCTTTGCGCAGGCGGGGGTTCTCTTCCGGCTTGCCGCCGGCTATGCGGGCGGCTATCGTTATTTCCTTGATGATTTTGGTATAGACCTTGCCCTTCTTGGCGTCGGTTATCGCCTTTTTATGTTTGATCCCGGCCCAGTGTGAATGTCCACCCATAGCTGACTCCTTGAACCATTATTCGCGTTTCTCACCCTGAACCGCACCCGCAGTGCTCATGCGCTGAAATA
>Ga0066637_10001997_pt1 | contig 13477 bp, 11 predicted proteins | sample CryGeyCG2014_020_FD_62737 | JGI IMG/M metagenome (GOLD analysis project Ga0066637, IMG submission 62737) | Groundwater microbial communities from aquifer - Crystal Geyser CG08_land_8/20/14_0.20 | ecosystem: Environmental > Aquatic > Deep subsurface > Groundwater | place: USA: Utah: Grand County...
ACCGCGGCCACAGTTTCTTATGTTGATGTTTCCTGGTCAACCAATTCCGGCAATTCTTTTTGCGCGACCTATTCCATGGATAGTCTTAATAACACCGGCTGGAATATTTCTACCGGAGCCTTTTGTAATAAAACTTTATCAGTATTGTTAAGCGGTAATACTGCGGCTTTAGGGACTTTGTCCGTCAGTAGTGTTAATCAGGCTGATATTACCAGCACAGTTACGACTAATGCTACCAGCGGCTATATTTCAATGGTAAAATATGACCATACTTTGACCTCTGGTACAGACACAATCGCTGACACGGCAGGAGGTACAATCGTTGCTGGGACCGCCGAATATGGAGCCTCTTCTTCGCAATCCGGTAATACTATTGCCCAGTGGAATCCGGCTGCCTGTTCAAATACCGCTTCAACTTCCAATGCCACGGCTTTAACCACGGCTTTCCAGTCTTTTGCCTCAAATGCCGGAGCCGCAACCAGCGAAGTTACAACATTGTGTTTTGAGGCCAGCATTACAGCGGCATCCGCGGCTGGCAGTTATCACAGTAATGCCACAGTGGTAACCACGGCTAGGTTTTAAAAGCATTGTATGAGAAAAAGGATTAAGCCAAAGAGAATTAAAAAGGATAACTTGCTAATTAGCCTGGCGGTATTTGTTTTTTTTGTAATTATTTTTGCCGGAATTGTCTATAAAAATCACGGTTACACTAAACAAGCGTTTGGTTTGGAAAACGAAGCAGTTAGCATTGATAACAAACTGACTTCTACCGCATCAAAAATGCCTAATCAACCCCTGGCTTTGGAAACCTGCCAGGACAATGATGAGGGTATGAACTTTGAAGTCCAAAGCACAGTTAGTATTTATTCTGACCAAACTATACTCCGGAGTTATCAAGATTATTGTCAAGCCAATGGAAGTAATGTTGTGGTTGAATATACTTGCCAGAATAACCAGCCGCAGATGGGTTATCACTACTGCCTCAATGGCTGTGTTAGCGGAGCCTGCAAGCCTGCTCCTGGCAAAGGCACGATTTATGTGATTCACGCGGTGGATACCGAAGAAATGGGGCTTGATCCCAAACAGCAAATTAACACACTAAATTTGAGTAATTACGGCCCTGGTAGCGATGTGGAATATGTTTTGAGCGAACCGTATCGCAATGTGAATCGAGATTCCTTTGGCGGTAAAATTAAGCTTTCTTGGTTTTTAATGAATGATGAAGCTTATTGCCAGAGCACCCAGGCTGATTGCAATATCATTCACACAACTATGCGGCAATATACTCAAAAAGCCAAGGCCTATGGCGATACATACAGCTGGCATTATCATCACCAGGATTGGAATGATTTGAATAATGACGGTATTTTTTTCTGGAATCAGTTATTAACCTTTAATCAAACTCCATACACTCATGGCACGGACGTGGAACTGGCGGAGAAAATGCTGGCCAGTCAGATTCTGGATCAGCAGTTTTATCCTTCGCTGATTCGCATGGGCTGGGTTTGGGAAAACACGGATTTTTCCAATTGGCTGGACGATATTCTGCCTTATGACTTCAGCAACCTGGCTCCTATGTATAACAATCAATCCACCTCTGACGGTATTGGAAATGTTTATGACTGGCGCCGAGCCCTGGCCAACTGGTCGGCTTATCATCCCAGCTCTTCTGATTATCAACTACCCGGGAACCTGAAAAGGCAAGTTTTTAAATGCGGAGGTTCACTGGCCGATGTTTTTAATGCTTTTAATTTGGCGAACCAAGGCCAAGATGTTTTAATTTGTACTTATATTCATTCCAATTATGTTTACTTTGACAGGTATTCTTGGTTGAATTCGTTGCATGAAGTTATCCGTCGTTACCCTGAAGTAAAATATAAATTCGTCAACGCTCTGGAAGGCATCCACATTATGCAGAACATCATTGATGAACAAGCTCCATCAGCGAATGTAAATCGTCAGGGAGAAGTTTATACTTTAATAACTAATGAGCCGCTTTTTGCCTATCCTTTTGGCGCGATTAAAAAACCCGATGGCAGTTACGCCCGAATCAAACCGCAAGTGTTAGAGCCGGTCATTTCAGGAACCAGCTACGGCTGGACATTCAATCTTGCAGGTTTGGACTATTCTGAATTTGCCATTGGCGGATCTGATCAATCTGGGAATACCTTTGTAACCCAAAAGTACTTAGACTAAAGCCTGAATTCAAAAAAGAGTTGCCATAAGCTGAAATGTGTGCTATAATAATTGCGCAAATGAAAATAAAATATCATTAAATTAGAAAACATATGAAAACCATTTTTTCTAAAAAAACCAAAAAAGCCAGACAGTTAGCTTTGGTTTTGGTTAGTATTTTAGCTTTGGTCTTGCCATTTGCCATGCCAAGAGCGACTAACGCCGCCACCATGACGGTTTTGAGATTATATCTGAATCGTCAGCAGGCTGATATCACGACCGGCGTGCAATTTGAATTATTTTTTACGCCCGCGACTAATGTTTCCGGCGGTTCAGGTGTTAATAAAGTAATTTTTTATTTTCCCACCGCGGCCGAGCACAACACTAAATGGTGCCGCACAGTCGGTACTGGGGATTTGGTCATAACTGGCATTACTGATCCAACAGGAGGATCGGAAAGCGCCACAGTTCTGCCCGGAACGACTAAGACGGGCGCTTGCACTCAAACCCCGGATACTTTTACCATCAGCGGAGTTGATGACCTTACAGCCGGGACAAAATACGGCGTTAGAGTGGCAATGGCCAGTTCAACTGTTATTGGTACTACCAGTTCAGCCGCTAATAATATTCAAGTATCAGTGAAAACCAATAATGGAACTTCAGATATTGATACCGGTACTTTAGCCACTTCAATAATTGCCAGCGATCAAGTTGCCGTAACAGCTGCGGTTACCCCAACTTTATCGGTGTTGCTAAGCGGCAATACTGCGGCTTTGGGAATTTTAGCCGCGGCAACAGTCAATCAAGCCGGCATAACCAGCCAGATTGGCACCAATGCCAGCGGCGGCTATATTTCCATGGTGAAATATGATGACACTTTAACTTCTGGCACAGATACGATTGCGGACACCGCAGGCGGCACAATTGCAGCCGGCACCGCTGAATACGGAGCTTCTTCTTCACAAGCTGGTAATACTATTGCTCAATGGAGTCCGACCGCCTGTTCAAATACCGCTACAACTTCTAATGCCACGGCTTTAACCACGGTTTTTCAAGCTTTTGCAGCCAGTGCCACGCCCACTGCTTCAGAAACAACCACGCTTTGCTTTTTGGCCAGCATTACCGCGGCATCCGCTGCTGGCAGTTATCACAGCAATGCCACAGTGGTAACCACGGCCAGGTTCTAAACGCATTCTGAAGTTTGCTTAGGGGGAATTTAAACAGATAGAAAATCTGTTTGTTGCTTGTCTAAAACAGATAAATGAATTATTTTAGATATCAAAACTATAAAAAAACAATAGGGCTATTATGCAGCCTCTTTATTTTAGCGATTTTTAGTTTTGGTTTAGCTAAGACCGTGAAAGCCGCGGGTTATGCTTTGACCATAAGCCCGCCCATCATGGAGTTTGGAGTGAACCGGGGGCAAAAGGCGGAAGTGGAAATCAAACTTTATAATCCGGATGAACAAAATTCTATTGTAATTTATTGTAATGCGGCTAATTTTACGGCTGGCAAAGAAGCAGGAGTACCGGAAATTAATCTTGATGCGCCTAAGGAAGATATTAGTTCTTGGATTAAGGTCCCCACGGGTCCCATCACTTTGGAAGCTAAAGGTCGATATACCATACCGATTACAGTTGATGTGCCAGAGTCAGCCGCGCCAGGCGGTCATTATGGAGTTGTACTTTTTTCCAATAACCCTCCGGACGATAAGAATAGTCAGGGCGGAACCATTGCCGTAACTTCAGCTGTTGGTTCTTTGATGTTGGTCAGAGTGGACGGGGCAGGGGCATTTGAAGCAGGCGTTATTCAGAATTTTAAAACCTCTGGAAACAAATCATTTTATTACAGCTTGCCAGTAGGCTTCATAACGGATTTGCAGAATACCGGCAATATTCATTTGAAACCCGTTGGGGAAATTGCTGTGTATAATATCCTCAACCGATTTTCGGCCAAATTAAACTTTAATACGGAAAATGGCTATGTTTTGCCAAATACAACCCGAACTTATGAAAAAGAGGTTTGGCAAAAAGCCCAGCTTGAGCAGTCTGCCAGTAACGGCTGGGACAAATTCTGGCAGGCCTACCAAAATGAAAAAAATAATTTCGCTTTTGGAAAATATACAGCCAGGCTGAACATCCAAGCGGGCGTGGAAAAATCTTTCAGCCTATCCGCGGCAACGACTTTTTGGGTATTTCCAATCCACATCATCATTGTCTGGTTAGTGATTATAATCATTTTGGTAATACTGATAATTTTGCTTATTAAGAAATATAACCGCTGGATTATTAAAAAGGCTGGAAAGTCAGGCGAAGGCCAGGTTTTAAAAGAAAAATAATTTATCATGGTGACCAAAGCCAGTCGTTTTAGATGGTTAATAAAAATCAGCGCAGTTTTGGGTATTTTTTGTTTGCTCTTCCAGCCGGCATTGGCAGATTCTTTGGATATTATTTCGATTTCAGCCACAGTGCCCAGCCAGACTCCCCAAGAAACGCCGATTACTGCCGTGGTTTTTAAAGGCATTGCTTATCCCTCTTCAACCGTAACAATTTTAAAAGACGGGGTATTGGCTGTGGCAGTACCGGCAGACCCTTCAGCCAGGTTTGATGTAACCATAGGAAGTTTAAGCGCTGGTTCGTACACTTTCAACGTTTCGGGCAAAGATAAGGATGGGCGTGAAGGCCCGGCCATGAGTTTTGCCGTTACCCTGACTACCGGCACCACAATTACCATAACCGGGATTTTTTTAGGCCCGACAATTGAAGCGGACAAAACCCAGGCCCGTTTGGGGGAAACCATAACCCTACTTGGCGTAACCAGTCCGAGCAGTACAGTCAGCGTATATATCAGTTCAGAAACCCAGCATTCTTTTGATGTAACTGCGAATACTTCCGGCGCCTGGTCAAAGCAATTCCAGGCCAGCGACTTGAAAATCGGCAGCCATGAGGCTAAATCCAAAGCTACGGATCCGGACGGTTCAGTTTCGGAATTCAGCAACACGGTTAGTTTCCAAGTTGCCACCACGGAGAAATGCGCGGATAAAACCAAAGGCGACTTAAATTGCGACGGCGAAGTTGATATAGTTGATTTTAGTATTTTGCTGTATTACTGGAACCAGCGGAATCCGAAGAATGTCAGGGCGGATATTAACTCCGACGGCATTGTTAATATAATTGACTTTAGCATTATGCTTTACTATTGGACCGGGCCTAAATGATTTATGAAAAATAAACTATTCAATTTTTTTCTTTTCGCAGCGGTTGTTTCAGGGGTTTTGATTTTTCATAAGTCCGCCCAGGCCGCGATTCTTTTTGTTTCCCCGGAACATGACACTGTGGATCAAAATCAAACCGTGGTGGCCGAGGTCAGGCTGGACAGCGAAAAACAAATAATTAACGTGGTGCAAGGCCGTATTACTTATGATCCTCAAATTTTGGAATTTGTGGAAGCTTCCAAGGCTGGTTCGTTTTTCAGCCTCTGGCCCGAAGAGCCTAAAGCTGATACAACTGCCGGAGTAATCACTTTTGCCGGCGGCGCGCCAAACGGCAGCTACGCGGTTAATGGAAAAGTTCTGACTTTGGTTTTTAAAGGAAAAAGTTTGGGTTTAACAAAAATCGACATTGACAGCGGCACTTCGGGCGTGTATTTGAATGACGGTCTGGGCACCAAAGCAAATTTGACTGTTAAAGGCGGCGCTATCACAGTTCAGGTCCCGACTTCAACCCTGGATTTATTGTCCCCGACCCATCCGGATGAAAATACTTGGTACAAATCCAAAGAAGTAAAATTCACCTGGAATGTTGCCAAAGACGCCATGTACGTTTATGTTTTCAGCTCTGATCCGGCGGCTTTGCCTGATGAAAGATTTGCAGTCAGAACCGGGGAAATCAGTTTTGCCAACACAGAAGACGGAATTCATTACTTTATTCTTAAGGAGCGCCTGCCAAATGATAAATGGGCAGAGCCAATCCGCCGAAGAGTGCAGATCGATTCTACCCAGCCAGAGCCGATTATTTATAAATTGACCAGAGATGTGGCGCCAGACAAATTGGTTTTGGTTTTTAGTTCAAAAGACGGGATTTCTCAAATTGCTAAATACCAAATAATTGAGGGCGACCAAATTACGGAAAACGCCACAAGTCCGTATATCCTAAAAGACCAGAAGCAAAGCCAAGCAATTATCATAAAAGCTTATGATTCTGCCGGAAATATGCAGGAAGTAACTATTCCGGCAGCCAGCCCAAGCGTTGCCAAAAATTTCAACATATATTGGACTATTGCTGCTGGCCTGGGAGCCCTGATTTTACTGGTTGTCAGGCTGGTTTTGAGGAGGAAGAGCCGAAAAAATAATTTAGCAAAGTAATTTCCTGTTAATTGGATCAATTTGAAGTAATCTTTCCCCCTCTCCTATAAAGGAGAGGGTGCCGGAGGCGGGTGAGGTTGACTGAAAAAATTACTCCTTGAATATTTCCGAGCAATCCTCACCCCCGCCCCTCTCCCAGAGGGAGAGGGGGGTTTTAATCAAATTATTAAATAATTAATTTTTTAAGTATACTGATTACATGGCGAATGGACATAGATTGGTATTTAAGGGTTTACTTATCAGCCTGTTGGCAGGAGGTATTTTTGGCTTTGGTAATCAGAATGTTTACGCCGCGGATGGCACCAGTTTGTTATTCAGCCCGGCCAGCGGCAGTTTTACGGTTGGCGGGACTTTTAATATTTCCATAATCGTTAACACCAGCAAAAAAGCCATAAACGCGGTAAAAGCCGATATTAAGTTTCCGCCGCAAAAACTTCAGGTGGTTAATCCAAGCGCCGGCACCTCTTTTATTTCCATCTGGGTTGATCAGCCGACTTATTCCAACACAGCCGGCACAATTTCCTTTCAAGGCGGCGTGCCAAACCCCGGCATTACTACAGACGCCGGCGTAGTCAGTACCATTACTTTTCGCGCCACTTCGCCGGGTCAGGCTAAACTGACTTTTGTTGATACTTCCAAGGTCTTGGCTAATGACGGCCAAGGCACGAATTTGCTGACCTCGCGCGGCGACGCGACTCTGACTTTGAATCTGGCAGCGCCAGAAGGGCCAATTATTTCCTCGCCATCTCATCCTGACCAAAATGCCTGGTATCAGAACCGAACCGTGAATTTTGAATGGGATGAAATAGCCAATGCCACCGGTTACAGCTATGCCTTTGATCAAAATTCCAAAACCACGCCTTTGGAAAGAGACGACGCGACCATAAATAGAACCACGACTGTAACAGCGGATAAAGACGGGCGTTGGTATTTCCATGTCAGAGCCAGGGTGGAAAGTTGGGGCGGCACTAGCCATTATTCGGTTCTTTTAGATAACACTGCGCCAGCCGCTTTCATGCCGGTTTTGGATCCTGCCAACCCTCAACCAGGCAACCGGGCTGAATTGAAATTTTTCACCACTGATGCCATGTCAGGCATTGAACATTATGAAATGCAGATTTTATATTTGGACGACCCTAGCCAGGGCACGCCTTTTTTCACCGAGCAAACCAGCCCCATCAGACTGCCAGACCTGAAAGCCGGGCGATACGAAGTTGTGGTGAGGGCTTTTGATCAGGCTGGAAATTCAACAGATGGCAAATTGGATTTTGCTGTTTCAGTTCCTTCAGGCGGGCCGACTATTGGCAAAAAGCCCTTGTTGCAAAATACTTTGTTTACCAATATCGCCTTAATTGGCGCCGGGCTTTTAATTATTATTTTATTGATCTGGCTGATTGCCCGCTGGCGCAGAAAACCCAAAGATGTAATTGAGGACATTCAAAAATTAGAGCAGGAAACCCTGCAAAAAGAATCTGAATTAGCCAAAACCATTGTGGCGGCGCGGGCTTTAGAAAGCGCTATCCAGCAGCAGGTTGAACATGATCAAGGCCAAAATCAAGCGCCTGAACAGCCAGCAGAAAACCGGCAAGTCGCCTATAATGATGAGAGGGATATTCCGCAAGCCCCGCCAGAACCAGAAGCAACAAATTTTATTAATCCCCAAAATTTCGAGAATATAGACCAAAACCAAAAGTCATGAAAAAAATATTTTCCATATTTATAATCATTGCCAGTCTGGTTGTCTGGCTTTGGCCAAGTCAATCAAACGCGGCTGGACTTTCATTAAGCCCCAGCAGCGCCTCTTTAAGCGTTGGTGGTTCAAAAACCATTTCCATTATTGTGGCCAGTTCAGATCAGGCCATGAATGCCAGCCAGGGCGTGGTCAGCTTTCCGACTGACAAATTGCAAGTAACCGGCTTGTCAAAAGCCGGCCTATTTTCTTATTGGACTCAAGAGCCAGCATATTCCAATTCAAATGGAACCATTAGTTTTGGCGGAGGTCTGCCCACCCCAGGCTATAAAGGTTCTGGCCGGAGCATTTTGAACGTAACTTTTAAGGCCAAGGCAGTTGGTACGGCAAAAATATCTTTTACTTCTGGATCGGTTCTGGCCAATGACGGGGAAGGCACGAACATAATTAAAACTTATGGCAGTTCAACTTTTACCATTTCCGCGGCCACCCCGACCAATACTGCGCCAGAACCTGAACCAACTGAACCGACCCAACCCAGCATTGTAACGCCAACCATAAAATCCTCCACTCATCCTGACCAAAATGCCTGGTACAACAAAGCCGATATTGCCCTGACCTGGACCAGGCCCAATAATATTCAGGGTGTAAGTTATATTTTAGATCAGGAAGCTTCAACCATTCCGGACGAAGCTTTGGAAACCAACACTGGCAGCCAGAATTTCCAGCAGACCGCGGACGGAAGTTGGTATTTTCACCTTCGGGCCAAATACGCCAACGGCTGGTCAGGCACGGCGAATTATCGGATTCAAATTGATACCCGGCCGCCGGAAAATTTCAGCCCGCAGATTTCCAGAGAGGGCGGAACCGGCAACCCGAATGTCGTCATAATTTTTTCCACCACGGATTCTTTAAGCGGCATCGCGGGCTATGCCATTGCTTATGACGCCAATAATTTCACGCCAGCCACCAGCCCCTTGACTTTAAAAAATCAGAAAGCCGGATTGCACCAGTATACCATTCGGGCGACTGATAAAGCTGGAAACAGCCGCGACGCTATTGGTCAGTTTAATGTGGAAGGCAGTCCGGCGCCCAGAATCACTTCAGTGCCAAAAACCGTAACTTTGTTCGCGGATATTCCGATTGAAGGGCTTTCTGTTAAAGGCGATGCCGTGGTTTTGTTGGTTGACGGCAAAGAAGTCGGCAGGTTTTTAAGCGATAATAATCAAATTGATTCCAAGTCCGGCGTGGCAGTGCCTGAAGGTTTGATTTTATGGCGTTTTGTAATCAAGCCGTTTTTGACTCCGGGCGATCATCAGCTGACTGCTTATGCCATAAACAAATTTGAGATTGAAAGCCCCACAAGCGTTCCGGTTACTTTCAAAACCCTTGGTTCAGTGGTTCAGATTTTTGGATTTTACATTTCCACCTGGGGTTTGATAATTTCCCTGCTTTTGATTATTTTCATCCTGCTCCTGCTTTTATTGATTTTATATGAACGTTATCGCCACTGGCGCAGACAGCAATCTTTTGATCTGGACAAAGCTGAAGAGGAAATCAATATGGAGATTGAAAAACTCCAGGACAGTCTGGAGCAAGATGTGGGCGGAGCAATCAGGACGGCCATTAAGGAAAAATCCGTCCAGGCCGCGACACACCAACAGATAAAAAATGACTTAATTCAAGTCCGAAGCCGGATTGATGATTTATTGGAAAAGCAAATCAAGCGGAAAAGGCGGAAAAGGAAATAGGCTAAAAAATAAATTATCTAAAAAACCATCTATAAAACGGTGGTTTTTAATTGTCACGAATTCTAACCCCCTCCTTTATAGGAGAGGGGGTTTTCGTCATTTAATAAACAGGAAAGCCACCTTAAATCTAAGGGCGGCTTTTGAAAATGCTATCCAGGGAAACGGCCTTGGGCCTTGATGTATTTTTGATGGGTGGTTATGCCATCCTCACTAACCAAAGGTTTAAATGACCTCGATTCAGTTTTTCTGGCTTTTGGCGATTTTCGCTCTTTAAACATTAGCGAAAGAAGTTGGTATAGAGCCAAAACCATAAGAACAAAAAGGAAAATAAAGACTATTAGTTTGACAATCTCCTCTTGTTCCGAACTAGTTTGGTAGTCAATATCGCCGTAGCCGAATAATAAATTAATCATAAAGAGCATTTTTACCCTCCTAATTATTGTGTCGGCCCCGCACCACTTTCTAAGTAAACATTAAACTTATAATCAAAGATATTTATTTTCGCCAAACATCCTTTTTAATAATAAATTCTTTGAATAGAAAGTGGTGCGGGGTTTGACTTTTTTGTCTTTTTGCGCTATAATTAAAACACAAAAATAAAAAATAAACAATAAAAACCATGCAAGCTGTTAAAACCCCACAGAAAAGTATTCGCGTCGCCATAATTTGGCTGGCTTTTTTTGCAATTTTAGCCGGAGTTTTGGCTGCCAGTTTTGGGCCAAAGAATACTGAAGAAAAATTAAGCGCTGTAGATAATACCAGTTTATCGTCTGAATAAAATAGCTGATTTGTAAAGGTTTTTCCCTCAAACTTGCGAAGGTTGGGAGCTTTTGGTATAGTGTTTATGACAAGAGCATAACTTAGTCTTTGAAGCGCTTGTTTTTTATTTTTAGGCTTATTTTCAGAGAAAATGAAGAAAGAAGAGCAAAAAAAGACAAATACTGACAGATCCCGTTTGGCCTTTCTATCAGATGTAAAAACCCGGCTGGTCAAAGAGTATAATTCGATTTCTGCCAGAATCGGCTCCATGATCAGTAAAGGCAAGGGCTTATGGGAAGAGCACGGGACAAAAGACGAAGAGAATGCGGCTGAAGTAAATGAATACCAGAACCGGCTAGCTTTGGAAAAAAATCTAGAAAAGGCTAAAGGCGAAATTGAAGAGGCCATAAAAAAAGTCGAGGCCGGAACTTATGGAGTTTGCCAGGAATGCGGTAAGCCAATCGAAGCTGAAAGGCTGAAAGTCCTGCCGTCGGCCACTTCCTGCATTGCCTGCATAAAAAATTCTCGGCAGAAATAATTTTATGCCAAGAAATTTTTGGTACGCCACGCTTGCCGGCTTGATTTTGTTTGTTTTGGACAGGATCAGCAGAACATTGGCTTTTCACTGGGGGAATAAAGAAATAATCCCTCGGCTTATTAAAAGCCTGCCAACTGAAAATTTTGGCGTGGCTTTGGGCATAAATCTGCCCAATGGCCGCATAAGCACAATAGTCATCAGCCTGGTTTTATTATTAGTAGTGGTAGCCCTGGCTTTTCAGGCTTACAAAACCAAAAATTTTTATGTCTGGCTTTCTACAAATTTAATTTTTCTGGGCGCGTTTTCGAACTTGCTGGACAGAATTTTCTACGGCAGTGTCAGGGATTTTTTAAAATTTTCTTTTTGGCCGACCACCAACAATTTGGGTGATCTGATGGTTCTGGTCGGAGCGATATTATTAATCATTACTTTTCACACAAATTCTCATAAACTAAAAAAACTATAATTGGTAATTGCCGCCGTTGATTTTCTTGAAAGGAGAAAAATCCACGGCGAGATATAAAAATGTCTACCATGATTTTGTCCGCCACCACTGTTGGCATAGACGGGAAAGCCGTCAAAGTTGAAGCTGACACCCAAGGGGGTTTGCCGAATTTTATGGTGGTCGGCCTGCCAGACGCGGCAGTGCAGGAAGCCAGAGAAAGGGTCAGGTCAGCCATCAAAGGCGCGGGTTTTGAATTTCCCCGCGGCAAAATCACGGTTAACTTGGCGCCGGCCGACCTGAAAAAAGCCGGTCCTGGTTTCGACTTGCCAATTGCCGTGGCTTTATTGGTTCAAACTGACCAGCTGGCAGGCGAACTTTGCCAGAATATTTATTTTATCGGCGAACTTGGTTTGGATGGAAGTTTGCGCGCAGTCAAAGGAACATTATCTTTGGCCAAGGTCGCCAAAGAAGTCGGAGCGGATTATTGCGTTGTGCCAAACGCTAACGGGGCTGAAGCAGCTTTGGTGGAAGGGTTGAAAATAATCGCCCCCAAATCCTTGCAAGAATTGATCGCCCATCTGACCAAAGTTAAAGTTTTGGATCCGGTTTCTGGCTCTGCGCCAAAGCGGGTTAATTACGAAGCCCTGGATTTTTCTTATATTCGCGGTCAGGCCCAGGCTAAGAGAGCCATGGAAATCGCGGCTGCCGGCGGCCATAATGTTTTGCTTATCGGCCCTCCGGGCAGCGGCAAAACCATGTTGGCCAGAAGCCTGCCTTCAATTTTGCCAGAATTAAGCTATGAAGAAGCCCTCGAAGTAACAACAATTCACAGCGTTGGCGGTATTTTGCCGGCTGACGCGCCTTTGCAATTGACGCGGCCGTTTCGGTCTCCGCACCACACCACCTCGACCGTAGCCTTGGTTGGAGGCGGATCAATTCCCAAGCCAGGCGAAGTTTCTCTGGCTCATTGCGGAGTTTTATATTTAGATGAATTGCCGGAATTTCCCAGGCAGGCTTTGGAAGCTTTGCGCCAGCCATTGGAAGACGGCATTGTTACGGTTTCCAGAGCCGCGCAAACCGTAAAATTTCCCGCAGTCTTTACTTTGGTGGCCAGCCAGAATCCCTGTCCCTGCGGCTTTCGCGGCGATTTAAAAAGAAGCTGTATTTGCAGTCCGGCAAATTTGATTCGTTATGAAAGAAAAATTTCCGGGCCTTTGCTGGACAGGATTGATTTACACATCCAGGTTGCCAGGCAGGATTTTAAAACTTTAAGAATTGACGGCGAAAAAGCCGAAACTTCCCAGAACATCCGCAGGCGGGTTTTACGGGCCAGGAAAATTCAGCAAAAAAGGTTTAAAAAAGAAAAAATTTCAGCCAATGCCCAGATGCACCCGAAATTGGTTACTAAGCATTGCCAATTGGAAGACTCCAGCCAGGCATTGCTTCAGCAGGCAGTGGACCAGATGCATTTGTCTGCCAGAGGCTATATTCGCGTGCTAAAGGTCGCCAGAACAATCGCGGACTTGGATCAGTCAGAAAAAATTTTACTCAAGCATGTGGCCGAGGCTTTGCAATACCGGAACCAGCCGGAGTTTAATTAGCAGTTAACGGAAATTTGATATTTGTCGGCAGAAGTTCGGGTATACCTAGTCAAATGGAACAGGCTTGAGCGAGATTGATAAGTAGTCATAGGGTGAATCGAATATTTCGGGATGGCTAAATCTTAAGGCAAATTCAGCCACTAATTCCGGCAGGT
>Ga0066637_10001999_pt1 | contig 13472 bp, 11 predicted proteins | sample CryGeyCG2014_020_FD_62737 | JGI IMG/M metagenome (GOLD analysis project Ga0066637, IMG submission 62737) | Groundwater microbial communities from aquifer - Crystal Geyser CG08_land_8/20/14_0.20 | ecosystem: Environmental > Aquatic > Deep subsurface > Groundwater | place: USA: Utah: Grand County...
GAGTCTCTAGAGACTCATTACTTGGAAAATGGTATATTAAATAGTAATTACTTTAAACAGCAACTAACTGTTCTAGCTAAATGTGCTAGTGGTGCACTTCGGGGGTGAATCGGCTTAACCCTAATTGCTGCAATTGTAACATAAAATAGTCAATGAGTAAAAAACCGGCAAAAATAGCCCCTAAAACTAACGGCTTTTAACTCCAATTAAACCGAAATTCCCTTGTCAAACCTGGATTTTTTTGCTAAAATAAGAATAGAGAAAATTAATAAAACTTAAAAAAAAATATCACAATTTAAGTGTATTTTTTTATTTTATATGCCCGAAAAAAAACCAGTAAAATCTGACTACGGCGCCGATGCCATTACCGTCCTGGAAGGTTTAGACCCGGTTAGACGTCGTCCCGGTATGTATATCGGCTCTACTTCTGTCGCCGGTTTGCATCATTTAATTTGGGAAGTGGTTGATAATTCCATTGATGAAGCGATGGCCGGCTATGCCGATGTCGTTACGGTCACTATGCTCAAAGATGGCATGGTTAAAGTTGAAGATAATGGTCGCGGCATCCCGGTGGAAAAACATAAGATAACGGGGCTCTCGGCTTTAGAAACGGTTCTGACCAAGCTTCACGCCGGTGGAAAATTCGGCGGCAGCGGTTACAAAGTATCCGGCGGTCTGCATGGCGTCGGCGTTTCGGTCGTCAATGCTTTAAGCGAATATTTAAGAGCTGAGATTCATCGCGATGGCCATGCTTGGAGCCAAGAATATAAGAGGGGCATCCCGCAAAAAAAGGTAACTCCAATCGGCGTCAGCCAGAAAACCGGCACGATTATTACTTTTAAACCGGACCCCGCTATCTTTACCGAAACCGAATTTGATTGGGGCAAAATTTTAGATCGCCTCAGACAACAATCCTACCTGAATAAAGGCATTGTCATGAATGTGATTGATGAACGAGCCGACCATAGCCCGAAACATTATCAATTCTATTTTGAAGGCGGCATTAAATCCTATATCAAAGCTTTACATCGCAATCAAGCCGTCAAAAATGACACTATTTTTTATTGCGATAAAACCATGCACGACACTCGAGTGGAAATCGCTTTACAATACAACGATCAATACAACGAAACTTCTCTCGCTTTCGCCAATAATATTCATAACCCGGAAGGTGGCACTCATTTAATGGGGTTTAAAACCGCTCTCACCCGCACTCTCAATTCCTATGCCCGTAAACATAATTTAATTAAAGAAAAAGATGAAAATCTCACCGGCGAAGATGTCCGCGAAGGTTTAACCGCCGTTATCAGCGTCAAAATTATTGATCCGCAATTTGAGGGCCAAACTAAAGCTAAATTAGGCAATGCCGAGGTCAAAACTTACGTTGAACAAATATTCGGTGAAACTTTCAATACTTTCTTGGAAGAACACCCCAAGGAGGCGGAAGCCATGATGGAAAAATGCCTTTTATCCGCCCAGGCCCGTCTCGCCGCTCGCTCCGCGCGAGCCACTATTTTGCGCAAAGGCGCTTTGGAGGGCATGACTTTACCGGGAAAATTAGCCGACTGCTCTTCCCGCCACCCCGAAGAATGCGAATTATACATCGTCGAGGGCGACTCCGCCGGCGGCAGCGCCAAACAAGGCCGCAACCGTAAATTCCAAGCTATTTTACCGCTCCGAGGCAAGATATTAAACGTGGAAAAGGCCCGTTTGGATAAAATGCTGGCTAATAATGAAATTAAAAATTTAGTCATTGCTCTGGGCACTAACATTGACGACCAACTGGATTTAAGTAAATTAAGATATCACCGCGTGATTATCATGACCGATGCCGATGTCGACGGCGCCCATATCCGCACTCTGCTTTTAACTTTATTTTTCCGTCACTTCGCCCAATTAATTACCAGCGGCCATGTTTATATCGCTCAACCGCCGCTCTATCAAATTAAAAAAGGCGTGGCCGTCCATTATGCCTATTCCGATGAAGAAAAAGTTGAGATTATAAAAAATCTCGGGGGTGGTATTGCCGAAGTCGTCGAACAAGTTGGCGATGATGAAGAAGAAGGAACCGAAGCCGAAATGAAAGAAGCGGCTGAAGCTAAAGAAAAAAAGTCTCCCAAAATTAATATCCAACGGTACAAAGGTTTGGGTGAAATGAATCCGGAACAGCTTTGGGAAACCACCATGGACCCCGAAAAGAGGATTGTCAAACAAGTGACTGTGGAAGACGCGGCCTTGGCTGACAAAATTTTTGATATGTTAATGGGCGATGATGTCGCCCCGCGCAAACATTTTATCCAAACTCATGCCAAAAATGTTACCAATTTAGATATTTAATTATGATTAAACAATTTATCGCCCATCATTTAGTTCTCCTAGCCCCTTTTGCCGCGGCCGCCACCGCTCAGATTATTAAAATTTCCATCAAACAAAAGCAACAAAAATTGAAAATTAAAGATTTCTTTATCTTTACCTACGCCGGAATGCCATCAGGCCATGGCGCTCTGATGGTATCGCTAACCACTATTACCGGCCTGACCGAAGGTCTCTTTTCGCCTTTGTTTGCCATTAGCTTTGTAATCTGCCTAGTAATCATCAATGATGCTCTGCGTCTCCGCAACTACTTGAGCCAACATGGAGAAGTCTTAAATATCTTAGTCAAAGACTTAAAGAATGACGATGTCCTTGATCAGAAATATCCTCACCTCTTGGAAAAAATCGGTCATACCAAAAAAGAAGTTCTGGCCGGCAGCGCTTTGGGCATAGTTGTCAGCCTGCTCGCCTACGTTCTATTTTATTAATCAATAAATACAATTTGGATAAAAACAAAAGGCTTGATTATTTCAAGCCTTTGAAAATTTTAAGGAGAACGACGACTACGGCAACATATGCCTCTGGCATAACAACCAGAAACTAATAAATCCAAATCATCTAGAATATTATACGTCGCCGGAGTTGGATCATTTGCCCGAAAAATTATTCGTTGCCTTTCAGTCTCATTCTTTCTTCCATAAAACTCTTGGGAAAGATCTTTGGAAAAACCAAGAGATCCTAGGGCGCAAGTACTGACCGATAAGTTCATAACCTTATTATTTTGTTTAAAAAACTGTTATTATTACTTGATCGGTTTAAAACTATCATCAATAATATTATTTGTCAAATATTAAATCAAGCTCTTCCCCTTCATTGTCTGGGGGACATTTAAGCCCATAATATGCAGAATAGTCGGAGAAATATCTAAAAGTGAGCCGACAGGATCGAGCAAACTTAAATCATTGGCCGGGGCCTCTTCCAATCCGATAGTTTTGCCGGCATATTCCTCACCGACAATAATAACCGGCACCGGATTATCCGTATTTTCCTTGGTGGTCAAATCAGTCTGTAAATCAAAAACTTGTTCAGCATAACCATGACTGCTGGTAACCAGCAAAATGCCTTTCTGATTCAAAACTAATTGAGCTATTTTTTTGAGAGTCTGATCGATAAATTCAATCGCCGCAATAGTTTTTTTAAAGTCGCCATAGTGGCTAACATTATCAATATTAGCCAAACTTAATAAAATAAAGTCATAACGATTGCTCTTGAGGGCTTGGCTGAAATGCTTGATAACTTCCGGCGTCGACATTTTAATATCAACATCTTCAGCCGATTTAATTACCGACGGGACTAAATCATAATCTTCCCCTAAAAATTGATCTGGACTATTATTGAAAAAATTACTAATCAGCGCGAATTTTTCCGTTTCGGCAATCTTAATTTGTTTCCAGCGACAATCAGTTATAATTTTAGACAAAGAAATCTGATTAGATTCCAAAGATCCGGCTCCAATCATAGTATAATTAATGCTATCCTTCTTAGAGCTGCCACTGATAACGGCCGCGGGATAATGCGCCACCAGATGTTTGAAGTTGGGAATCTTAGCCTGACGAATAGCATTATTCTCTCTGGTATTGGAAACGCCCCAACCGTCCAATAACAACAGAACTACCGGACGACGCAGCGGTTTGGGAGGCAAAGGTTCGGCTGGTTTTTTAGATTTATTCATATTTACCATTGATTATTTAATATCAGCTCAATTTCCATCAAACGATTATATTTAGCCAAACGTTCGCTCCGAGCCAGTGATCCAGCTTTGATATATTCCGCCGCCACGGCCACGGCCAAGTCAGCGATAAAATCATCAGCGGTTTCACCGCTGCGATGAGAAATCATTAATTTATAATTATTCTGCTGCGCCAATTTAATAGTCTCCATGGTTTCCGTCACGGTCCCGATTTGATTTAACTTAATCAAAATCGCGTTTCCGGCGCGATGTTCGATTCCCGTTTGCAAACGTTTTCGGTTGGTTACAAATAAATCATCACCGATTAATAATATTTTCTGACCCAAAGCCTTGGTCATAACCCGCCAATTATCCCAATCATTTTCCGCTAAACCGTCTTCAATAGAAACAATCGGATATTTCTTAATCCAATCGGCATAAAGTGCCATCAAATCGGCGGCCGAAAAGTTTTTCTGGTTTAAGGGTAAATAATATGATTGCTTTCGGTCATCAAAGAATTCGGAAGAACCGATATCCATGCCAAGGGCAATATCTTTTCCCGGCTGATAACCAGATTGTTTTATCGCCAAAATTATCAGCTCAATCACTTGCTCCCGCGACTTAATTTCCGGGGCATAACCGCCCTCATTGCCCAAATCGGTATCCATCATATTAGCTTGCAAAATTTTACCCAACTTATGGAAAACTTCCGCTCCCATCCTAACCTTCTCGGCGAAAGAAACTTTTTTGAGAGGCATGATCATAAACTCCTGAAAATCCAGATTAGTGGAAGCATGGGCGCCGCCATTCCAGATATTGAAAGAGGGGGTGGGCAGAGTATATTTTTTAGTCGGAAATTTATAAGTCTGGGCCAGATAAACAAACAATTCTTGTTTTTTGGCCAAGGCTCCGGCTCGAGCCACGGCCAAAGAAACCGCCAAAATCGCATTAGCCCCTAAATGACTCTTGTTCTTAGTACCGTCCAGTTTTAACATCGAACTATCAATCATGGCTTGTTTAGTCGGATCCCATCCCTTCAATTTAGGCGCGATTAACTGATTAATATTATTAACTGCCCGCAAAACACCTTGACCAGAATATCTTCGTTTATCGCCATCACGCAGCTCCAAGACTTCATATTGGCCGGTAGAGGCACCGCTCGGGACGGCGGCCTTGGCCACCAATTTATTGTCTAACACCACTTTAGCTTCAACCGTGGGATTGCCGCGAGAATCAAGAATCTCTCGAGCTAAAACCTGTTTAATCTTACTCATATGGATAATATAAGGGTTTATTTTATTACCCTTCTATTATATTAAACTTTAGCCAATTACACAAATTGACAAACTAAATTAAAAGATGTAACATATAAGCTTGTACTTTAAACCTTAAAAAAATATTGATGAAAGAGAAAAAAAAGGCAAATGTCCTCTTAGTTGACAGCGATAAAATATCGCTAATGTATTACGGTGAAATATTGAAAAATTATTTCGAAAATATTTACAAAACCGAAAATGGTCAAAGCGCCAAAGGAATTATTTCCCAATTGGAAGATAAACAAGCCTGCTTTGACCTAGCCATAATTTACAACAAACTAGACGACATGCCCGGACAAGAAATCTGTCAACTAGTCAGGGCCAAAAATCAAAAAGCCAAAATCATTACGGTGACAACTAATCCGTTCAGCTATAAAATAGCTAATGCTAGAGCCGAAGGATTCGACAACTATCTGCTGAAACCAGTCACGGTCCAAAAATTTTTAGAAGTTATCCGAGATTAATTTCTAAAAAAAAGCTGTTCCCAAGAACAGCTTTTTTTATTACCCAAAAATTTATACCCTTATTTTATAATCCCCTTTAAACCCGGCAATTTTTCTCCGCCCAAATAAGCCAGCATGGCTCCGCCACCGGTCGAAACCCAATCCATATACTCGGCCATCTTACTGAGATTCAAAGCCTCAATCGTTTCACCTCCGCCAATCACGCCATAAGCCCGACCGCCAGCCCGAGACGCGATTAAACGAGCCATAATAACCGTACCCTGACGAAAACTGGGAGTTTCAAATAATCCCATCGGTCCATTCCAAACAATAGTCTGCGCTTTTTTAATATACTTAGAAAACAAGCCGATAGTTTCCGGACCAATATCACAAATATATTCGTTGGGACCTAATTCACCCGACTGCCTGATTCTAATGATATTATGAAGACCGATTTGATGATCCTTGGTTAACTTGGTGCTGGTAATGACATCCACCGGTAAAATGATTTTGGAACCGCCGGCCAGCGAAGAACGATTTTTTTGCAAAAGAGTTTTAGCCACTTTGATACTTTCCCTGTCTGTCAAAGAACTTCCGACGGAATAACCTTTAGCCGCCAAAAAACTATTGGCCAACGCTCCGCCTACCAGGATTTGGGAAGCGGACTTAAATAAGTTTTTAATTAAAGTGGTTTTAGTTTCAATTTTAGCGCCGCCGATTAAAATTACCAGAGGCTTTTTGGGATGTAAAACTTTATTTAAATTAATAATTTCTTGTTCCAGCAATAAGCCAGCGAAACTCGGCAAAAATTTCTTAATAGCCGAAACGGAAGCGTCAGAGCGATGACAAACAGCAAAAGCGTTATTAACATAAACATCAGCTAAATCGGCTAAATTTTTCGCCCATTTTAGATCGTCACTTTGTTCGCCTTTATTAAAACGCAGATTTTCCAGAAAAGCTATTTGTCCCGGCTTCATCTTAGCGATAAGCTTCTTGGCGGTCGGAAAATCTTTAATCTTGCTGACATCTAAAAATTTAATCGGTTTTTTAATAACTTTAGACAATAAATTAGCAATCGGCTTAGTGGACAAATTTTGAACGATCTTGCCTTTCGGACTGCCTAAATGGGTAGCGATGATTAATTTAGATCCATGCTCCAATAAATAATCAATATCTTCCAATGACTGACGAATTTTAAAATCCTCCAACACCTTACCTTTTTTAATCGGAACGTTAAAATCAACCCGCAAAAAAATAGTCTGATTATTTAAATTTTTTATTTGCCTAATGGTTCTAATCGCCATATAAATACTATTTTAATTCACCTAATTTAATATCGGTACTTAAGATTGCGCCGCTCCGTAAAAATTTAACGGTTATCGTATCACCCGGATGATACGACTGAATGGTAGTGCCCAAATCATGTTCATTATTAATTTCAATATTATCAACGGAAATAATAATATCACCGGCTTTGATACCGGCTATTTCCGCCGGGCTGGATTTAACTACCGCTGTCTTAGACTCGTCGGGGGCCACCACGGCGCCACTTTTCCCCGCCGAATCGGTGGCGGCCGAAGCTAAAACTAAATTAGATAGGCTGATATAATTGACTCCCAAAAATGGCGTGGTAAATTGTTTAGTTTTCAAAAAGCTATACAGGGCCGAATTCATGTTGGCGACCGGCGCCACTTGCAATTCGTCGTCAATTAAAGCGACTAAATCACCCCCCAGACCGAAGAGCCAAGAACCTTTAAAACGAGCATCAATTGTTTCATCTAAAATTATGGTCTCGGTTAAACGGTCGCTGGATTTAAAAACCTGATACTTTTTAGGTAAAGAAACTATAGAATTTAAAGTCGCGTCATTATTCCAATTAACCGCCAAAAGCATCTGTCCGACGGACAAATTTTCCGCGGCCAATAAATTTTTAACCAATAAATTATTAACCGCGGCCAAATGAAGCAGGCCTAAATCTTGTTTTTTATATTCAACTACTTGGTCTAAAGAATAAACTTTTTTATCTTTACCGACGGCCACATAATCATCCAGGGGAAATTTAGCATTAACTTTTTTCCCCGCCACCATAATCCAACCATCGGCGGTTAAGGCTAGCCCCGTAAATTCCGGCTTAGTTAAATCATAATAATGACTTTTATCAAAAGTCTGATTGGCGTCGGTTATCTCCGGTAATTTTTTGAAAAACCCGATCAAGCTATCATTGGCGGCATTAATGGTCTCCTGCACTTTCAAATCTTGATTAACAACCACCTTTTTCGGGTCTTGGATCACCACATTAGAACGCCCATAAAGGCCGCTGGATAAATTTAACTCCCCGCTGCTGGTAGTCACTCCGGACAAATCCTGCCACCAATAAAAACGCAACAAAAGGTCGGCGCTAATCCCGCCGATTAGACCCAAAAACAAAGCCAGAATCAGAACATTAGTCCCTGAATTAATAATTTTATTTTTCATATGTTTTATTTTAGCGCCACTTAAGCGTCAAAAGAATCAAGAGCATAATAACCCCGGAAAAGACCAACAGAGACTGAAGGTTCCTTTTATTCCAATTATGGTTAAGATACAGCCTGGTCAGATTTAAAAAGACATAATAAATTAAAGCCATAATCAGCCCCAGAGAATTATAATCAAAGGGCAAGAAATAAACGCTCCAGGCCAGTTGAGCGATAACAAAGGCCAATAAGAATACAAAGGTATAACTTTCTTTCCCCTTTAAATTATTAATCCATAAGTATTGATAGGTGGTCAAGAGGGCTAAAACTATCAGAATCAGAATCAAAATCCAATAGGATAAATCCAAAAATAATTGCAGGCCATAAACAGCGGCCAGCAAAAAAAACCAAGACAAAAAACTGAAATTGGTTGAAAGCCCGGGCAGATTATTGGGCTGATCTGGATGAAAAATAGAATTATAAATATTCTTGAAATAAGAAAAATTGAAACCGATAATTAAGATAAAAAGAATTTGAATAAAAAATTTATTCAACCAAATATCTTGGGGAATCAAAATCGCATAGGCCACAATGCTGTTTAAAACTAAGAATGGCAAGATCCATAAATTCCATAAACGGTTACCCAAATTGGCTTTATGCAGCAAAAAGCGAATAGCTAAAATTAAAACGATATTGAGTAATAATAAAATGATATAAAAAAACTTAGGCCAAAATACAAAGGCCTCCAGCAAAAGCCATAAAGATAAATTGGTTAAAACAATAATCTGCCCTGGTTTCATATAATCTTAATTAATAACTTTAAAATCGGCGCCGCTGTCTAGCCTCAACTCAATATTCTTAATCTCTTTTAAATCCCCCAAAGCATTAATCTTTAAATAATTATTAGAAAGTGTATACAAGTTATTCTCAATATACAAGCTCCGCTTGACGGAATTATCATAATAATTAATACCGTCAAAATAATCGGCCACGGCCACCCGGCCACCGTCGGAATGATCAATTTTGCCGGCATAACTGATCTTCTTGCCTTTCAGACTAAAGACCATCGCTCCGGAAAAATTAATTTCTCCCCATTGATTCAAGCCCGATGACTTCCGCAAAGACACCGGCAAGACTAATAAATCTTTGGCCGGGGAGAATAAGAAAGCTTTATGATCATAAAGAGCCACCGAATCGCTACCCATATCACCCATCAAATATTTATCCAATTCTTTAGGGTTGGCCACGTCCGAAACGTCAAATAGAGAAATCTTCAAACCCTGGGCGACAGTATTGCCATATTCATTAGTCCTGGTATCTTTACCAAAACCAATTAAAGTCTTCTCATCATATGGATGTAAATAAGTGGAAAATCCCGGAACTTTTAATTGACCTAAGACTTTGGGATTTTTAGGATCGCTCAGATCAATCGCAAACAGCGGATCAATTTGTTTGAAGGTTACCAGATAGGCTCGGTTGCCCATGAAACGGACAGAATAGATCTGTTCGCCGGAAGCTAAATATTCCAATGACCCGACCATTTTCATGTTGGCATCTAAAACATAGAGGTTGCTATAAGACGGTTTTTGGGCGCTCTCAAAACGACTCCAAGTGGTATTGTGCGTCGTAGCAATTCGAAAATAATCATTATTTTCATCCAGGGCGAATTGATTCAAGACTGAACCGGTCACTTCTCCGGTCGATTTGTATTGCAAACTGCTGCCGGAAATTGCAATTTTATGAATAATAGTTTTCTCCAATTCTTTGAATAGATCGGTATATTTCTGTTTCATCTCAGCCGCCAGTTCTGCTTCATAGGCCGCTTGTTCAGCGGGAGTCAAAGAAGCCAAATATCTTTCCAAAACCTGTTGAACTTTAGCCTTCTTTTCGTTGGGACTTAAAATATCATCGGCCACTTCCTCAATTTTAGCGATTTTAGTTCGATCGCTATCGCTTAAGCGAGACGATAATAATTCTCGACTGACTTGCATCTCCAAATCATACTCGCTGATATATTTGGTATAAGTGATATAAAGATTTTTGGGCGACACATACATATTTTGCGTACCGGATAAAAGATAGACGTCGCCGCCAATTTTTTCTAAATTATTTTTGATATTAATCGTTGAGATCGTGGTAAAATTATAAGAGTCGTAAGGAATATCAAAATAATAAATATTAGGACTGAAACATTTAACATTGGCTCCGCCGCACTTTTCGGACAAAACGACACCGGAATCTAAAACCCGAGGCACCACCGGTTCCGCCCCAATGGAATAATTATAATTATTAGTGACAAAATAAACATAATCCCCGATCATCCGAGAATTAAAATAACTGCCCTCGAAATTTAAATCACGTACCTGCTTCGGATTCTGCTTATCGGAAATATCAAAAACTTTAAAAAAAGTATATTGATTCTGTCGTCTGAAGCTCTGATAAATATCCAGGGCATAAATCTGATCATCATAACCAAAAACCGCCAAGCTGTCCCCGTTGATATACAGGTCGGTGGGGCGAGATTTAAATTCAATTTTGGAAATAATCTTGGCATCTTCGCCGGGATAAGCTTTAATAATAAATAAATTATTATAAGACACCGCGTAAACATAATTACCGTCGGTTTTAATAATATCGGCTTCGTCGACTCCCGCCACCTGAACATTGGTTTTAGAAAAATCATTACTGGCGCCAGGCAAGCTGACCGCCGCCGAACCTTCCCCGGTTGAACCCGGAACGGCTCCGGTCTGATTCGTTTCCGTCGCCAGAGGACGGACCATATCAACGGCCTCGGGCGAACCCTTCATAGTTGAATAACTGGAAACATCGGCCGACTGACTGGCCAAAAACTTTTTAACCTCATCATAAGTTCCGAATTTCTTGATTTGGCCGGTACCGGCGATTTTAGCCAATAAATTCTCATCTTTGCCAACCGTTACATCAATTTTATCTTGATCAAGATCCAATTTATTTTTCTTATCCTGCTCAATTTTTAAATAAATAGCCGAGATGGCGATAGCCAGAATCAAGACCAATAAAAAAATATTTTTGATTTTTTTAAAACCCTCCATAATTTTAAAAATTAATAATTAATTCCCCTCCATTATATCACAAAACCGACAGAGCGCCAAAAGAAAACAAGGTAACAACCATTGACAATTTTAATCAAAAATGGTAGTTTATTAATACCTAAAGAGCTCATTAATAACCACCTTATAAAACTCCGGCCAAATGAAAAATAACAAGATTTTTATCATAGAAGACGACATTGTCGTCCAAGGATTGCTCAAAATGCTCCTGGCTCCCTACGGCCAAATTATCCAAGCCTTTACCTTGGAGGAGGCCAAAACTAAGTTTGCCGCCGAAAAAGACATCACTCATATTTTAGTAGATGGTAAACTGAGTAAAAAATATTATGGCGAAAAACCGGAAACCACTGAATTGGTAATTGAAATGCGCCGAACTTTTTCCGGTCCGATGATTGCCATTTCTACTAATGAGGACTCCAACGAATGGTTAAAAATGAATGGCTGCAGTCATGCCGTTTACAAGGGCGACGCCGCAAAATTCGTTGCCAGTTTACTAGAATCCTAAAAAGAAAAAAGGAAGCAACCAATGCCTCCTTTTTTATTATTCAAAATTATAATTTAATTCTTCTTGGCAAATTCGCAGCCGCAATAGTTTTGCCGATAAATTCCCAACTCCTTAGCCAGTTCCAGCGATTTTTTAGAGCCATTGTCATCCTTAAAATCTTTAGCTAAAAATCTGACTCCCAACTTTTTTCCGATTTCCGCTCCCAAAGCTAAAATCAGTTGGCTGTCCTTATAAGGACTGGTGGTCAAGGAAGTGGTAAAATAATCAAAGTTTCCGGTTTTAGCAAGTTCCGCCGTTTTGGTCAGGCGTTCGCGAAAACAAATTACGCAGCGATTACCGCCTTCCGGGTCTTGTTCGCACCCGACAATTTTCTGCCACCACGGTTCGCGATTATAAGGCTCAACGATTAAAGGCAAACGAAATTTCTCCGCTATAATTTTAACCGCCTCTAATCTTTTGGCCCATTCTTCCCTGGTATCAATATTGGGATTATAAAAAAATAAGGTAACATCATAATCGCGCGCCAATATTTGCGAAGCGACATAAGCCACACAAGGAGCGCAACAAGTATGAATTAATAATTTGGGTTTAGCCTTTTTTCTGTCTAAAAAACTAAAGCCAATAACCAAAAATATCATGGCTATAAATAAAAGGAGCAGGGTTAATAATTTTCCTTTACTCTGTAAAAACAAACCACTCAGCCCAAAAGTGGCTGATAGAATATAAAACACCAACACGGTCTGCTTTTGGCTCAAACCCAGATCCAATAGGCGATGATGCAAATGTTTTCTGTCCGCAAATTTAAACGGATTTTTCCCGCGCCACATTCTTCTGATAATAGTCCATAAAACATCTAAAATCGGGACGCCCATGACTAAAAGGGCAATAGCAATCTTTCCACCGGAAATAATCGCCAGAACTCCTAAAATATAACCTAAAAATAAAGAACCGCCTTCCCCTAAAAATATCTTAGCCGGATTAAAATTAAAAATCCAAAAACCTAGAATGCCGCCGGCCAAAATAATAGCCGCCAAGGCAATATCCGGTTGATAATACTGGGTCGTCAAAGTAAATAAGAAAATTACTAAACTGCCAATGGCTGCCACCCCGGAAACCAGACCATCAACCCCATCCAAGAGTTTGGTGGTATACATCATACCCAACAGCCAAACTCCGATTAATAAGGCCGAAATTAAAGCGGGAATATAAATAAAGCCGCCGCCGGGATTGGTAATTTTATCAATTTCCACGCCGCCCAACACCACGCAGAGAACCGCTAAAATCGGAAAAATTATCTGATAACCAGGTTTAAAATTGTATTTATCATCGCCAAAACCGCCAATCATTAGAATCAGGCCCCCAAAAAAGACTCCAATCCAATGATGATATTCCAAGTCGCCGGCAGTTAATCGGCCCAGGAAACTAAAAGCGACAATAAAAAAACTCAACCAAATCGCCAAACCGCCCAAAAGCGGGATAGGAGCAGTATGAATTTTCCGCGGATTGTCCGGTAAATCAACAATATTCCATTTTAAAGCCAATCGCCTAACCAAAAAAGTCAAAACCGAAGACAAGACAAAAGTGATTAAAGCCGGAAAAAAATATTCCATAATTTTATCATTCA
>Ga0066637_10002002_pt1 | contig 13468 bp, 14 predicted proteins | sample CryGeyCG2014_020_FD_62737 | JGI IMG/M metagenome (GOLD analysis project Ga0066637, IMG submission 62737) | Groundwater microbial communities from aquifer - Crystal Geyser CG08_land_8/20/14_0.20 | ecosystem: Environmental > Aquatic > Deep subsurface > Groundwater | place: USA: Utah: Grand County...
TGATGAAGAGTAATGATTACAGCCAAAACGGTAATAATGATTGCGTAAATCAATAAAGAAATCATTCCTGACCCGTTTCCAATTAAAGGTTTGATATAACCGGTTACAAACTCCTGAATGACACTATTCCATGCTAAAGCGGCAACCAAACCGAAGGCGCTGGAAGATAAAGTCACCATTTGGGTAACAATTTCCAATTGAATCTTCTTTTTTTCTTCAGTGAAAACAAATGTACACTTCGTGTTAAGACACACCCGGTGTGTACGAAGTTTACCGGAATGCCAAGCTAAGACATTCCCGGAATGTCCAAAGTATCACCTCTGGAAGGTGAGTTGCACATCTTGTTTTTTACCGCAAGAAGTGCGAAAATTGAGTAAGTAAAACAGTAGATCAGCAGATCGGGTAAAGATAAACAGAGAACAGATTATCAGGAATAATATCCGATCTCAGATTGTCTGATCTCTTCCTCTGATATTCTGATTTACTGATATACTTTTAATTATGTATACTCCCAAATTCACAATTAATAACGAAATTCTTCGAAATATCGGTTCAATTGAGGCCTGTCGGGAAGTGATTGATAACGCGCCTTTAGTTCCCGCTTGGGAAAAACAATTTCAACAGGAAGCTTTGGAAAGAACCATTCATTACGGTACTCATATTGAAGGCAACGAGCTGACTTATAATGAAGCGGTCAAAGTCCTGGAAGGTCAGCACATCGCCGGCCGGGAACGGGACATTCAGGAGGTGATTAACTATCGGAATACGATGAAATACATTGATGAGCTGGGCGAAAAATCAGATAATAAGTATACTGAAGAACAGTTGAAAAAAATTCACGAATTGACTTGCGAAAAACTTCTCGAGCCGGAAGAATGCGGCCATTACCGAACCACTCAAGTGATTTTACGCAACAGCGCCACCGGCGAAGTAGTTTTCCGGCCGCCGCCGCATCCCGAAGTGCCTTATCTGATCGAAGCCTTTTTGGATTGGTTAAATTCAAAAGAGGCGAAGGATATTCACCCGGTGATTCGGGCGGCAATTGCCAATTATGTCTTAGTGGACATTCATCCTTTTGTGGAGGGTAATGGCCGGACTTCGCGGGCGTTTGCGACCTTGGTGCTTTTTGTTGAGGGTTATGATATTAAAAAATTATTTTCTTTGGAAGAACATTTTGATAAAGACGCGGTGGCCTATTTTGGTACTTTGCAGTTGGTGACCAAGCAGGCTTCGTCTTTGGAAGGCCGAGATTTAACTTCCTGGATTGAATATTATTCCGTTTGTTTAGCAATTGAACTTTCAAGAATGAAGGATAAAGTTAAAAGGTTGTCGGTTGACGTCAAACTTAAAGGAAAATTGGGCAAGCAAATCGCTTTGTCCGAACGGCAAATTAAGATTGTCGAATATTTGGAAGAAAATTCAGAGGTTGTCACCCAAGACGCGAAAAAATTGATCCCAATGGTTTCCGAAGACACGGTTTTGCGGGATTTGAAAGACTTAATGGAAAAAGGTATAGTGAAGAAAGAAGGCAAGACAAAGTTGGCTAAGTACATGCTTAGAAAGTAATTAGTAACTAGTAATTAGGAATAAGTATGAGTCCAAACGACCCGCAGTTTTTATACATGATTTTAATTCTGCCAACGCTTTTTGGCTTAACACTAATGGGCGAAGGATTAAATAAAGTTTTAAAAAGCGAAACCCAGGGGTGGTTGTCTATCGTCTTTGGTCTTTTGTTTATAGGAGTCGTGATTTTTGCCTTTATCTTTTTCTCGCGCTATCTTCCTGCCAAATAGATTATGAAATTTTCAGATTTGGCTTTATTCTTTCAACAACTGGAACAAACTCCGTCCCGCAACTCCATGACGGAAATTTTGGCCCGCCTGATCGGCGAGGCAGGCCTGGATGAGATTGATAAAGTTGTTTATCTGATTCAGGGGAGGGTGGCACCGCTATATGAACCGCTGGAATTTGGAATGGCGGATCGAATAATGATACAGGTTTTAGCGCGGGCATTTGGTGTACCGCCTTCAGTAATCAGTAAACAGTTTGGAAAATTGGGGGATTTGGGGGTTGTGGGGGAAAAGATGGAGTCTGGAAGCCTGAAACTATTCGGAAGCGAGAAGCGGGAATTGAGCGTGACCGAGGTTTATAACGAACTTTACCGATTAGCAAAGACTAGCGGGGAGGGTTCGGTTGATACAAAAGTTAATATCCTTTCAGAATTAATAGGCAACCTTGATCCGTTGTCCGTTAGATATGTGGTAAGAATTCCTTTGGGAAAAATGAGATTAGGTTTTTCAGACATGACGGTTTTGGATGCGTTGTCCTGGTTCATTGGTAAATCTAAAGAGCATCGGGAGGAAATTGAAAGAGCTTTTAATGTCAGGCCGGATTTAGGTTTTATCGCGCGGGTAATTAAGGATCAGGGAATTCGGGGACTTCGGGGTGTTCAACCGGAAGTTGGAGTACCAATAATGATGGCGCGGGCGGAAAGGCTGTCTTCGGCGAAAGACATTATCGAGAAAATCGGCAAATGCGCGGTGGAGGGGAAATTTGACGGATTCCGTGTTGCCGTACACAAAGATGGTAGTAAAGTTAGAATGTTTTCCCGAAATATGGAAGAAACAACGGCAATGTTTCCGGATTTGGCGGCCGCGATTCTAAAACAAGTTAAAGCCAAAAATGTGATTTTTGAAGGGGAAGCAATTGGTTATAATCCGCAGACAGGAGAATTCTTACCATTCCAAGAAACGGTTCAGAGAAAAAGAAAATACGAGATTGAAAAGACAGCAAAAGAAGTTCCTTTGAAACTTATGTGTTTTGATTGTTTGTATGTTGACGGAAAAAATTTGATTAATGAACCGTTTGTAGAAAGAAGGAAATGGCTGGAAAAAATTGTAAACGGTCAGGGAAATAAGGGAAATCGGGGTAATCAGGGGAATATTATGGTTTCAAAGATGACGATTGTGGAAGAACCGAAGGAACTGGAAATAATATTTCAGGACGCGATTTCCAGAGGTTTGGAAGGAATTATGGCCAAAAAGTTAGACGGGGAATATCAGGCCGGGGCCCGGGGCTGGAATTGGATTAAATTAAAAAGAAGCTACCAGGGAAAACTGGATGATGAAATTGACGCGGTGGTGATGGGATATGATTTCGGTCAGGGAAAAAGGTCGGATTTTGGAATCGGGGATTTTTTAATTGGAGTTTATGATCAAAAAGCGGATACCTTTAAAACGATAGCAAAAATTGGAACGGGGTTGACGGACGAGGAATGGAAAAACCTTCGGCAACAAAGTGCAAAGTGCAAAGTGCAAAGTAAGCCGGAGAGATATGAGGTTGATAAAGCGATGAAGTGTGACGTGTGGGTGCGGCCGGAAATGGTTGTTGTCATTCGGGCCGACGAAATAAGCAGATCACCAGTGCATACGGCAGGAAGAACAGAAAAAGAGCCGGGATATGCCTTAAGATTCCCCAGGTTAGTGGATTTTAGGGATGATAAAAGTCCGGAAGATGCAACATCTGTGAAAGAGGTGCAAGAGATGTTCGAACTTCAGAAGAAGTAAAAAAACAATAATTTGAAATTTTAAATTCGATATATCAGTTTATTAACTGCTATCGGGGTGAAATATGAAAGGTTGGGGTATTGGGAGAGGAAAAACTGGGGGCAAGAGATCCGTCTCAAAAATGAGCCGAATTTGTTCTTGCCCCAGATAGATCTACTCGCACAAAGCGACTTCAAAACCCTTGAGCTTCTGCTATGCTTCCGAAACTTTGAACACATCGCCACGTTTCAGCGTTTCTACCCTAACTTGCCTCATCTTGTTCCTCCTTTACCATGACCATGCGATCGGGTTCCAGTTCGAAGTTGTCAAATCTTCCTTCTTCCGGATCATAAACATGAACATGAATCGATGAACCGTTCGGCGAAGGAATTCCAGGAATGCACCAGTCAGTCCGATCTCCTTCGAGATGAAAAGTCATCTCACATTTGAGTTGGTTTGGCGGGAACTCTTCGGTATTTACGACCGGTTTTGACCTTCATTGCCTTCCTCCTTATTTAATGTTCTGAACCTTTTTTGTTCAACTGGACGGAATTATATACCGCAATTACTACGATTGCTAGATTGTTATATTGTTAATTGTCATTCCGAGTGTAACCCTTTCAGGGTAAACGAGGAATCTAGCGAAGCCAAGTCAGACTTGGCGAAGCGTATGCGGCTTCAGCCTAGATCCTTCACTGCGTTCAGGATGACATTCTGGTATACTTAAATAATGAAAATTCTACCTTATTGGAAACACAGAAACCCGGTTTTACTGATTTTGGGATTAGGAATTGCGGTGATTTTTTCCCAATTACCCTGGTTTAAGGATTTTTTAGGGCAGATGGGGGAATTAGGGTATTTGGGGGCTTTAATTGCCGGAATGCTGTTTGTCTCGACCTTTACAATTGCGACTGGCGCTATTATTCTAATGACGCTGGCCAAGACTTTATCACCAGTGGAATTAATTATTTTTGCGGCGATCGGGGCGGTTATTAGCGACTTTCTAATTTTTTATTTTGTTAAAGATGAAGTTGAGGAGGAAATTGCGCCGATTTACGATAAAATAACCGGCAGTCACTTAAAAAAAATCCTCCATACCAAATATTTTGGCTGGACTTTGCCCGTGCTTGGAGCGTTTGTTATTGTTTCACCTTTACCGGATGAACTAGGGGTAAGTTTGTTGGGAATGTCAGAAATCAAAACAGGTAAATTTTTATTAATATCTAGTATTTCGCACACAATAGGGATGTTTTTATTGGTAAGCGCTTCATTAATAATTTAAAAATCAAAATGCAAAAGTACAATTTAAAAGTCAAAAGTAAAGACTAAACTTTTGATTTTTGACTTGAAATTTTAACTTTTAACCTTTGACTTTTGAATTTAGTTTATGAAACTAATATCAGACTTACATTTTCATTCCAAATACTCACGCGCTGTTTCCCAGCAGATGATTTTACCGGAAATTGCCGAATGGGCAAGAATTAAAGGAATTGATTTAATCACCACCGCTGATTTTACTCATCCGGTTTGGTTTAGGGAAATCAAAGCTGGTTTGGAGGAGGTTGGCGGAGGGATTTACCAATTGAGAGGCGAGAAGTTAGAAGCGGGAAGCCCTTACAGGGTAAACGGGAGAAAGCCAAAATTTATTTTGACCACCGAAATATCGTGTATTTTTAGTCAGGGAGGGAAAGGAAGACGGATTCATTTAGTGGTGATGGCGCCAAGTATTTCTGAAGCCGAAAAAATTAATTCGGCATTAGGGAAAAGAGGGAATTTGTTAAGCGACGGCCGGCCGATTTTAGGCATGTCAGCCCGGGATTTGACGGTTTTGGTTTTGGAAACATCACCGGAAGCATTAATAATACCAGCGCATTGCTTGTTGCCTGAAACATACTTACACACCAAAAACGGCGTTACTCGGATAGATGAAATTCAGGAAAAAGACTTGGTTTATACCCACAAAGGACGATTGCAAAAAGTAACAAGTGTTTTAAAAAGAAATTATCATGGAAAGATTTATCATGTTAAACTTTTTTATTTTCCGCTTGGAATAAAAACGACTGAAGAACATCCGTTTTATGCTATAAAGACAAAAAAGAAATGCAAATCGACGAATGGATTTTGTAAATCTAGTTGCAGCGATAAAAAATTTTGTAGAAAAAAAGATTATTTAAAATACAAACCGGAGTGGATTTTGGCTAAAGATTTAGAAAATTCTGATGTTCTTTTATACCCTCGAATAAAGCAGATAAGAGACAATAAATTTAGCGAAGATTACTATCGTTTGATTGGTTATTATTTAGCCGAAGGCTATACCGATAATCGGGACAGCATAGGGTTTTGTTTTTCAGAAAAAGAGACTGATTACATTGAAGATGTTAAATATCTTATGAAAGAAGTTTTTAAATTAGATTATTGTCGGGAGTATCAAAGAAAAAACACTAAAGGGAAAGAACTAACGTTTTTTTCTAAAAATCTTTCCAATGAATTCGGTCGTCTTTTTTATTCTTCCAAGACCGAGAGGAAAACTTTTACAAAATGTCTGCCTAGTTGGATGTTATTTTTACCGCTAAACAAACAAAAAGAAATAATTAAAGGCTGGTGGCGAGGGGACGACGGTTATACTTCTTCAAGATTATTAATGAACCAGATGAAAATAATTTTATTACGTTTGGGAATTATTCCTTCAATTAGGATTGATAGTATCCAAGATCATTTAAGAAGAGGAAATCACCAGCTCGGTAAAAGAACCATAACGGCACAACACGATAGTTATTACTTTTCTAACCTTTCTTTTTTTGAAGACAAATTTAATTTATTATCCGAAAAAGAATTTGAAAAATTCAAAACAAAAATGGAAAGAAAACACGGATGGATGGATAAAAACTATATTTATATTCCCATAAGAGAAATTCAAACTGAAGATTATAAGGGAGATGTCTATAATTTAGAAGTTGAAAAAGACAATTCTTATCTTACTGAATTTACGGCTGTTCATAATTGTTGGACCCCTTGGTTCTCTTTGTATGGTTCCGAGTCTGGATTTGATTCAATCAATGAATGTTTTGGTGACATGGCCAAAAATATTTTCGCGGTGGAAACAGGACTTTCGAGTTCTCCGGAAATGAATTGGCGGATAGGGGAGCTGGATAACCGGTCAATTATTTCCAATTCGGACGCCCATTCGGGGGCGAAGCTTGGGAGGGAGGCGACGGTGTTTGAGATTGGTGATACTAAAGAATTAACATACCAAATAATAAGGAAAGCAATAGTAAATCAGAGAGCAGAAGAACAGTTCTCCGATAACCGATCTCTTAACCAGATCTCCAGATCAACCGATATACTTCCTCACATTTCCCATACCCTTGAATTTTATCCCGAAGAAGGCAAATATCATTATACCGGTCATCGAAACTGTAATATTCGACAGTCGCCGGAGGAAACCAAAACCAAAGGAGAAATTTGTCCGGTTTGTGGCAAGGGTTTGACGGTGGGGGTGATGCACAGAGTAGAACAGTTAGCGACAAGAGAAATTACAACAAACAACATACAACAAAGAATTGACGAATACGGGGTTAAATGGATAGGGTATGAGAACAGGCCGCCGTACGCAATGTTGGTTCCGCTGTTGGAAATTTTGGCTGAGTCGCTTGAGTCAACCACTTTCAGTCAAAAAACACTAATTGAGTATAAAAAGTTAACGGAAAATTTCGGGGGTGAGTTTAATGTTTTGCTCCAAACAAAACCCGAAGAAATTGAGAAATTATCTGGTGAAAGAGTGGCGGAAGGAATTAAAAAAGTCAGATCGGGAAATATTGTGGTAGAACCGGGATATGACGGGGTTTTCGGGGTGGTAAAAATCTGGGGCCAGGAGGGCGATGTGGGTAATAAGGGAGATGAGGAAAAGTCGCTGGAACAAATGACATTGCTGTGATTGCTATATTGTTATGAATGATATATTGTTAGATTGAAAGGAGGTGACAAGATTTATGGCAGAAGGAAAAACCATAACCGGTCTCCCGGTTAATACCGAAGCAGCTTTGGCCTACGTCTTTTGGTGGCTAAGCGGAATTTTGCTTCTTCTTTTAGAAAAAGACGATAAATATATCCGTTTCCACGCGATGCAGTCAATTATCGTTTTCGGTGTGGTGACTATTTTCAGCTTTATTCCCATTATTGGTTGGATTCTTTCTCCTTTGGTGATGATTGGGGCCTTTATCCTTTGGTTATTCTTAATAATGAAGGCTTATAAGGGAGAAAAATACATGTTGCCGGTGGTCGGGGAATTCGCGGAAAAACAGTTGGAGAAAATCACCAAGTAATTAAATTACTTGTTGTATTGATTCATTGCCGTTTCGATGCCCCTTTTTAGTGCTAGTTCTACCGCTTGAGAAGCCTTTTTAATCATTTTATCGGCCTCAACCGCTTCTTTACCGGATAATTCTTCCAAAACGAAATCAATAACTTCATGTCTGGTTTTTGTTTTTCCCAATGGTCCGATTCCAACTTTGAATCTGACAAAATCCTGGGTTCCTAATTGTTCAACAAGAGAATCAATTCCATGGTGCCCGGCGGAGCCGTGACCAAGGGTGATTTTAAGTTTGCCAAGCGGAAGGTCAAGATCATCATGGATAACCCAGAGATTAGAAGCGAGATGCGAGAGGCGGGAAGCGAGAAGAAGAGATTTGACGGCGTAACCGGAGGCATTCATTTCGGTTTGAGGTTTTACAAGGAGAATATCATTGCCATTGAATTTGGTTTTCAGAATCAATGCGTTTGCTTTCCTGTCAACTGAATACTTAACACTAAATACTGAAAACTTTCTAGCTAATTCATCCACAACCATAAATCCAATATTATGCCGGGTATTTTCGTATTTCTCGCTAGGATTGCCTAGACCTACAATAATTTTCATTTCTTTTATTTATCTTATAGTTGACTTTGGAACGATTTCGTATTATATTATTGTAGCACATTTGAATATGGCTGTACGTTGAAATCGCAGAATCGCCTATCAGTATTATTTTCTCAAGGAGGAAGAGAGATGCTTACTGTCAGTCGTCGGAACTCATTCCTGGGACGAATCTACGCGTACTGGGAGAGACACGGAGGAAAGAATAAGTCGGACTACAATGAGAACCTCTGTCACTTTGTCCGGGTTCTCTTGATTTGGACACCTTTGTTCTTTTTCTTCAAGCAACCCCTCGGCCATCGATATATCAGGCTCTGGATGGTGGGCTTGGTCGGGTTGCTCGCCGCTTCCTATCTGGCATGGCCGAGAGCAATCCTGGCTGTGCTTAGCATCATTGGTCTCATGGTAATCGTCGTGGTGGTAATCGCTATCATGATTTGCGCTGTAGTGTTTCTGGATAAAATCGGAGATGATATCAAGTACCGTGCTTCACACTTTACTACAGTCCAAGTCATCACGGCTTGGATAATGGCCCAGAAGCACAAGGTCTGCCCTTATATTAAGGTGACAGATTAGTTCTGTGGACCAAGTATCGCCCCGAGCGAGCACAAGCTTTCGGGGCGATTTTCTTTTCAAAACTTATTATATAATAAGATAGATGAAAAAACTGCTTCCGTTATTTTTAAATGAATCTTTTAGGGGAGTGGCAATATCGTTGCTTACTTTATTTTCCGCCGTTTATATTTATAATATCTTGCTAGTTTTTTCTTATTCACCGAAAATTGCTTTGGCGGGAACCGTCTTTTTCTACCTGGTGACCGAATTTTTTAAATTTTGGGCCAATTTTTTGGCCAAATACCTGTCTTTGAAATACGGCTTAAAAGTTCCGATTTATTTGGGTGAAATATTCTTTATAATCTGTTTGCTGACTTTATTTTTCTTTAAAGACCCCATTTTTCTGGTTTTTATTGCCCCTTTATTTTTGGGAATTTCCACCGGTCTTTATTGGTTCGGCCGGCATGGATTAATGGCAAAAATCGGTAGTTTTCATCATTTTGGTAATGAATTGGGAATGAATGGGATAGTAAATACGATTTTGTTAATGATCACGCCTATCTTTGGCGGATTTCTGATATCAAATATCGGGTATCGGTCTTTGTTTTTGGTTTCTTTGTTGTTTGTTGTTTGTTCGATGTTGTTTCTAAGGGAATCAGAAGAACAAAAGATTGTTCATGATACGAATCTATCGGAAATTCTCCAGCTTTTTAAAAATCACCCGCGGATGTTTTTGGCCTACGCTGGCAATGCCGCTTCGGCCACGGTTTACGCGATTATTTTTCCTTTATATATATATTTATTGGTTAAAAAAGAATTTTCCTTGGGAGAATTCTTTACTTCGGCCATGATTTTGTCGGCGCTGGTTAATTTGTTGATTGGCCGGTTCATGGATTTAAAAGGGAAAAAAGAAATGATCCTTATTGGTTCGTTGGTTAGTTCCGTTATCTGGTTAGGCCGGTTCATATTCAGAAACATTCCGGCGTTGTTTTCTTTAGACATTGTTGACCGGTTGACCGGTGGAATGACCGGAATTCCCTTTAGTGCTTTAAGTTATCAAAAAGCAGTTCATGGCCACGCAACCGGTAGAGCAATTCTGTTTCGGGAATTGGCAGTGGGAATTGGGGCGATGAGTGCTTGTTTAATAATGATTGGGATTATTTTTTCCGGTTTTGGTTTGGAATTAACATTTATCATGGCGGGGATATTCAGCCTAACCCAATTATTAGTGATCAAGGGGGAGAATTTGGATGACTGAAAAACAAAGCGGAACAGAAGATCAGAGGATCAGGATAAGTAAACCAGAGAACGGGATATCAGTAAACGAATAGCTGATTCCTGATCTCCGTTTTCTTAACCTGATTTTACCGATTTACTGATATTCTTATATTAAATTATTATGAATAACCAAAGAAATAAAGATAAGCCAACATCAATAAAAGATATTCTGAAAAATTTTAACCCGCTTGAGGATCGATATATTTCGGCCGAATTTCAAAAGTATGGTTATGATTTGGCGGTGGAGTTGGACGATATGCCCCACAAAGCTTTGTATATCAAAATGGCCAAGACTGTTCCAAGAGAAATTTTAGAAAAGGCCAAAAATTTTGTTTCTGATGCTAAAGCAAGAAGCAAAGGAAGGTTATTCATGTGGAAGGTGGGACAACTAAAGAAAGAGAAAAAGTAAATCAGTAAATCAGAAAATCTGGATAAGTAAAATCTGAGAACAGAGTATCAGCAATAAAATACAGTTTTACTGATCTCTGATTTCTTGACCTGATACTCTGATCAACTGATAATCTTAATTATTATATAGATTCCCGCTTTCCCTTACAGGGTAAACGCGGGAATGACAGTTGAAATAATGCTATACTAAATTAATGCTCAAGAAAGAATTAAAATCTCATCTTTTGGTAACTTTTACCTGGCTTTGGCTGATAAGTTTATTTCGTTTTAATCTTCACCAATCCTGGCAAACTCAGTTGCCAACATTTTTATTTTTTTGGCTGGGTAGTTTTGTGGGAACCATGCTGCCGGATTTGGACCAGTTTATTTACGTTTTGGTTTCCCATCCGGAAGACTACAATAGTTTGCGGGTAAAAAGAGTTTGGGATCAGGGAAATATTAAAGAAACCTTGGTATTGCTGGCGGATACCTCTGGCGAACGGATCAAACTGGTTTTCCATAATGTTTTATTTCAGGCGGTTTTGGTAATTTTGTGTTTTTTTGTTTTGTCTTCCACCAGTAATATTTTTGGCAAGGGATTGGTGATGGCCATGTTTCTGCATTTATTAAAAGATGAAATAGAATTACTTCGCTCCGGCAATCAGGAATTTCTGAAAAAATTATTATTTTGGCCGATTAAAACCGAGATTTCAAATGATAATCAAAAATATTTTATCTATGGTAGTGCCTTTATCTTTATCCTCTTTAGTTTGTTTTTAATTTAACTTTATGATATTATCAGTCCATTCTGTCTTGGGTTCTTTGAGAGATTAAACGGTTTTTGGTCGAACAACCGAAGGTGTGAACGTAGATCACCTTTAAGGTGTGAATCTCTAACAAAGGAGGAAATGATGTTTGATCTGGTAGCAAGCGCTCCGAGACCGGAAATTAGAAAGTACTTTCGAATTAGTATTCCTATTCGAAATAAGGGATCATTTGATCTGGAAATCTATCACGATTCTTCATGGAGTCTAAAGATCACGAGAAAAGGTCTTTGGGGAAATGGCTATGTGATTAGATTGGATATCAGTAGTCCCAATCCAGACGATGAAGAGGGTACTTATACTCGTACAGTAAATCTTCTCTTTGATCCGGTTACTCAAGCCGAAAGAAACGAAGGATATTGGGTAAGGGTTAGTTCGTTAATGCCTCCTTTCGCTTGTTTGGTAATGACTCCAGCGGGGGTCTTTGTCAGATCGGCAAAACTCAAGCCGTCGCCCCACGGGAGTGTTATCCTATATCTGGATTTTCTCAATTGGGGTTTGACAAAACAGGATTTCTTTGGTTTTGGGCCGGCAGTGGTTTACGGAACAGCAGAATCTGCGCCGGTTGACCCACGGTGGAGAAGAATAGCCAGCAATATCAGAATGCACCTGCAAGTTTGGTCATATAAAACCCTTGATTCATAGGTAAATCGAAATGGCGGATGTTTTTTCGAAGGAGAAAGGCATCCGCTTTTTTATGGGTAAAAATCTAAAATATCCCGAGGTGTCAAGCCCTGCCTTGCCGGCAGGCAGGTATTCCACTGAAAAATTGTAATCAATTATTAGTGTAAACACCTCCGAGGTGGAAGATGGAAGATGGAAGATGGAAGATAAAACTGGTACAATCGTTTCGACATTACCGATCACTCAACTGCTTTTTTACCTAATTCAACGGCGATCTTGCGAAAAAATATTTGAAGTTCTTTAAAGGTTAGTGGTTTAATCATCCGCGGCAGAGTATCAAAATCCTCAATCTTTAATAAATCTTCTGCCAAAAGAAGAGTTTCGACTTTTGTTTTGAACTTTACTTCCAAACCGTAAATCAAATCCCATAAAGTAAAATGTTTTTCTTTAAGAAGAAAATATAAATCGACAAAATCTTTAATATTTTCTCTTTGACTGACCGTCGATAATTTGTTAAAGGCGATATCCTCTAAGCTGTCAATTGCTAATCCTTGATGATCAATTCCCTTTTTCAGTCTTTGATAAGGATAATAGCCAAAATCAGCCTTAAGTTGAGACCCATTGCTAAAAGTTAACATGGTTATATAAACCACTTCAATAAACCTTCCGGAAAAAGTGAAATCATATTGCCGACCTAAATCTGCTAATAAACTATTGATAACCTGCAAATCCAAATTATCTTTTTTCTCTGTAAAAAAATCTAAATCATCAGAATAACGATGACGAAGATGAAATTCCGATAAAGCCGTTTCTCCAGTAAAATAAAAATTTTCCCTGAAAAATGGAATTTTGGCTACACCGTCCAAAATAAATTTTTGTTCTTGGGTAAGAGTTGATATTTTTTCCATATCAAAAGTGTCATTAATCGTCGAGCCAAAGAATTAAGATGCAGTTGATCCCAATATCTTTTTACTTCAGAAAGTTTGATTTTTTCTCCGTCAGGACCGTAATTAAGCATCCGCTCTAAGATAAAAATCCGGCCTTTTTCGGTTTTTCGCAGTTCTTTCTCGTCAAAATCCCAAAGATAACTCTTCATATCCATATATTATACTCAATCAATGCGCATTTGTATATTTCAACCTTTTTTGATTTTAATTTGAAATTTGGTACAATCGCTTTGTTACAATCGCGGCTAAGTACTTTGATATGATATTTTTATAAGGAGGTGTCAAGCTAGGACACCCTAAGGGTGTCCAATAAGAAGGGGGGAGAAATGATGTATTTGGAGTTAGCCAGCTGGATGGAATGTCGCCCAATACCAATCTGTTTGTTTCATTGCATGT
>Ga0066637_10002003_pt1 | contig 13468 bp, 10 predicted proteins | sample CryGeyCG2014_020_FD_62737 | JGI IMG/M metagenome (GOLD analysis project Ga0066637, IMG submission 62737) | Groundwater microbial communities from aquifer - Crystal Geyser CG08_land_8/20/14_0.20 | ecosystem: Environmental > Aquatic > Deep subsurface > Groundwater | place: USA: Utah: Grand County...
AGAACCAAAAACACTTTTTGCCTTTGACCCGCAAGCGGCCGGCAAAATACTTGACCAAGCCGGCTATTCGCTCAACAGCGAAACTGGATTCAGAGAGAAAAAAGCTCAGGCAAGCAAGCCCTTTACTTTCAAAAATAATTTAACTTTTCGCAATAAAAACCAAAATGTCGCTAAACTTCAAGAATGTTTGGCGAATTTCCCCGACATTTACCCCAACGGAACTGTTAACGGCTACTTCGGGGAGGAAACCAAATTGGCGGTGATTAAATTGCAAGAAAAATACAGCCAAGAAATTTTAGCGCCAAGCGGCTTGACTCAGGGCAATGGAGAGGTCAAGGCCGCCACAAGGAAAAAGCTTAATGAAATTTGCTTTACTGATGCTTCTCCTGTTATCGCTCTTGAAATAACCATTACCACATCAGACAAACCGCCGCTTTCGCAAATCGCTGACATACTTCAAGAAACCTGGCAGGCGGCGGGCATTAAAACAAATATCAACAAAGCGCCACTGTCTGAATTGCAAACAGATGTTTTAGCCAAAAGAAATTTTGATATCTTGCTTTTTGGCGAGGCGCTGGGGGCGATCCCTGACCCGTTCCCTTTTTGGCACTCTTCGCAAAAAATCCACCCCGGGCTTAATATCCCTTCTTATGAATCAACCAAAGCCGACAAATTTTTGGAAAAAGCCCGAGAAACCCAGAACGCAAAAATACGACAAAAAAACTTGGAACAATTCCAAAAAATTCTTTTGGGCGACCTGCCGGCTATATTTTTAGTTCGGCCAAACTATGTTTATTTTTTAGATGACTCCATCAAGGGCTTTGACATCGCAAAAATCACCGAACCAGCCAAACGCTTCTCCACCATAGAAAACTGGTACATCAAAACCCGCCGCGCTTGGAAATAACAATTTCGAACCTATGTCAAAAAACAAAAAAATAATTTATGCTGTCTTTACGGGAGGAATAATATTATTGCTTGGGACTTGGCTTTGTTTACTCGTCTGGGGCTTTATGGCAATAGACAGCTTAAGGCTTTATCCTCATGATGAACATTACTTAGTGTGGTGGAATCAATTACTTATGCGATTTGAAAATCCGCCAGTTGGCAATATGCTTGCTTTTCTTGTTCTTGCGCCAAGTTTTGCTATTTTTATATGGAGAACTCTAAAAAGCAAAAACAGAACCTTGATTCCGTTAGAATTTGCCCTTACAAATATTATTTTCATTTTAATTTCAGGAGCATTGCTTTTCACCTCTCCCTTTAGCAGACAATATGACTATACGCGATTAGGCGTTCTGACAACCGCTGCTTTATTGATCTTTTTATTTTTTATACAGCGCTATATCAATTTACAAAAAAATAAAAAATCATGAAACAAATAATTTATGGGATAGGGTTGGTAGCGATAATCGCAATTATCGTTTTAATCAGCGCGCTTTGGATAATCAAACCGCAACCATGTTTACAATGCATTAAAACAGTCATTACCGCCGAACAGGCAGTTAATTTAATCGCTAAGCAATATCCAAAGTTAATTGAAGCCAGAGGCGATACTAACATTCCTGAAAATAGAATAAAACAAACCGACAGCGGCTGGAAAATTGATGTTTTCTGGGGTTTGTGCGAAAAATGCCACTGTGTTTTTGAAGTAAAAAACGACGGCGAAATTAAAGTGATAGATAAAGGGGAAACTCCAGCAATGTGCGAGCCCTCAAAAAATACAGATAGTCAAAATGAAATTGGGTTAGATATCTCTGACCAATATCAATTATCTCCGGCTCCCTATTACTCTATCAAAAAGAATACCATTCAGGAACAAGAAACATCTCTACCCTGCGATGGCTGTTTGAGAGCAAGACAAATAAAAATACAAATTCCTTGTCAAAATCATTTTTCAGAGCCACTTTGGAAAAACGGTTGCCCGCCAGACATAAATATTTTAGAAAAGAAAAAAAATGGCAGCTGGCAAGCTATATCGCAAACCTCTTGCAAGAATGAAAGGATATTTCAAAATTTGGGCGTTTGCGATTTATATTTTATATTGCCGATAGAAGAAGTTGACATAATAACTTATGAAACCAAACAAGCCAATATCAAAGGAACTTACCGCGTGAAAATCAACTTTGAATACCAATGCTTGCCAGTTTTAATAAATAAAGAGAACACCGTTCACCAAGAACCTGGGAATTGCAAAGAAGCGTTTGCTCTGTCGCCTGAGTTTGAAATAATTGACTAAAACCTATGAAACAAATAATTTTGGATTCGCCGAAACAATTTAAGGTCGGGATAGAAAAAGCCGAGGGTGTTGGTCTTGAGGGCGATTTTGATAATATAGTAATTTGCGGGCTGGGCGGGTCGGCAATGCCCGGGATTTTGCTCGCTGACGCTTTTGGCGAGGAATTAAAAATGCCGATTTTTATACACCGCTCGTATGCTTTGCCCGCAGTAGCTTTAGCGAAGGCGGGGCTTGCCTCAAAAAGTTTAATTGTTTGCATCTCGTTTTCCGGCAACACTGAAGAAACTTTGTCTGCCTTTCAAGAAGCCCTGAATAAAAAATACAATGTCATTGCTTTATCAACTGGCGGAAAATTGGCTGAAATGGCACAACAAAACTCGCTCCCCTATTGCATAGTTCCCAACGACTGCTTACAGCCAAGGTTTGGGACTGGTTATTTATTTGGCGCTTTGGTGAAAATCTTGGAAAACTGCGGAATTTTGCAAAACAAATCTCAAGAAATTTTACAAATGGCTGATAATTTAAAGCCAGAAATGTTTGAAAGTCAAGGCAAGCAATTAGCTGAAAAATTAGTTGGTAAAATACCAATTATTTATAGCTCGGACAAGTACAAATCAATCGCCCGTATTATAAAGATAAAGTTCAACGAAAACTCAAAAACAATGGCCTTTTGGAATTATTTTCCGGAATTAAATCATAACGAAATGTGCGGATACAGCGAAAATCCAAATGTCAAAAACTTTTACACGATAATTTTAAAAGATGACCAAGATAACCCGCAAATTATCAAACGAATGGAATTAACCGCAGAATTGATAAAAGAGGCGGGAGCTGAAGCTGAAACAATTGAAATGCCGGGGTTGAATAAATTAGAAAAAATGTTTAATACTTTGTTGCTTGGCGATTGGGCAAGCTATTATTTAGCCATTGCCTCGGGGGTTGACCCCATAGCCGTGCCCATTGTTGAAAATTTCAAAAAACGGCTATCTCAATAATTTTCAATTATCAATTATCAATTTTCAATCAATTTCTAATTTCTAAATTTTCAAACTAAGCCCAGGTGATGAAATTGGCAGACATGCAGTGTTCAGAACGCTGTGGAGGCAACTCCGTGTGGGTTCAACTCCCACCCTGGGCACAAAAATTGTAGAGCAATTTTTGGTCACAGGGAGCAAGGCAACTGCTTGCCTTGCGTTGGAAGTTGAAGACCGCAGCGATGTTTCGCCAGCAGGCGAAACCGCGAGGGGCGGCCTGTGAGTTTGCCGAGCGACGGCGAGGCAAAACTTGTAGGCAACTCCCACCCTGGGCACAATACAAATTAAAAACTTAAAATGAATAAACAAAAAAACAAAAATTAAGAAAATATCTTTGCAAGGCATTGAGGATTTTTACTTTAATTTGGGTTATCGCTCAAAAAAGTTTCACTCTGCTTTAAAAAACGATAAAGAATATCAGAAACTCTTAAAAGAGAAAAAGCAAAAAGTCAGCAGAACATTAAAAATAAACCCCGCGGGCAAGAAAAAATATGTTCTTGCGACTGACATTGATTTGGAAATTTTAAGCCAGCGCAACAACTTATTAAAACAAAGCCCGTCCGAAAGCGACGAGGAGCTTATTGAACTTATTAAATCGCAATTATTGGACGACTGGCGAAGCCCGCTCTTGAAAAAGTTGAAATCGCTTTTCAAAAAATACTCCTTGCAATAGACCTTATGAAAATCTATATTGACCAAAGCAATAAGATAGAACAGACAAACAAAGATACGATTCTATCTTTGTCAAATTCTATCCAATATACTATTTTAATTCCTGCAAGAACAAAAAGGCGGCTAAAAGAATTTTTCAGAATGCATGGACAATCAAAAAGCTTTATTTTCAAAACATTTGCCGCTGGTATTTTCTTGCTGCTAAAATACTCAAACATAAAAAACGAAAAAATTATTATTGACATGGAATATCCTGGTAGAGACAAGCAGATTAAATTTTTTATTGAAAAGATGGATAAAAGAACAGGAACAAAGTTTAATTTGTCTTTTGAAAGAATTGGTAAAAAATCAAATGCTCATAATTTAGCTTATCAAGTGGCAAATAAAAAACTCTCAACCAACAAAATTGTCAGTTTGAGAGAAATTGAGCAAACATTATCGCTTAAACCAAAAAGCCGGGGAGTTTAAGCGCCGAATGGTTACGGCGGGTCGAGCACCCGCGACTTCTTAATGCTATTATATCAAATCAAAAAAATATGTCAATACAACAAAAAAAAAGAATAACAGCCCCTAAATTGCGGATAATTCCTCTGGGCGGAATGGAGGAGGTCGGGCGAAATATGACCGTGTTTGAATATGACAAAGACATTGTCATTTTGGATATGGGCATACAATTCCCGGAAGAAGATATGCCGGGCATTGATTATATCATCCCGAGCATCAGCTACTTAAAGGGCAAAGAAAAAAATATCAAAGCCGTTATTTTCAGCCACGGCCACCTTGACCACATCGGGGCCGCTCCCCTGCTTTTGCCCAAACTGGGCTTTCCGCCAATCCTTGGCCGCGACCTGACAATCGCTTTAATCAAAAAACGGATGGAGGATTTTGAAAAAGGGTCGGCCAAGCGGTTAGATTGCATTAAAATAAACTCGGTGAGCGACAGGTTCAACTTGGGAAAATTTCGCTTGGGCTTTTTTAATGTTGAACACTCCATAGTTGACGCTATCGGCGTTATTATCAACACTCCTCAGGCAACAGTCATTCACCCCGGGGACTGGACAATGGAAAGAGACCCGCTGAGCGGCAAGCCCGTCACCTATAATCATTTAGCCAGTTTGCCCCGCCCAAAAATTTTAATGTTAGAAAGTTTAGGCGCCACTGACACTTCGGAAAAAATGATTTCGGAAAGAGAAATGCACGCTAATTTGGAAAAACTGATTGACGCGGCAGAGGGCAAAGTAATCATTGGCACTTTTGCCTCGCAAATTAAAAGAATCGGCCATATCTTGGAATATGCCAGCAAAATCGGCAAAAAAGTGGCGCTTGATGGTTATAGTATGAAAATGAATATGGAAATAGCTCGCGAGCTTGGCTATATTAAGGCAGACAAAGGTGTTGTTATTCCGATAAGCGAGGTTCATAAATACTCTGACGAAAAAATTATTGTTATTTGCACGGGCGCTCAAGGCGAGGGCAACGCGGTTTTGTCGCGAATTGTCAGCGACGACCACAAGTATATTAAAATAAAGAAAAACGACACCATCATATTTTCCTCATCTGTCATCCCGGGCAATGAAAGGACTATTCAGCGCTTAAAGGACAATCTTTACCGCAAATGCGACAATGTCGTGCATACTGGCGTTATGGATGTTCACACTAGCGGGCATTGCAACGCCCAAAGCATCAAAGAAATCATCAAGCAAGTGCGGCCTGATTATTTTTTGCCGGTCTACGCCAACCATTATTTTTTGAAAGAAGCGGCTAAATTAGCGGTTGAAGTTGGCGTTTCTAAAAATAATGTTTTTGTTTTAGACAATGGCTCAATTATTGAATTTGGCAAGGAAACAGCTAAAGTCCTAGCCAAAAAAGCCGAGACCGGCTATGTTTTTGTTGATGGCTTGGGCGTTGGCGATATTGGCGAAGTGGTCTTGCGCGACCGCCAAAACTTGTCGCAAGACGGAATGTTTGTTATTGTAGCAGTAATAGACAGGAGAACTGGCAAGGTCAAGGGCTCCCCTGATATTATCTCGCGGGGCTTTGTCTACCTTAAAGAGTCCAAAGAATTGTTAAGAGAAGCCAGAAAAAAAGTTATCGCCATAGTTGACCAATCAGCCGGGGAAAACGCCATTGACACCATTTTTGTCAAAAACGAAATCAGAAACCGCATCGGCGACTTTCTCTTTTACAAAACCCAGCGAAGACCAATGGTCTTGCCCGTGGTGATAGAAGTTTAAAAAAGCGTTGCTGTCATCCTGAAGAGCCAGCAGGCGACGAAGGATCTCTTTGTTTGAGATCCTTCGCCCTAACGGGCTCAGGATGACTCCGATTCTATATTTATGAAAATATTTTCAGGCATACAGCCGACAAACGAGCTTCACATTGGAAATTATTTAGGCGCTATCGCGCAGTGGATTGAACTTCAAAATAACAATGAGTGTCTTTTTTGGGTGGCGGATTTGCACGCTTTGACTGTGCCTTATGAGCCGCGCGAGCTTAAAAAAAGAACCTTGGAGGTGGTGGCGACCTTTCTGGCGGCTGGAGTTAACCCCGAGAAGTCAATTATTTTTAAACAATCAGATGTAAAAGAGCATAGCGAGCTTGCTTGGCTTTTGTCTACCATAACTCCCGTGGGAGATTTAGAACGAATGACTCAATATAAAGATAAGTCGCAAAAATTCAAACAAAATATCAATGCCGGGCTCTTAAACTATCCTGTTTTAATGGCAGCTGACATTCTGTTATACCAAAGCGACAGGGTGCCTGTTGGCATTGACCAAAAACAACACATAGAGTTAGCGCGCGAAATAGCCAAAAAATTTAACAAAAAATTCGGCGAGGTTTTCAAAATCCCCGATGGCTTATACTCAAAGTTGGGGGCGAAAATAATGTCCCTGACCAACCCCGAGAAAAAAATGTCCAAAAGCGACGGCCCCCAATCCTTTATTTCTTTGTTTGACAGCCCCGAGCAAATCAAAAAGAAAATTGCCTCAGCCACCACGGACTCAGGCAAAGAAATAAAATACAACCCCGAACAAAAACCGGGCGTGAGTAATTTATTGACTATCTATTCGCTTTTCAGCGGCAAGCCGATTAAAGAACTGGAAAAAGATTTCAGCAACAAGGGTTATGCCGAGCTTAAAAAATCTCTGGCTGAGCTTTTAATTGAAAAATTAGCAATTTTTAGAACAAAAAAACAGGAGTTTGAAAAAAATCCTGAAATTATTGAAAATATTTTATCCCAAGGCGCGACCCGCGCCCGCTCCCTCGCCCAACAAACAATGCAAAAAGTGAGAGTAGCTATGGGATTAGCATAGCCATGTTGATAACACCTTGACTTTACTTTTTGAAATTATCTGATATAATACAATCACAAATGGCCTTAGGGCTCCGAGGACGCCACCCGCAAGGGTGGCGTCCGTTTGTTATTATAAAGGAGAGCTTGACAAAGCAAGATGAAATTTGGTAGCATAAAAATGGATGCTATTATTCATAGTGTCTGACGAAAACAAGCGTCGCCCGTTGTGGGCCATGGCTTGTTTTTTTTTATTTAACCCAATTTTTTAGAAACAACGGACCTTTTCGGGTCAAATATAGTAGCCCTTATTTTGTCTCCGCATAAAATAAAATTTCTTGTTTTATACCCTTGTCTATTTATAAAGAAAGAGCCATGAATTTTCAATTTTTGATACAAAAAATTTAAAAATTTTCTTTTAAATTGATTCTGTTTTTCTACTAATCCATTCTGCTTTTTCAAATCACACACAACGGCTCCCAAAATTAAGTCAGTCAACTGTAAAATATCCGAAGAACAAGAATCAATTTGGCATATTCCAGCCACTACAAATTTTTTATAATGATCATTCAAAATCCTCTTAACAGAACCTTCGAAATCCTCACCCTCCGGAAAAAAGTAATCATCTGATAAGACGATTGAAACCCCGTTAGGGTTTCCGCCGAAAGCAAGTTTCAGTAAAGCTATGCTGAAATTTTTATAAACTTTGTATAAATTATTCTGAAAATACTTCTCAAAATCTAATTCTCCCTTATTTAAAATAATACAATTAAACTTAGTATCTCCTGCCATAAAAACCTTAAAAAACTCCATCGCAACTTCAAATCTAATTTTTCTGTCTATTCTTGTCCATTTTAATTCTTCCCTATAATTAAATCGGTCTCTGATAATCCTTAATTGTCTATATATTTTTTCTGGATTAGGGCTCTCAATTAGTCCGATAGCAAAAAATTTATCTCTGTCGCTATGCAGTAATCCAGTTTCGTCCATAAAACAAAATTTTGTTTGGATATCTTTATAATCACACAAGCAGAGCTTTGCGTTTTCTTTTTTAAAAACATTTTGAAACATAATTTTATGATTCTTTTTTCTTCAGCTCAATGTAGAAAATTTTTTCTCCATCGTTAGATTTTTGCTCCTTCGGTGGATATTTCCCAGCATAAAGCTTGGGGTCAATTTCGTGAGACCGAACAAAACTGTTTGATTTTACAGATGCCGAATTGTTCTTGCCAGAAACTTTTAATGTGCCTTCTACCGGTTTTTTATAAAATGAAAAGCCAATGATCTTTTTGCCGTTTTGTTGCGCAAAAAATAAAGCTACGCAATTATATTGAGCAATATTTTGTTTCTTATAAAAACCGCTATTGAAAGTCCAGCCCCCTGCTTTATTCAGTGAAATGGTATCACTAAACCGCGAACCGACTTTCATAAACCTTTCAAAGTTAATTTTTTGTTCCATAGTTTTTTGTTTTGAAATATCTTTAAACCTTTCGGTAAGTTTAGCATAAGTAAAAATACCTGTCAAGATATTTTTATCCACAGGTATATCTTAAAAAAGCAAACACCCTAATCTATACAAAAAAGCTTTCGCACAATTCCGTCATTTCGTTTTTCCAGTTCCACTATATCCTCCAGCTTCTCCCCTTTCTTTAGTTCGTGGCACTTTTGGGACAAATCACTTAACTGTTGATGGACTTTGTTTTTAGGGTCAAATTTGGGTATGGCGATGTGCTCCATAACCGAGGGCGCAGCAAAACCACGGCCAGCTGAAGAAAACGACTTGATAAAATCCCTAACTGGATTTGAGTTTATAATAGCGCAGAAATAGTGTGCCTCAGCTTCTGTTTGAGTTGAAATAAACGCAGTGGTCTCAAAAGGTAGTAATAATTTATATTCTCCAAATGAAGTTTTGAATTGTGATATTACAACGGATTGCAAGTCGTTTGCCATTCTTTTCCATGCAACCTTATATTTCGCAAAAGTATATTGCCCGATATTACGTTCCCCATAAAAAGCGCCTCCTGCTTTTTCATGAAAATATTTATAAAATGGCGTCTTTAATAAAAATTCTCTAAAATTACTCAAAAAAATATAAGTTTTTGGCCATCGATTTCGCATTTCTGGCTCAGGGTATGGTTTTTGAGAAGCAATGTGAGTGAGTAAAGTATACATCTTTGGCGAAAATTGCCACCTCTTTATATCAATACCTCGTAAAATTGGATACACAAGCGATGCCTCTGTTCTCGCCTCTAAACTTTGCAAATTTCGTTTCCCCTCTTCCGCAAGATTTTTTATTAAAAGGTCGCCATCAGAAAACCTTTGAAGCACCTCCAAACAAAAAACACCATAAGCGGGCACGGAAATACCCCGATACGATTTATAAAAATTTTCACCCTCTAATTTACTGAAATTTTCGCCATGAATTTCAAATGTCCGCCAACTCCCAACCTCTGACCCAATTGGCTTGGCTTGATGCACTTTCTTTTGTAAAAACATCATTGCCTCGTCAAATGTCTTATCTTGGCTAATTCTGCCAACCCCTTTCTTTTTTGTATAAATAACATAAGGCACAGGATATTCGGTTTTTTTACCCTTAGATAAAATAATACCGGCTGTTTTGTTTGCCGCGCCTTCAAATGGCTGAACAGAAACTAAATCCAAAGCTTTTAAAACCTGTAAATATTTTTTCTCGCCCAACTGAAACCTGCGGAATCCCTCGCCCGCTCCTTTTGACTTAAAAACCTCCTGCGTTATTAAAAAGCCGAGCTTGCCGTTATCTTTTAAGTAATAATCAGCTAAAGCGTAAACAAAAAGCATTGAGAAGTCCCTCCTCCCTTTAATTAAAACATTGCTAGTTTTTCTAATTTTCGTAAGTTCGTATAAGTCCCATAGTTTTCTTGTCGCCTCTCTGTATTCGTTTGATAAGTCCTGCCACATAATCCATGGCGGATTGCCACAGACAAAGTCAAACTTACCTGCTATCATTGGGGCAAAAGCGTTTTTCAAAAACCTTGCCCAAATGCCGTTTTTATTTTGTTTTTCCAATTCTAAAAGCCGTTTATAAAAATTTTCAGCAATTTGCTTGTTGACAATAGGCACCCCTTGTTTTTGAAACCTTGCCATTGCCTCGGCAACCGAATATCTGTTTTTTATCATTTCTTCAATCAAGGGGGCGGCTTTGCCCAAGAAAAACCCGCCTAGCTCAACCCACTCCGCAGGCACTTGAAAAGGGCCTACTGAAGTTTGCACCTCTAAATAATCGCCGAATAAATCGCCTGAGGTTTTATTAGGCGTTAAAACCGAGTCAGTTAGATAAATCGGAATTTCCAAAAATTCTAATTTACTCGCCAAATCGCCCAAAGCAAATAAATAATTGGTGCGGGCGGCAATAACAGCCAAAGGGTTTAAATCAAAGCCCCAAATGTTGGCTTTAATGCTTTTGGCAATTTCTAATGCCGGACGGTTGTTTTTCTTGCCCCAGTCCTTTGCCTTCTGAATAGCTAAAACCAAAAATGTACCCGAGCCGCAAGCCGGGTCTAAAAATCTTTTGAAATTGTTGCCGTCATAGCCAGTTTCCTTTAACAATAACTCGGCTAACCAGTCGGGCGTGTAATACTCGCCTAAACGATGGCGAACGCTCTGGGGCACTAAGTATTGATAAAGTTTTTTCAAAAGGTCTTTGGTCGCCAAAGGAGCCAAAGATGTGGTGGCTGGCTCAAACTCAGACAAAGCCCGACACATTTCTTTAAGCGCTTCCTCTAAACGAGGTGTCCAGCCGTCAATGTACCACCTAAAAAAATCGCCTTCTAAAAAATTAGTAATGCCTTTTTGAGCGTATAATCCGCCATCTTCAAGAAACATCAATTGCGCCTGAAAATCATTGCTTGATAAATGGGTTAGCTCTAAAGCTAAAGACGAATTAAAAACGCTATCTTTCAGGGTTAAAATTTCCGCTGCCAACAATTTCATTAGCAAAGCGAAATAGGTATGAACGCAAAAAAGCAACTCTTGAAAATCGGTCTCTTCGCCTACTCCATATAAAGCCGCTAAATCCTGCGCTTCTTTTGCTTGATGTCCGCTAAATTGTTCGCCATAAACAATACCAAAAAGCCGTTTCCACTCATTAAAAAACACTCTTAACCGCTCATTGGTCGGATTGCCCCAATGTTCCAAGGAGTCAGCCAAAGCTGAAACAATTTGCGGAGCCAAAATGCTTTTAGGTCCAAATTGTTGCGCTAAGTTTTCCGCTGTCAACGGTAAGCGGCTCAATGAACGCAAATAAGTCAAGAAAGTTCTGGCGCTTTCGGGATCAAAATCATAAGGCCCGTCAATGGTAAAATCATTCGGACTTAATTTTGCTTTTGCTTTTAACTTGTCTGTCTTATAACGGGTAAAAAATATCTTTTCGCCGTCAAAACCAACGCCAACAAACTTGGGACCAAATAAAAATAATGTCTCTTTTTGGTTTTGGCTTTCACCTATAATATAGTCAACTAACTGCTCAAAGGCGTGTTCTACTTTACTTTTTGAACGAAAAGAAGCGGGTGGCTCGTATTCAATAATAACCTGCCCGTGCAAGGCGTCGGAGCGGCCACTTTGAAAAATTGTCTTTTCAAATTTTGGCAAAACAGAAATGCCGACTTCTTTTTTAATCGGCTCTAATAATTTTTCAAAACCGATTTTTAAGTCCTCTTCGGTTTTAACGGTTTGCAACAATTTTTTTGTAGCTAAAACAAAACCATCAGCTATATTAGCTAATGACTTAGTATTATTCAGAGTTTGGTTTATTTCAATCATTGGTCCTTATACTGAGTAACTCCGGTGTCGTTGATAAAGGTACAACCAGTGTTTATTAGCAAATCGTAAATTTCTTTTTGTTTTTGCGGGAGCAAGCCAACATCATTGGCTTCAGCGGAAAAGCGAATCAAGGGGTCGTTAGCTGAAGGACGGATGTTAAAATTCCAATCAGGATATTTTACGCTCAAAGTGTCAAAGTCAGAGATATCGCCATCGGCATATCTCGCCTTGACAACCCCTAAAACTTTTTCCATAGCTGTCAGAGCCGCTGGGGTTAAATCATCAGTGGCTGAAAAGCCGGGCAAGGCAAAATTATACTCGCCAATAACCGGAAATTTAATCCGGGGTTCTTTGGCTATTTGCCGCAAACTTTTGCCTGTCTGGCTAATAATTTGCATTACTTGCAGAAAAGCGATGATGCTGTTTTCCACCATATAATCGCCAAAATTATAGTAAATATGGCCAGTGCCCTCCCCGCCAAAAAGCGCGTTTTCTTTTTTCATTCGGTTTTTGAAAAAAGCGTGCCCGACGAGTTCTATCTTTGGTATACCACCTTCTGCCAAAACCCGGTCTCTGATAAATCGCATCGCTCTAATATCGTGAATTACTATGCCGCCCGAGCGCTCTCGGCACATTTTTTCCGCAATGAGACCGTTGATATAATTGCCAAAGATTAAATCCCCTCTTTCATCAATAAAATAAATTCTATCCGCGTCCCCGTCAAAAGCAATGCCAAAATCAGCTTTTGCCTGTTTTACTTTCTCTTCTAATTGCGACCTGTTTTCTCTCAAAAACGGATTGGGCTGATGCCCGGGATAATGTCCGTCCAAAGCCCAGTTTATTTTAACAAAATCCACTTGCGGCAAGTGTTTTTGCAAATTGTCAATCTCTAAAGCCCCAACAGCGTTAGAGGCGTCAACAACAATTTTTAAGGGCTTAATATTTTTTACTCCTTTAACAAAACTAATGGCATTATTAATGAAATCATCCCAAACACTTTTTTTAATAACTTGCCCCTTTGAAGCAGTGGCTGGCTCGTCTTGATAATTTAAAAAATCCTGTTTTAATTTTTCCATGCCAAACCCAGCGCCAAAGGGCGCGGCGCCAGGCCCAATAATTTTAATGCCGCTCAAATACCCGGCTGAATGCGAAGCAGTTATTTCAATGCCTCCGTCATACTTAAAATTGCCAGTTGTAAAATAAACAACATCAGTGCCCGCCACCCCTAAGTCAATAACATCGCAACCTTGGTCCATAATGCCTCTAACCAATGCCTGATAAATTTTCGGGGTCGCCAAGCTAACATCCTGGCCCACAGCGATTTTCTCGGCATTAAATGTTTTTACTAAAATACGGCCGATTTTATAAACAATCTCGTCGTTGATATCTTGGGGATATTGCCCCCGAATATCATAAGCTCTAAATATTTCCATA
>Ga0066637_10002005_pt1 | contig 13466 bp, 11 predicted proteins | sample CryGeyCG2014_020_FD_62737 | JGI IMG/M metagenome (GOLD analysis project Ga0066637, IMG submission 62737) | Groundwater microbial communities from aquifer - Crystal Geyser CG08_land_8/20/14_0.20 | ecosystem: Environmental > Aquatic > Deep subsurface > Groundwater | place: USA: Utah: Grand County...
AGGGCAAACCCCCTGCTGCCGATAAAGGCAAGCGCAGAGCGCATTGTTGGCTTTGCATCAGACTACAACTGCATTGTCTCAGCAGCCCACCCATTTGACCCGGTCTACGGCCTATACCCCAACATGGTCTGCGGCAGGACAGACAGCTCAGTGCTTGACATGATTGACGCCATAGAGGTGCTTAACTCAAAGAACATGCACTGCAACAACCTGGACTCAATAGAGTTTGCTAAGCGCATCAAGAAGCCCTTCACAGCAGGTAGCGATGGTCATCGCCCTGTAGAGCTTGGCAACGCCCTGGTATGCTCAAGGGCTCATAGCACAGAGTCATTCCTCTCAAACATCATCAAGCAGAAGAACATCATTCTCGGCTGCGAAGCCAGCAGGATTATGAAGATTCAGTCGTGGCTGAGTGAATCAACCAACTACCTCCACACACCAATTGCAGACCTGAAATACCTGTTTGGGTTGGAATAAGAAACAACTTTTTTAAATAAGCCCTCCACCCAGAACTAAACCCGCAGCGTATCGGCTGTATCTGCCTCCGTAGCATAGTAGCTATTGCGGCGGACTTGTAATCCGCAGGTCGAGGGTGCAACTCCCTCCGGAGGCTGTTTAGCTTAAGGTTCGGCGATAACATCTGGCTCTTGCTCCACGCTAGGCCCCAACCCCAAGTTTTTTTTACAAAAAAAACAGCATTTTCTAGGGTAAGACCAAAACATATATTGATCTATGAGGGCCAGCAAGGGGCATCAGAAGGGTGGCCAGGACTGTTCAGATTTAGTTTAATGGAACTAAAGATATGCCAGGAAGCCAGCCTAAAAGACCAGAAAGGCATCAAGAAAAAGCCACTCCAGAGCTTAAAAAGGCTGAAAGGGGCTTGCTTCTTGCTTTAAACAGCCTTAAATTAAGGCTGTCCAGCCCCCGCACAGTCCCAGAAAAGCCCACTCAGAAGGCTTAAAACCAGCCGAAGAGGCTTGCATTTACCTTCTAGGAATTAAAAAATACAGAAAAAGTAAAAAATAAAGATCGATTTGTCTAAAATATTGGTGAGAAAACCACATAAACACCCTCAGTAATTATCGGTGGGCAAGGGCAAGGGCAATCACCAGCGACGTAGCTCGCTTGCTCTTTACGTTCTCCCAGTAATGTAGCTGAGGTTCTAATGGTTTCCTCTAGCTCACCTGGTGGCACCCCCTCTAATAAAGCTTTCTTTGCTTCCGCATATGTTGGCGGCGCATAGGTTTCCATTTTTATCCCTCCATTTTTATTTGAGAATAATAATCGGCGTACCGTTTTTCTTTATCATTTCTTAATAGATAAGAATATATGCTAAGCCCTTGAATGATCTTTCCTTTCAGGTTATCACACATCTGTCGTTGTCCTTCGATACTTATATCGTCTACGGACTTAGCTGAAGCAGCACAGGAGTCGCACAGCCTCACTGCCCAACAGGGTTCACAAAGAAGCGCTTTTATAGCTGCATATCTATTGTAAGCATGTACTGCTTTCTGCGGATTAAAACCTTCAAACACAGAGCCGAGTTTTAATCTCCTACCTACCTTTTCACACATAAAGTAAATTCCATCAGTATCTACAAACAACTTTCTGATTCCTGGTCTGCACATCCCTTTTGGATACAATTCTGACGGAAGTTCAGAAGCGCTTCTGCTGAATATCGAATGTATGATTGCATCAAATAATCCTCGCAAAAATCCGCTGTTTTCTTTCCCATGAATAATATTATCTGCGTATATCTTTGCTAATTGTCTAATCTTCTCTGTGCTTTCAGCGATCTTTTCTTCGAGGTTAAATATGTCTTCTTTAAGAAACATCTCTTGAACCAATCTGATGCTGAAAGGGTTGTTCCGAAATATTGGCTGTGAAAAGAATGCGTGTAGCTCTAAAATTTTTGAAGGGTCGGTGACAGTAACACTGAATCCAACTCTTCTTGAATAGTACTCCGGGTGTTTGTCTGCAAGCTCCTCAAGTGCACTGTAAATTCTGTCAAACGTGCCGTTACCTTCTATGTCTTTTCTCCATTTATCATGAATATCTTTATTGCCATCCAAACTTATCATGATTATGAAATCATTGTCAACTAAGAAATCAAAATGCCTCTTTCCAAGAGTAAAGTTTGTTGTCATACTAAATCTTACTTCTTTCTCAGGGAAAGCTTGTTTTATGTACTCTACAGCTTCTGAGATAAGTTCCTGGTTTACGAGGGGTTCACCGCCATAGAATGACACGTATGCGTGTTCTTTTGCCCTGGGGATGAAGAAGTCAATTGCGCTTTTAGCAACCTTGAAGTCAAGTTGCTTTTCAGAGTGGGTCCTATCATCTTCGTATATCCCTGAAAAAGCACAATAGCCGCATCTCAAATTGCATCTCTCAGTTACATTCAGAAGCAAAGAATCAAATTGATCTGTCAAAAGGTCATCGAGGCATAGTTCTCTGAATTTAACGCTCCTTTTGTGATCTTCTAATAAAGAAATTACTTGATCAATATCAGGGTCATTAGCCGAGTGTATCGTGTTAAATATTCTCTCATATAAAGTCTTATTATTTGCTAGATCATCAAAAACAACAAAATTATTTGATTCTGATGTTATTGGCATTAATACGTTATAGATATAACCACTTAATAAACCTTTCTTCTTCTAGACCGAAAAGTTTTCGGTTCTTATTTGATACTCCACTTGTCTCTGAATTTTCTTATGTTACCAAGCATCAGGTCTAGTTTCTCATTGTCAGGGCACTTTGCTTTCAGCTTCTTATTAGCTGACTCTATTATTTTTAAGTAATGTTTTAGTCCAATGCAAATTATGGATTCCATGACCAGTGTTCTCGTTATTCTGAAAATCTTTGCAAGTTCATCTATCTTACTTATTGTTTCCTTATTGAGGTTCAAGGATATTTTCTTTATCTCCTTGGCCTCTATTTTTTCAAAGAACTTTTTTTCTTCTTCACTTAACTCTGACATTAAAACCACCTCGAAGTAATATTTCAATAATATTTTGATAATATGAGTTAATATATAAATGTTTCCCTTTTTTAGTATTCACTGCATAGTACTAAAGCTAGTTAACACCTAATTACATTCTATAGAGTATACCCACAGCACTCTCACATTTCTGTCTCAACTGTCTGCGCCTCAGCTTTTGCATGCCACTTGCCACCTGTCAATGTTTTGATGACGCCCTTCATTGCCGCCTCAAGCTTGTTCATGTCATCCAGCAGGCTGCTCAGGTTATCTGCAAGGGCTGCTTTAAGGTTGCTGGGAAGCTGGTTCAGGAACTCCGAATCCATCGCACCCATTATATCTAGCAGGCTCTTCACCTTGTCCTCAAAGCCCTTCACCTCATGCTTGCATTCCCTGATCTTATTTATGGCTGGATTATGCTCCTCCGCATCCTTCTCAGCTTTATGACTTGCCTCAACAGCCTCCTGAATTTTCATGGGACCATGGTCCCATACCCTGACCACCTTATTAACCTTCCTCCTGAAAGGACTGGCGTTAGGGTTCTCGCCCCCTACCACGTACTCGGCCAGCTTAGTGGCGTTAATCTTGCCATCCCAGCCGAAGTAAAGACACATCTGAACCTCGGTAAGGTAAGAAGCCAGCTCTGTTGCCCTGCTATGTCTGAACATATGCGGGTTACAACGCTTGATTATGCCCGTTTTCCTGAACACCTTGTTTATGATCTTCTTAGCCCCAATGTAGCTGAGTGGCTTGTTGTGGTTGTAAGTGCCTATGCTCAGCCACAGGAATGAAGAGCCATCCCGCCTGAACGGGTGAGTAGATAGGTACTGGGCTATGAGTGGCGCAGAGGTCACTATCATTATAACCCTCTCGCCAGTCTTGCCGTTCAGCCTTACCTTGGAGTGGCTGTCAGATTCCATGAAGTCGTTAATCCGCATGCTGAGAACCTCGCCGATCCTGGCCCCGGACTCATACAAGAAAGCTATGAATGCCTTATCCCGCATGTTATCGCAGCAGTCTACAAGCCTTTCAGCCTCAGCAGGGCTGAGTATGTCCCCAGTAGGCTTCCTGTCAGACCCGTTAGTTCTCCTCCTGATCCAGCTAACCTCAGGTGGAAAATGCTCGCAGTCACCCTTAAGCCACTTGTAGAACTGTTTAATCACTCTCTTGTAGTCTATCTTGGTGTTTTCGGTGTAGCTGCTTGAGCACTCGGCTTCGCTACACTCTACGCCTTATCAATCAGCTTTGTCATCTAGTAAGCTGTCATTGATAACCTCGCTCGCATCATCCACAATGCGCGCCTCGAAGTCTGCATTCTTCTGACCCTCAAGCTTCTCAGCATCTAGGAGCCTCATAAGCTCGCGGGTCAGTCCTGACTCAGCTTCTTTGTCAAGGCCTTCGACCTTTATCTTGCCGAGGTGCTCTGCTATTAGGGCCTGCTCTGTCTCCTCAACAGAGGTGTGCTGCACCTTCACCTCCTCGAACTCTGCTGAATGCAGCTTTGAGGAGTTCTTCATAACAAAGAAGGCCCCCCTTGCATAAAGGTCATTGAACATATCCCTGAAGTTTATGTCAGATGCCCTGCCCCCTGCAAGCGTGCCTTTAAGGCGGAGGGTGACTATTGCATTCTCAGGGCTAAGCTTCTTAAGCGCCCCCTTAATCCTGGCCTCAGCCTCTGATGATGTCAGGGCCCCAAGTTCAATGTCCAGGGAAAGCACTGGACGCAGCCTTATGGGAACAAACTCTGGTCTAAGAAGGCGGTCCTTAACATCGACAATGTAAAAGCCCCCTTGCTTTAGCTCCTCAAGCTCCTTAAAGTTGTTTGGGAAGACTGGCCCAGGATAGGCAATATGGCCGTAACCAGGCTCAAGCCTGGAGAATACGCAATGGACATGGCCTGCAGCGTAGTAATTAAAACCCTTGGGCAGGATACTTAATGGGCATGCCTCAAGCTCCTCCTGAAGCTTAAACTCTGATATTGCAGTGTGAAGCATAAAGACCTTGAAGCCAGGCTCAGCCTCAAGGGCATGCCTGTCAAGGGCATCATAGTAGGACTTCTCAAGCATACCCCTCCTTCCAAGAAGTCCTGTTACCTTGACCCCTGTGCCGGGGTCATTCACAAATGAAAGCCTAAGCTTGTCACCATCCACACTCCCTGAGGAGACATCCAGGATAAGCCCAGCCTCTTCTATGACAGAGAGTATGCTCTTACCACTGGGAGAGAAGTCATGGCTCCCAGCAACAATGTAGACAGGAATGCCCCTCCTGCTAAGCTGCTTCAGCCTTGCAACAGCAGCCTTTAGACAGTCAATGCTCGGTAGAGATGTGTCAAACAAGTCTCCAGCAATAAGGACAAAATCAACATTCCTGGCTAAGCAGATGTCAACTGCCTTCTCAAAGGATTTTATGCCTAAGGCGCGCAGCTTCGGATCCCGCCATCCCCCCAGATGGCAGTCTGCCATGTGTGCAAAACTGAAATCCCCCATGGGGATGGGGTTTGTGAGAATTTTAAAAAAGCTTTGCTTTTTTATCTCCCTTCTCGCCAGTAAAATTTAAATACAGAACCGAAACCCTGACAACCAGCTTCTTGCGTCTAGGCTTCAGCCTTAATGCTTAGGCTCAGAAGACAGCAAAATACAGTAAAACAAGGAGGTCATTTACAATGAGCGATAAACAGTATGTTTTCTTCTTTGGCGAGTCAGAGAGGTCAGATAAGGCACTGCTTGGGGGCAAGGGTGCTGGCTTGAATGAGATGACAAGGATCGGCATCCCAGTGCCATCAGGCTTCACAATATCAACAGAGGCATGCAATGCCTTCAACGAGCTTGGAAAGAGATTCCCAAAGGGGCTGACAGCCCAGGTCGAGACCAGCCTAAAGAGGCTTGAGGAAAAGGCTGGCAAGGAATTTGGGAGCAGCGAAAAACCGCTGCTTGTATCTGTGCGCTCAGGAGCAAAGATATCCATGCCTGGAATGATGGACACTGTTCTTAACCTCGGCCTTAATGAGGAATCTATACACGGCATCATAAAGCAGATAGGTAACAGGCGATTTGCCTATGACGCCTACAGGCGCTTCATACAGATGTTCGGCAACGTTGTCCTAGGTATCCCGTCTAACAGATTCGAGCAGGTTCTGGAGGATGTAAAGGAGAAACGCAGGGTAAGGCTTGACACAGAGCTCACTGCAGAGGACCTTGAAGAGGTTGCAACAAGCTTTAAAGAGATTGTGAAGGAGGAAACAGGCGAGTTCTTTCCTGAAGAGCCTATGAAGCAGCTTTATATGGCGATTGAGGCTGTCTTTAACTCCTGGAACAATGAACGCGCAATAGTCTACAGGAGGCTTCATAATATCCCATCTAACCTGGGCACTGCAGTCAATGTGCAGACAATGGTCTTCGGCAACATGGGTGCTGATTCAGGCACAGGGGTTGGCTTTACAAGAAACCCCTCAACAGGCGAGAAGGAGTTTTATGGCGAATACCTGATGAATGCCCAGGGCGAGGATGTTGTTGCAGGCATAAGAACCCCAAAGCATATCGGTGACCTAAAAAAAGAAATGCCTGATGTTTATGAAAAGCTAACAAGGATTTATGAGAAGCTTGAGAAGCACTACAGGGATATGCAGGACATTGAATTCACAATAGAGAAGGGCAGGCTATGCCTCTTGCAGACAAGGACAGGCAAGAGGACAGCGGCAGCAGCAGTAAGGATCGCAACAGAGATGGTGTCAGAGGGCCTTATAAGCAAGGAAGAAGCAGTAATGCGCATCGAGCCTGAAAGGCTCGACCAGCTCCTGCACAAGACAATAGAACCAAGTGCAAAATACGATGTGATTGCAAGGGGGCTGCCAGCAAGCCCGGGAGCGGCAGAAGGTGAAGCAGTCTTCACATCAGATAAGGCTGAGGAGCTTGGAAAGGAAGGTAAAAAGGTTATCCTCGTAAGGACAGAGACAAGCCCTGAGGACATACACGGCATGGCTGCTGCGCAGGGCATATTAACAGCCAGGGGCGGCATGACATCTCACGCAGCAGTTGTTGCTCGCGGCATGGGAAAGTGCTGCATTGCTGGCTGTGAGGACATAAGGGTTAATGAGGCTAAGGGCCACTTCTCAGCAGGAGAGAGGGTTGTGAAGGAAGGCGAGCTTATCACCCTGAACGGGAGCACAGGCGAGGTGATCCTGGGAGGGGTAAGGCTTGTTGAGCCAGAGCTGAAGGGGGATCTGCAGACCATACTCTCATGGGCAGATGGGATCAGAAGTCTCGGTGTAAGGGCAAACGCAGACATACCCAGGGATGCAAAGGCTGCAAAGCGCTTTGGTGCTGAAGGCATTGGGCTCTGCAGGACAGAGCACATGTTCTTCGAGGAAGACAGGCTGCCAATTGTAAGGGAGATGATACTGGCAGATACTGAAGCTGCTAGGCGTACCGCCCTTGACAAGCTCCTGCCAATGCAGAAGGCAGACTTCATAGGCCTCTTCAAGGAGATGCAAGGGCTCCCTGTAACAATAAGATTGCTTGATCCTCCGCTGCATGAGTTCCTGCCAAAGCGGGAGGAGCTGATGGTAGAGGTGGCATTGCTTAAGGCAAAGAGGGGTGACAAGGATTTAAAAGAAAAGGAATGCCTGCTTGCTAGGGTTGAGGATCTGCATGAGTTTAACCCAATGCTTGGATTCAGGGGATGCAGGCTCGGCATAGTATACCCTGAGATAAGCGAGATGCAGGCAAGGGCGATCTTTGAGGCAGCATGCGAGCTGAAAAAGCAAGGCCTGGATGTTAAGCCAGAGGTGATGATACCTGTTGTGCAGAGTGATCATGAAGTGAAACTCGCCAAGGAGATTGTTGACAAGGTTGCATCGGATGTTATGAAGAAATACGGGGTTAAGCTAAAGTATGCGGTAGGCACGATGATCGAGCTTCCGAGGGCATGCGTGACTGCAGATAGGATTGCAGAGCACGCAGAGTTCTTTTCCTTTGGCACTAATGACCTCACGCAGACAACCCTCGGCTTCAGCAGGGATGATGCAGGCAGATTCATAAGGCACTATCTGGATAAGGGGCTGCTTGAGAAGGACCCATTTGCAGTCCTAGACCAGGATGGGGTGGGCAGGCTTGTAAGGATAGCAGTCAAGAAGGGGAGAAAGACAAGGCAGAACCTAAAGATAGGGATATGCGGCGAGCATGGCGGAGAGCCCAGCTCAGTGGAGTTCTGCCACAGAACTGGCCTGGACTATGTCTCATGCAGCCCATACCGCGTCCCCATAGCGAGGCTTGCTGCTGCGCAGGCGAAGCTGAAAGAGTCTTGAGAGGCGAGAGATCAGAGTCCAGTCTTGAGCTTTCAGTTTTCAGTCTTGAGTCATCAGCCTCCAGTCTTGAGCTTTCAGTTTTCAGTCTTGAGATTTGAGACATGAGCCATGAGAATAAATGTATTGTCGGAAAAATCCAGCCATCAATGGCGGCAGACGGTCATTTAAAAGATTATGCCTTAGACAGCAGATTCGAGAGTGAAATCTTCCTAAACTCCAAGATTTCTGGGTGCTATGATGTCTAATTAGAGTGCAAGATGGCTCCTAGATGGCCTACTGCGCCTTTCACGCTATCGATGGGCGGGGGAGGCCAGGGCGGAAGCCCAATGCAGAGATTGGGTGGGGCCTTAAATCATTGCAGCAGAAAGCGTCAAAATCTCGCCCGCACAAAACAAGCGGGGGGCATGCTCGCCCCTCGCGCATGGCGGGCGAGATTTTGATGACGTCGGCTTCTACCAAACGTGCTTCAACTTTCGGATCTACTGTAATAACCAACAATCTTAAGTAACCCTTAAATACTATTTAAAATCCCTGAGCACCATGATCAGCATATATGAGCTAATAGACCTGGTAATAATGACCCTGGCCATAGGATTCATATTCTCAGGGATATTCAGAAAGCCAGAGCCAGATGACTACGATCCATTAAAGCCAAGAAGGGGTTTTGATTTTAGAGACCTTGGCTTTGCAGCAGCAGTGACAGCTCCTGCAGTCATACTCCATGAGATGGGCCATAAGTTTGCTGCAATGGCCTTCGGCGTGCACGCAACCTTCCACGCAGCATACACCTGGCTCTTCATAGGGGTGCTGCTGAAGCTTATGAGGGTTGGCTTTATCTTCTTTGTGCCAGGTTACGTACAGTATCCCGGGGGCTTGCTGACACCCCTGCAGAATGCTATTGTAGCCTTTGCAGGCCCAGGCACAAACCTCCTGCTATTCCTAGCAGCATCATACCTCCTGAAAACAAAAAGGATAAAGAAAAACAGCCACAGGATTGCCCTGATAATAACAAGGCAGATCAACCTCTTCCTATTCATATTCAACATGATCCCATTGCCACCGTTTGACGGGTATCACTTCTTCTCATCGCTTGTTAGGGCAGTTGCTACTCTCTGAGGATTGGACAGTCTTGTGTACTCAGTAATGAAGCTTGAGACTCGAGTTTCTGGGGGTGCTAGATGGCTTCTGGTTGGCCTACTGTGCCTTTCACGCTATCGATTGGCGGGGGTGGCCAGGGCGGAAGCCCAATGCAGAGATTGGGTGGGGCTGAGTAACAAAAATCCTCGAGGAGGTATCTTACTGGGGATTATTTATATTCAAAGTTTTCTATTAATTACTCCGACCCTGCCGTCCCCCACCCACCTCCCTGCTAAAGAACAAAACCTTTGTCGGAAAAATCCAGCCATGGCGCAGGCTCGGCAGGGGTTGCTCCCTTCGGGATGCCGAGCAGGACATTTTGCGAGGCTTTGCTGAGCAAAATGTCCGTCTGCAGCCATGGGTGGCTGGATTTTTCCGGGTAAATAAAATAATCGTAAAGGGTGTATACTTCAGAACTCTTGCTTAGCATGATGCCATAACCGGGTCCACTGAATTTTTACCTAAAAAAACTCGTCCTCAAAATCATAAACCTCGTACTCGTTGTTTACCCTGACCTTCTTGAATCTCTTTTTCCTCTCCTCTCCCTTTTTTGTGCCTGACTTCTTAGCAGCCTTGTGCTTCTCTCGCTTCTCTGGCTTCTCTGATTTTTCTGCCGGAGCTGGCTCCCCTGCTGGTTTAAACTCAGAACGCCCTTTAATGCCCTGCCCGTGCTCAAGCGTGACCTCTTTGACATTGTAGCCTGTTTCAGCAGGCTCCTCCTCCCTGATCTCCAGTATGTCCTCGTCAATTAAAAACTGCTTCTGGCTCACCGCCTTTTCTTTTACAGGCTCTCTCTTCACGCCCTTTTCAACCTTTGGCTCGAGGATTTTTACAGCTGGCCTGCCATGCATAAGCCCCTCTTCTGGCCTTGGTTCATGTTCTATTGCTCCTCTCCTTAGTCCTGCTCCTAGTTCTTCTGCCTCCGCAGGTGCTGCTGATGAAGGTACTGGTGCTTCAAGCACAAGAGGCTTTTCAATCCTCTTTGCCCTCTTTTTAGGCTCCTCCCAGGCGTGAACAACAGCTGTTATGTGGGCCTTCCTTACCTTGCTATCCCCGCGTTCAACAGCGAACCTGCAGACATCCTCGCATGCCTCAAGAAGCCTCCTAGGATTCCTGCCTACAAACCTGTAGATCATCCTTATCATGCTGTCTGATATCAAGGGCAGATTACCGATCCTGCGCCTGACAAGCAGAACAGCATCCGATGCCTTTAGCTTCCTGAGCTTAATCCTGTTCTTCCTCACCCTTGCTGCAAGCTCGTCAGATAACCCTGCCTCCTTGAAGTCTGGGCCGACAAAGACCACTGACTTGAAGTTACCAGCCTTTTTATACCCCAGTATGTTAGCGCAGTCGCGCTTGTTCATCTTTAGCGTCTCGTCAAGAAGGAGTATCATATCATTGGGCATCTTTTTTAACACGCGGCTGAAGAAGCCCTGGCCCCCTGAGAGGAGACCCTTCATGTCCATGCCGCGCTCTGTTACATTGTAGCTGTAGTATACGACCTTGCCCTTGCCCCCGAAGCGCTTGATTACGTGCTTGAGTATTGTTGTCTTCCCGCTTCCGTACTCTCCCTCGATAAACACGAGCTCGCCGTTGTTTATGAGCTTGAAGAGGTCATCGAGATTATAGCCGATGGTCTCATCATAGAATGCAGCAGGCTTTATGCTAAAGGGGTTGTTGTAAAAACCCAGTTTCTGATACCAGACTTCACTCATCTCCACCACCGAAGAGCTTTTTCAGGTGCTTTGTTTTAACCCTTTTTGATTTGGAGTTAACAGCGATCTGGCAAGCCATATCGCAGTACTCGAGGAAGCGCTTCAGGTTGCCTCTTGATCGCTTGAAGATAGTTTTTACTGTCTCCTCGTTCATAAGCTTGGCGTCGCCAAGGCGGTAGTTTACCAGCTCTACAACCTGCTCAGGGGTTAGCCTCCTAAGCTTTATAACACGGCTGCCGATGCGTTCCTTTATACCCTCACTCATCGAAAGCCTCGAGTAGCTCTTGCCTGTGAGCACAATAGCCTTTATGAAGTCCTGATCAAAAAAGAACTTAGCCCTCTCAGTGTTCTTTTTTGACAGGGCAGGCACATTATCAAGGAGGAGGATCATATTCTTAGGCGTTAGCCTCAGAAGCTTGCCTATTGTCCCGTACCTCTCAAACATCAGCCTCTCGATGTTCAGCCTCTTGTCAGGTATCTCCTTGCAATCAAAGAATATGACCTGCTTACTGCCCATAAACCTGCCGATCACCTTCTTAAGCACAGCGGTCTTTCCAGTGCCTGCCTGCCCCTCTAAAAAGACGATGCTCCCAGACTCGACCCTGTAGTAAAGCTCATCTAGTATGTCATCCACACCTATGAGCTCATCCTCAATATCAGTGTCGATGCTGAAGGGATTGTCATAAAAATCGAGTTTTTCAAACCACTGCATTTGTTTCACCGTCTCATCAGCCTTTTCCCTTTTGGGCTGCACGCCCCCTGAACTCCTCAGCCAGTTTGTAGTACTTCTTCGCAAGCCTCGGGTTGTTATGCTCATAGGCCTCCTCAGCAGCCTTATGAAACCTTCTGGCTTTATGGTAGTCGTTATACTCCGTATCCCGGTTATAGAACCATACAGAGCCTATAATCACTAAGAACAGGATAACAATGGCAGCTCCAATTCTCTTGACTGCAGGGCCTCTTATCACCATCGCGGTTACGCGCCTCATATAGCTAGGCGCCCTAGCCTCCTCTAGTTCTGCACTGACTGCCCCTACAATATCTGTTACATTACCGCTTGCATTCCCCTCTTCTGTAGCCGCGGGCTCTTTAAGCGAGCTTCTTGAGATGTCACAGTCCTCAAGGCTCCCTGCAAAGCACCTGCACCCGCCTGCTTCAGCATCATAGTAGCAGCCGAATCTGTAGAGTCCATCATCGCGCTTCTCACACTCAAACCTTAGGGCACAGTCATCTGAAAGCCTGGCAAGATCTGCCCTGCTAAGCTTCACAATCTCCTCTGCAGGTGTTTCCACTGCAGGGGTGTTGCCTGCAATTGCCTCCCCTGTTGCGTTATCAGTATCTTCAGGGCTGCTGTTGTCGTTTATGTTGAAGAGAAGAACAGCACGCGCCTCCTCTTCAGCGTACACAACAAGAGCCGTCAGCAAAACAAATAATATTAATATAACTATCCTCAACGATCATCACCTTGGTTTCATCCCCCCAATCAAAGATAATAAGGTTTATGCACAACTCCTATATTAAGTTTTTGCTTTTTGCTACTTTAAAATGATTTACAATCATGGGTGTTGTTCAGAATCGGGTTTATCGTATGAAGTCAGCAGGAAAAGGCGGTGCAAGATGCAGCAGGTGTAAGGACGTAAAGCCTGTTTTCAAGCTTACAAATGACAGATTCTGCTCAGAATGCTTCGCCTCATTATTTGAGAAGCGCATGCACCATGAGCTGCCCCCAGCAGATCTGATTAACAGGCATGCAGTCCTCATCGACAACGAGAGCCCTGCATCTAGGCTTATCAGCCTTTTTGTAAAAAAACTAAGGCAGAGGTTTAACAAGAGGATAAGAGTAGGGAGGATTATAGGCAGAAGGCTGAGAACCAGGAGACTAGAGCCTAAAGGCAGGGATAAGGCAGAGGTAGTCATACTACCTCTAACTGCTGATGACGTGATCATCGCATTCCTAGCTGGTCTGATCTCAAACAAGGAGGCAGGGCATAAAGGGCTTACAGGCTGCTTAAAGGGCAGCGTGATGATAGCTCCACTTGCAGGCTTTTTCAGATCAGAGATTGACTGCTTTATGAAGATCAATGGAATAGTAACAAAAGCAGGTTACCCAAAGCATAGCAGGCTTGATTCTGACCTGCTAGGAATTCTCAATGGCATAGAGGCCAGGCACCAGGGTGTAAAGGCAGCCCTAATAAGATGTGCGCTCTCCCATAAATAGAATGATTATCCTTCCGCCAGTCTCTGAGTGGCGGAGAGACTAATCCGGAAACGCTGAGAAATTCCGATTTGCAAATCGGAATTTCTGGCGTGATCAAAAATAAACCCCGCG
>Ga0066637_10002006_pt1 | contig 13465 bp, 15 predicted proteins | sample CryGeyCG2014_020_FD_62737 | JGI IMG/M metagenome (GOLD analysis project Ga0066637, IMG submission 62737) | Groundwater microbial communities from aquifer - Crystal Geyser CG08_land_8/20/14_0.20 | ecosystem: Environmental > Aquatic > Deep subsurface > Groundwater | place: USA: Utah: Grand County...
TTCTAAACTTCCTGTTCTGTTTTTATTTAATAACTTTCTTAAAAATAGACAATTTTCATCATAACACGGAAACTTAGAAAGGGCGGGGTAAATCCTCCGTAAGCTCCCCAGCCCTTTCTCCTTTTCTTAGAAAGGGCTGGGTCACTAACGGATTATTTATTTCTTCTTTTGCCTTCTCTGTACTATAAATCTATCTGTCCATTTCTTTTTTCTGGTTCTCACGCCAAGTGCGTGCTTGCCCCAAGGAGTCTTTGGGTATCTCAAGCCAATCGGTGTCCTATTCTTCCCTCCTCCATGAGGATGATCTTTTGCATTCATAGCCGCACCTCGAACAGTAGGTCTTATCCCTTTCCAACGGTTCCTCCCGGCTTTACCAATCTTCAAAAATCTGTGTTCTGGATTAGAAAGTTCTCCCACTGAAGCAAAACACTCCCCAAAAACCCTCCTTATTTCACCAGAAGGCATTTTCAATTGCATGTATTTTCCTTCATTAACCAAAACTTGGGCTGAAGCTCCAGCTGACTTAACCAATCTTCCTCCTTCCCCGGGTGCAAGTTCAACATTGTGAACCATTGTTCCTACTGGAATATTTTTTAATTTCATCCTATTACCTAAAGTTACAGGAGTCTTCTCTGCAAAAATTATCTCATCACCGACTTTTAAACCCTGTGGAGCTAAAATATAATGTTTCTCTCCATTATCATAGGAAATAAGAGCTATAAAGCAAGTTCTGTTGGGGTCGTATTCTAAAGACAAAACCTTAGCTTTCTGATTGATTCTCTCTTGGTAAAAATCTACAATTCTATAAAGTCTCTTTGCTCCACCTCCTTTATGACGTACAGTAATCCTACCCGTTCTTCCCCTTCCGGCTCTCTTTTTTATAAACATCACTAATTTTTTTTCCGGTTCTTTTTTTGTAAGTGTTGTCAAGATCATATGTTTTTACAATTTTTATTATGGTATTATTTTAGCTGTAATTGCCAGCCAATTTGGTAACAAAAACCCCGAGCTTAAATCACCTTCACCGTTCTCTCAGAATAAATTGAGTAGATAATACATTTTAGTAGACCTTCTAAAATAGGTGAGGTTTATCGCGAAACTACGCGAAAAAGTTTATCTTGGTAGTACCTCTATCTTTTGGCCCTTTTTCAAAGTAACTATTGCTTTTTTATAACCTTTTTTCTCTCCTAAACTCCTTCCTAACCTTCTTCGCTTACTGGGTATTCTAATAATTCTTACTTTAGAAACATCAACTCCATAAACCTCTTTTATTGCTTTCTTAAGATCTTCTTTATTGGCTCTTTTAAAAACTTTAAAAATATACTGATTCTTTTCTGCCAAATCTACAGCTTTCTCTGTAATATGAGGAGTTTTCAAAGCCAAAGGAGCTACTTTTATTTCTCTTTTCATTCCTTTAGTTAATTCTGCTTTCTCTTGTGGCACCGAAACTTCTTCTTTCTTGCTTTTTAACTCCTCCCGGACCTTAACTTTCTCTCCTTCCCCTTCCACTCTTTTTTTCACCTCTTCCTTTTTCTTTTTTTTGAAAAAATCAAATAAATGCATATCCTCAAAATGTCTAATTCCTAATTGCTCTAATTATTCTAATCAAATCCCAATGTCTAATTTCTAATGCTTAAACTTTCTATTTAGAGCAATTAGGTTAATTAGTCATTTTGTAAACATTTCTTTTATTATCTTTATTGTTTCTTTCGGCATCATCAAATACTTAAAAGAAAGAATGCCCAAAGCATTAAGATTCCTCGCTTCCTGGATACTAACCCCTGGAATGTTTCTTACGGCTAAAACTATGTTTTTATCGTACCTTGGTAGGGTAATTAAGGTACTTTCTTTTTTACAAGGGAGCTTATCCAAAATTTCTGAAACTATCTTTGTCTTAGGCTTGTCCAATTCCAATTTATCCAACAATACCAAAAAATTGTTTTCTGCTTTTGCGGAAAGAACCATCAAAAGTGCTCTCTTTCTCATTTTCTTTGGTATGATTTTCTTAAAAACTTTTTCTTTTCTTGGCCCAAAAGTAACTCCCCCTCCTCTCCATAAAGGAGAGCGAATACTCCCTACTCTTGCTCTACCAGTACCTTTCTGTCTCCAGGGCTTTCTTCCCCCACCCCGAACCTCACTTCTGTCTTTGGTGTGAGCAATACCCTGTCTCTTGTTTGCCATCTGGCTGACAACAACCTGGTGAACCAAATCCGGATTAACTCTAAGTTCAAAAACCTCTTTGGGTAACAATGTCTTGCCAACCTCTTTCCCTTCTTTATTGTAAACAGGTATTTTCATAAATTTTTAATTTTTAATCAGGATTTAGAAATTTCAAGAACTGCTCCTCTTTTACCCGGAACCGCACCTTTCACTGCCATTAAATTGTTTTCTTTATCAATTTTAACAATTTTTAAATTTCTTACTGTTACCATTTCACCACCAGTTCTCCCTGGCATTTTTTTGCCTTTAAACACTCTTTCAGGTCCTGAAGCACCAACTGAACCTAAAGTTCTTTGTTCATGTTTTACTCCATGGGTAGCGTTTCTCCCGGAAAAACCCCATCTTTTAACCACTCCTTGAAATCCTTTTCCTTTTGATATCCCAGAGATCTTGACTATATCTCCCTCTTTAAAAATTGAAACATCAATTTTCTGGCTTATTTTGAAATCTTTAATATCATTCTTAAATTCTCTCAAATAACGAAATGGTTTTTGTTTTAAGGGCTTTTTTACTTTTTTATCTTCCATCTTTTCAAACCCTATCTGAGCTGCCTTATATCCATCTTTTTCTTTGCCCTTTATTTGGGTAACAAAACAAGGACCTGCCTCAATCAAGGTAACAGGTATCACCTTATCATCCTTGAAAATTTGGCTCATTTCTATTTTTTTACCTAAAATAAATGCCATATACGAATAGTTATGAATTTACGAATAACTAATAAGATGCGAGGGTACTTGCTGAAGGGAGCATTTCGCAGCTGAGCTCGAGATAAGGTTTGTATTTTTTGTGAATAAAGGAGGCTCAGCGAGAAATAGCTGCAGCCGGAGAAAAACTAAGTATTACCTCTTGGCTGACAGCGTGCTCCCTGAAGTAAGTACCCGAGCATCAACCTCCTCTAAAGAAATACCGGGCAACTCGCCCGGTAGTTCAATGGACAGTCGCTCTAAAAAATAAAAAATCATTTTAAGGATAAATTTCTCATATTAATCTAAAAATTTTAAAACAATTTCTCCTATCTCTTAAAATGTTTTAATTTCGATTTCAACTCCGGTTGGCAAAGTTAAATCTCTCAAAGATTCTATAAACCTTTGATTCGGATTCACAATCTCAATCAATCTCTTGTGAATCCTCATCTCAAACTGCTCCCTCGAATCTTTGTGCACAAATGTTGAACGATTAACTGTGTAACGATGAATTTCGGTTGGCAAAGGTACAGGTCCTAAAATGTCAACCCCGGTTCTTATGCAAATCTCAGTAATCTGACGACAACTAGCATCAATAACTCTACTATCAAAAGAACGGAGCTTTATCTTTAATCTTGCTACAGTTTCTTCTTTCTCGCTTTTTTTATTTGCTTTTTCTTTCTTTGTCTCTAACATATTCCAAAATCATACCCAGATAACAGATTATAATATCTTGGGTCAAAATTTTTTTCTTTAATCCTTTATTCTAATGTTAATTCTTGATTTCTTACTTAATTATCTTTGTTACTACCCCTGCACCTACGGTCTTCCCTCCTTCTCTAATGGCAAATCTTTGTTTCTCTTCCAAAGGCACTCCACCTATCAGCTTAATTTTAAGATTACTCACCGTATCACCAGGCATTACCATTTCTGTACCTTCCGGTAATGCTGCCTCACCTGTTATATCACATGTTCTGATGTAAAACTGGGGCTTGTAACCGCTAAAGAAAGGGGTATGCCTTCCACCCTCTTCTTTGGTTAAAACGTAAACCTCTGTCTCAAATTCAGAATGAGGTGTAATGCTACCTGGTTTTGCCAAAACTTGACCCCTTTCAACATCCTCTTTTTTAAAACCTCTCAATAATACCCCGACATTATCTCCAGCCATACCTTCATCCAATACTTTATTAAACATCTCAATGCTTACAGCAGCTGTTTTTTGGGTCGCCCTTAAGCCGACTACCTCAACATCTTCTCCCGGTTTAATAACCCCCCGTTCAACTCTTCCTGTAACTACCGTCCCTCTTCCAGCTATTGAAAAGACGTCCTCTATTGCCATTAAAAATGGCTGATCTAAAACTCTGGCAGGTTCTGGAATATAATCATCAACCTTCTTAATCAATTCCTCAATAGCTTTCATCTCTTTATCATCTACCGAATTGGCATCCAAGGCTTTTAAAGCCGATCCTTTAATTATGGGAGTCTCATCGCCAGGAAATTCATACTTTTTCAAAAGTTCCCTTAGCTCTGACTCAACCAAACCTATCATCTCTGGATCATCAACTTGATCTACCTTATTTAAAAACACAAGAAGGGCAGGAAGCCCAACCTGTTTTGCTAATAACACATGCTCTCTCGTTTGGGGCATAGGGCCATCAGTAGCCGACACCACCAGAATTGCTCCATCCATTTGAGCAGCACCGGTAATCATATTCTTGATATAGTCGGCGTGTCCTGGACAGTCAATTAAAGCATAGTGTCTTTTTTCTGATTCAAATTCAGTATGAGAGATATTGATTGTCAGTCCTCTGGCTTTTTCTTCCGGAGCCGAATCTATATCTTCAACCGTTTTGTTGCTTGCTTGAAAACCTTTTAATCTGGAGTATTTTAAAATAGCCGCTGTTAAAGTGGTTTTACCATGGTCAACATGACCAATTGTACCAATGTTTAAGTGTGGCTTTCGTCTTTCAAACTTTATTTTTTCTGCCATAAATAATCCTGAAACATGGGACTTAAAACATGAAACATTACAAATTAAAAGTATCAAGTTTCAAGCTTCAAGTTTCAAGTTTTATAATTATCTTTATTATACTTAACTTAAAAATAAAATCAACCCTCTATTATTTTTGTTGTTTAAAAAGGCAGGTCTTCCAACTTTAATTCGCTCTGGGACCCTTCCTGACTTTTATTGGTTTGGGTCTCTCCCTGGGAATTATTTTTCACCTTTTGGTTGATTATCCGTTGGATGCTAAAATTCTTCCTGTAACCCTCGAAAGACATCAAAACCAAGACTGGTTTCTCATCTTCTATTAGAATTATTTTTTCATCGTTGGAGTTTATTAATTGTTTAATTTCGTTTAAGTCCATGCCAATTGTGTCCAAATTTTCAAGTTTACCCGCCAAAATCCCGCTTAAAGCGGGACAGGCGGGCAAGGGCGCAGAAAATTTGGTTATCAGAATTGTGCACCCGCCCAAGTTTTGCCACAGAGTTTAGTAAAAATTCTGAAATAACCCATTGGACTAATCTTCGCACCCTGATTGAATACTTAAAGGCAAAATTTGGGCGGGTAAAGGTTTGGTTGCTAACCCAGCCCTTTCTGGGAATTTTAGAAAGGGCTGGGTTAGATCAAACGCTTTATTTCCTCTTCCCTTCTATAATCTCTTTAGTAATGTTCTCTGGAACCTTCTCGTAGCGGTCAAACTCCATTGTAAATGTTCCTCTGCCTTCAGTCAAGGAACGTAGACCTGTTGCATAGCCAAACATTTCAGACAAAGGCACTTTTCCTTGTACTACCTTAAGATTTACTCTATCTTTGGTTTCGGTAATCTCTCCTCTTCTTCTATTTAAATCTCCGATAATGTCTCCAAAAAATTCTTCAGGCACTACTACTTCAATCTTCATAATCGGTTCCAATAAAATGGGGTTTGCTCTTCTTGAAGCTCCCTGCAACGCTATAGAAGCTGCGATTTTAAAAGCAATTTCTGAAGAGTCCACCTCATGGAAAGAACCATCATATAAAATCACCTCCATGTCAACCATCGGATAACCGGCTAATATTCCTTTAGTCATCGCTTCTTTCACCCCTTTCCCAACTGCTGGAATAAACTCTTGAGGTATAATTCCTCCCTTTATTTTGTTTAAAAACTCAAAACCTTCGCCTCTCTTTTTTGGCTTGACCCTCAACCAAACATGGCCATACTGTCCCCGACCGCCAGATTGATGAATATATTTACCTTCCGCATTAGCTTCGTCCAGAATCGTTTCTTTGTAAGCCACTTGGGGTTTACCAACATTAGCTACTACTTTAAATTCTCTCCTCATTCTGTCACACAAAATATCAAGGTGCAGTTCACCCATTCCAGAAATTATTGTCTCCCCTGTCTCTAAATCTTCTTTAACCTTAAAGGTTGGATCCTCCTCTGCTAAACTCCTTAAAGCCAAAGTTAACTTTTCCTGGTCAACTTTTGTTTCAGGAGAAATCCTAATAGAAATCACCGGTTCAGGAAAAACAGGCTTTTCAAGTAAAATAGGATTTGACGGATCGCAGAGGGTATGACCGGTACTTGTCTTTCTTAAACCAACGGTTGCAGCAATGTCGCCGGTAAAAATTTCCTCTATCTCCTGTCTTGAATTAGCATGCATCCTTAAAATTCTTCCAATTCTTTCTTTCTGTAAGGTAGTAGAATTTAAAACATAAGAGCCGCGTCCCAAATACCCGGAATAGACCCTAAAATAACTCAAACTCCCCACATAAGGATCAGAAGCAATCTTAAAAACTAAGGCACAAAAAGGATCTGTGTCCTCTGGTTTTCTTATTATCTCTTTATTGCCTCTTGGATCATTGCCTTGAACCGGCGGTAAATCTTGAGGGCTTGGCAGATAATAACAAACACCGTCTAATAGAGATTGAACCCCTTTATTTTTCAAAGAAGAACCGCAAAAAACCGGAACTAATTTGTAATCCAAAGTAGCTCTTCTCAATGTTTTCCTTATCTCTTCAATCGAAATCTCTTTTTTTTCTAAAAATTTTTCCAAGAGTATTTCATTTTCAGCAGCAATTTTTTCTAACATCTCCTGTCGTGCTTTCTCCGCTTTTTCTTTTAATTCCTGGGGAATCTCTTTCTCCACTATGTTCTCGCCAAAATCACCCTCAAAATAAAGTGCTTTCTCTTCTATTAAATCAATCACCCCCTGAAACTTATCTTCTTCACCAATGGGGATCTGCAAAGCCACGGCATTTTTGGTAAGTTTTTGATGAATACTTCCTAAGCTCTTCTCAAAATTTGCTCCCGTCCTATCCATCTTATTGATAAAACAAATCCTCGGGACCTTGTACATATCTGCTTGATGCCAGACCGTCTCTGATTGGGCTTCCACTCCCGCCACCCCATCAAAAACTACAACTGCCCCATCCAAAACCCTCAAGGACCTCTGAACCTCGGCTGTAAAATCAATATGACCTGGGGTATCAATAATGTTTATTTTATATTCGTTTTGCTTGGTTTTTGGCAAAGCTCGAGGTGTCCAAAAACAAGTAGTTGCTGCAGCAGTAATGGTAATCCCCCTCTCTCTTTCTTGAATCATCCAATCCATCACCGTTGTCCCTTCATCAATATCGCCGATTTTGTGAGAGATGCCGGTATAAAACAAAACTCGCTCGGTTGTTGTAGTCTTGCCAGCGTCAATGTGAGCGATAATTCCTATATCTCTTGTTTTTTCTAAGGGATATTGTCTTGGCATAAAAGCTTAAATTCCAAATCACAAATTCCAATCCGCCAGCTGGCGGACAAATAAATTCCAAATTCTAAATTTAAAATTCAAAAAAGTTCTATCCATTTGAATTTTGGTTATTAGTGCTTATTTGGAATTTGGTGCTTGGAGTTTAGAACTTCCCGCTTTAGCGGGCAAGATACGCAAAAGCTCTGTTGGCTTGAGCCATTCGATGGACGCTAATTCTCCTTTTCACTGCCTCTCCCTCATTATTGGCAGCTAAAATCAATTCTTGGGCTAACTTCTCTTCCATCGTCTTACCTTTTTTTGATTTGGCTGCCCCAATTATCCATCTCATAGCCAAACTCTCTTTCCTTTTTTCTTTAACTTCTCTGGGAACTTGATAAGTGGCTCCCCCTATTCTTTGGGGTTTTACCTCCACTACCGGCCCAACATTTTCTAATGCCTTTCCAAATATTTCCAGCGGCTCTTTTCCCGATTGCTTCTTTATTCTATCAAAAGCTCCGTAAATAATTCTTTGAGCGATTGTCTTTTTGCCTTTTCTCATCACGCAATTTATGAACCTCGAAACCATCAGGTTGTTAAAAACCGGATCGGGTAAAATTTCTTGTTTTTTAATTTTTTTTGCCATATCAATGCTAATATACGAATTTATACTAAAATATCGATGCTAATATACTAATTGATACTAATGATACTAATTAAATTATACGAATATTCGTATAATTAGTATGCATTAGTATATTGGCATCGCGGTTGATTAGTATGCATTAGCCTATCCCGTAGAAAACTCTGATTTTTTACTGGGGTATATTGGTATCGCGTTATTTCTTTTCTTTTTTTGTGCCATACCGCGATCTTCCCCTTTTTCTTCCTTCTACTCCGGCAGTGTCTAAAACTCCCCTGATAATGTGGTACCTAACCCCTGGTAAATCTTTCACCCTTCCTCCCCTCACCAAAACCATTGAGTGTTCCTGCAAATTATGACCTTCCCCTGGGATATAAGCAGTAATCTCTTTCCCGTTTGATAATCTAACCCTGGCTACCTTCCTCAAGGCAGAATTTGGTTTTCTGGGAGTTGTCGTAAACACCTTAAGACAAATTCCTCTTTTAAAAGGCGCTGGATAAAAAGAAGGTCTGTTCTTTTTAACATTAAAACCAAAAGACAAAGCTTTTGTCTTTTTGGCTTTTTTTGTTTTTTTCCTTGATTTTTTTGTAAGTTGATGAATTGTTGGCATACCAATTTTACGAAAGAGGACAAACCTCAGTATACCCTAAACTTTCTTGGAAATTTGACAGGCAAAATTGAGTACCGAGTACATAAGTTTTTATGTGCTCTGGTGCTCTGACTTTACCAATTAAACTCTTAAAAATAATAAAGCACCAAGTGCTCAATCCTTAATTTAACAGAAATTAGATTTGCTGTCAACTAAAAAAATGAACTACCAATCACCAAGTTAGAAACTTTGTCTAACAAAGGCATCAAGTAAGAAAATAAAAAGAAAATATAGAATAACAAAATGAAAAATCCGTATCTTAAAAGAAAAATTTTCAAATCATCAAAGGATTTCGGTAAAAGACTAAAAAGGATATGCGAACCATCCAAGGGTGGGATCGGCGTTAAATTAAACAAAGTCAAGAGAATGTTTATCCGAACGATATAAGCAAAGACTAATCCCAGATTCTCTCCAAAGCTTAAATTATCTAACGGCAAAAACCTCAACAAACATCCAAAAAATAAAGCGACAGCCACATTGGCAGCTGGTCCTGCCATTGCTACTTTAGCGCTGCCGTATTTTCTGTCTTTGAGATTTAAGGGATTAATAGGCACTGGCTTTGCCCAACCAACAATTACATTACTTCCTGTTAAAATCAACATTAAAGGTAAAAATACAGAACCTATGGGATCTAAATGCTTTAAAGGGTTCAAAGTTAACCTACCAGCCATCTTGGCTGTCGGGTCTCCCAAATATTCAGCCATTGTTCCATGACTTAACTCATGAAGAACAATTGAGAAAAGTAAAATTAAAATTGTAACTATAGCAAAAGGCATATTAGTTTTTCTTGATTTTTTCTGGTATTTCGTTATGATTATAGAATTATAAGAAAGTTCGTCCGCGAGAGCAAGTCGGAGGTAAAGCTCGAGCAACTACCCCTCACACAGATTTGACTGCCTTAGGCAAATTTCGATGCAAAGCATCAAGTCAAATCTGGGTGAGGGGTGTAAGAAATTGTAAAGCTCCCCCCTCCTTTTACACAAGGTGAAAAGAAGGGGGTCATCAACAATTTCTAACATTTCTAACATTTCTAACATTTCTAATATGGCAAAAAAATGCACAATCTGCGGCAAGGGTTCTCGGCTTTTTGGCAAAAGAGAAAAATTAAGAGGTAAATATAATCCCACGATTAAAAGGAGAAAATATCCAAATCTCCAGTGGCTTCAGGTGCCAAAAGACATCAAGTATAAAAAATTTAAACCTTTCCAAGGAAAAAGAGTTTTAGCTTGCACCAAATGCATCAAAACACTTTCCAAAACTAAATAGTTTTGTAAAGTGTAATTTCTAAATCCTAAATCCTAATTTCTAATTTCTAAAATTTTGGAATTTTCTCATTTACTTTTAGTAAATGAGGTTGCGGGGCATGGTGTAATTAGATAACATTTGCGCATGGGGTGCGTAAGATTCCCGGTGCAAATCCGGGTGCCCCGACAAAAAATTTATGAATTTAGTTAAAGTAAAGTGTGCTTTTTGTGGCAAGAAGTTCTTTAAAACAGCGGGACGAGTTAATGAGGCTAAAAAGTTTGGCTGGAAAACATATTGTTCAATAGTCTGTCAAAGCAAAACAAGAAATAAACAACAACTCCTGAAATGTTCAAACCCAAAATGTAATAATACCTTCAAACGACAGCCTAGCGATATCCATAGCTTCTTTAACGCATACTGCTCTCGTTCTTGCGCAGCTTCAGTTAATAATTCAAAATTCCCAAAAAGACAAGCAAAAGTAAAAAAATGTAATTATTGCCATAAAGAATTTAGAGGCAAAGGGAAGGAGTATTGTTCTAGAAAATGTAAAGATAAAGCTCAAATCATAAGTAAAGAAGAGCTTTATAAACAAATTAAAGAGTTTTATAAAAAAAACAAGCGGATTCCCCTTAAAAGAGAATTTCCTCATTACGATGCTATAAGGGCACGATTTGGAACCTGGAACAAAGCTATCGAAGCTGCCGGGTTTGAACCAAACCCGGTTATGTTTTCAAAAAAATTTATTGCCAAGGATGGCCACATTTGTGATTCATTCTCTGAAAAAATTATTGATGATTGGTTATATTCTAATAATATAGAACATCAACGAAATATCCCTTATCCTAATAGCCCTTATAACGCTGACTTTTTAATAGAAGGGAAATTCGTAGAATTTTTTGGTCTCGATGGCGAACTTAAAGAATACGATAAAAATACAAAATTAAAAGAAAAATTAGCAGAAAAACATAAACTCAAACTAATTAAAATCTTTCCAAAAGATTTATTCCCGTTTAATCGTTTGTCAAAAATTATAAAAACTAAAGAAGTATAAGATTTCCGGTTCAATTCCGGGCAGCCCGACACCTAAACAAAAAATCCCTAATTTAGAGAGGAATTTTTTAGAAAAAGAATTTGCTCGCTTCGACCCAAACCAACGGTGCATTTCTCTGCCTGGCCCGTAGCCCGAGCACATAAACCGTTATGTGCTCGGTACTTTGAGATTAGAAAAAAAAGCAAAAAAAGAAAAACTCAAAAAAACTATTTTCCCCTATTTTAACAACGGCCGTTGATGAAAAAGGAAAAAATAAAAAAATAAAAAAACCGCGACACGCAGTTAACCCCTAAAAACCGTACAAATACGCCATAAATACAGTAAAATAAAGATTTTTAAAAACTCCTATTGCTAAAAAAGATAAATCAAAATATAAGACCTTGAATTTTAATCCATTATACCAAAAATCTAAAGGAAATACTCGGTTAATTATTTTTATTTCTTAATTTTAAATAAATCTTATAATCCACATCAAGCTTATCCCCAACAGGAATACCAAAAAGTGGGTTAAGGATTTTTTAAGGTTTTCTTTGTGTTTAATTTCGTGAATCAAGTCTGATGAGACGATGTAAATAAAATTTCCTGCTCAATGCCTTCTGGGGCTAAATGAAAAAAGCTCCACCCAGCAAAGCTCCAGCCGAAAAAGTTACCAAAACCAAAAAAATCTTATTCAAAAATTTCTCTTTTAAAAAGAAGGTTAATATTCCAATGAGAGCAATCAAGCTCACGGAGAAAGTGCTGATTAAAATATAAAATAAAGTAATCATAATCCTAAATCCTTTGAAATTTTTTGCATTGAACTCAAAACAATTTCTGTAAATTTTTCCAAACTCAATCCTAAATATTCCTGGCACTTGGCAATTATTTCCCTTTTGGCGCCCTTAGCAAAAGATTTCTCTTTGAATCTATTCAAAATATTCTCCACTTTTAAATCAGATAATTTTTTCGAAGGTAAAACTAATGTTGCAGCTACAATCAAACCAGTCAAAGGGTCAACGCAAAACAAAGCTTCCCCCATTAAAGTTTCAGGAGCTATTCCATGAGCTTCATTATGAGTTAAAACTGCTTGGCAAATCTCCTCACTGAATCCCAAACCTTTTAATATTTCACTGCCGGTTTTGGAGTGTAATTCAGGGCTGGCATTTGTTTTCTCGTAGTCAATATCGTGTAATAGCCCACAAATTCCCCAATCCTCAATATTTTCATTAAATTGAGCTGCCAAAGCTCTCATTGCACTTTCTACTGCCAAACAATGCTTTCGTAGATTTTGATTTTTAAGATTCTCTCTCAATAAATTTAAAGCTTTTTCTCTTTCCATAAATTTTGATTATTTTGGTTGTCCAGAAACTTGAGAGTCAATTTCTTTACCTTCTACTTCTAACCCTTTAAAATATTTAGAAAAAACTTCTTTGACAGAGTTAATTTTAACTGGGTTTTTTGAACCAACTATTACCTTAATCATACTTTAGCTTTCTTAATTATACCAAGTTTTATGAACCAGTACTCCCAGACTGGCTCTAATTTCAATTCTTTAATTTGTTCTTTATTGTACCAGCCAATAGACTTTGTCTCTCTATAATTTTCTTTAACCTCTCCCTCAACTTCGCACTCAAACAAATACCAAAAATGAACCCCGACTCCTTTGCTGCACCAGTTCCAATCAAGCTCTTCTTCAAAAAGTAATTTATATTTTTTAATTTTTAAACCGCTCTCTTCTTCAACCTCTCTAAAAAGTGCCTCAACTTCAGTTTCTTCTTCATCAATGTGCCCAGCAATCCCGGCAAATCCAAAAGGAGGAATTTTTCTGTCAATTAAAAGATACTTATCATCCTTTTTAATTAAAGCGCCTACTGAATAGTGCATCAATTTTCCTTTTTTAGATTTACCAAGCTTGGGAAGCGACACAAAATTCTATCTTCTTTTTACAAAAAGAAAAGAAGTATAATTATCTTTTAAATCTTGAAGACCTTTATCTAAAATTTTAAGGTTGTATAATTTAGCACAAATCTCTGGCGCTAAAATAGCAGTATTCTTTGGAATTTTGCCTTGAGCTAAATATTGAGCCGCTTTGGCTTGGTCAATTAGATTACCTTTTCCAGAGACTAATTTTTTATCCGGGTATTTTCTCTTTAAAGTCACTTTACATTGAGACAAAGCATGAGGATGGGACATAATTTCTTTTATTTTTTTAATTTCCATATCAGGTCTTGCCAACAAACAATGATTAATTACAATCTCAAACTCTTCAATAATTTTA
>Ga0066637_10002010_pt1 | contig 13458 bp, 13 predicted proteins | sample CryGeyCG2014_020_FD_62737 | JGI IMG/M metagenome (GOLD analysis project Ga0066637, IMG submission 62737) | Groundwater microbial communities from aquifer - Crystal Geyser CG08_land_8/20/14_0.20 | ecosystem: Environmental > Aquatic > Deep subsurface > Groundwater | place: USA: Utah: Grand County...
CCCTTTAGAGGTTTATCCCAAAATATGCCGATTTCTTGCTAACCAAAACCGGACATTTTCACTTTGCCCAATCCGGACATTATCACGTTGCTGCTACATCTAATAAGCCAAAATTGACATTACTAAACTTTTTAGGCATACTAGTATACTTTAGGGGGGATTTGTTATGAGAATTGCTGCACTGCACTGGGGTTTTCCTCCAATCATCGGTGGGGTTGAAACCCACCTGGTTTTTATGTTGCCAGAGCTGGTGAAAATGGGGCATTATGTTTCGCTACTCACTGGTTCAGCTGAAGGTTCCCCTGAACATTTTAACTTTCATGGTGCCCAAATTTATCGCAGCCAATTTTATGATTTAAACTGGCTATTCAAAAGCGGGTTTCAGGAAGTTGACGACAATGTCCATGATGTTACCTGCCAATTTTTGGACAGGGCCAAGCCAGATGTTATCCATGTCCATAATATGCATTATTTCAGCCGCTACCATATTCGTACGGTTGAACATTACGCTTTAAGCCATAAAATTCCGTTGATTTTGACTGCTCATAATATCTGGACTGATAAGCTTTTTCTTGATTTGACCTGCAAGGTGGCCTGGGACAAAATTATCTCGATCAGTGATTATATTACCCGGGAGATGGTGGCGGTTGGGGTGCCAGAAGAAAAAATCAGCACCCTTTGGCACGGCATTGATAGCGACAAGTTTGCTCCTGGTAAACCAGCCCCTAAAATATTCAAAGATCACCCTGTCCTAAAGGGTAATAAAAGAATAATTTTTCATCCAGCTAGGATGGGATTGGCCAAAGGTTGTGACATAACCATCTGTGCTTTTAAGCTGGTCAAAGAAAAATTTCCTGACGCCTTTTTGTTGATGTCTGGGAGCGGCAATATTATTGATTGGGGCTTGAGCCAGAACAAGGATATTGCTTTTTTTATGAGCTTGATCAAGCATTTGGGGCTGGAAGATAGCGTTTATATTAATACTTTTAATATTGATAAGGAGATGCCAGACCTTTATCGTTTAGCTGATGTAGTGGTCTATCCTTCATCTGTCCAGGAGCCTTTTGGCTTAGCAATGCTAGAGGCGATGTCAACAGCCAAGCCGATAATTGTGACTCAGGCCGGCGGGATGCCAGAGATAATTCATAATGACGTCAATGGATATGTGATACCAATTAGGGACCACAAAGCTTTAGCTGAAAAGATGATTGAGCTATTAGCTTGTCCTAAATTAGCGGGTAAACTCGGTCAAACCGGCCGAAAATTAGTGGCAGAAAAATATACCAAAAAGATCTATGCGACTAAGATGTTAAATGTTTATAAAGCAGCGCTGGCTGGTTATAAGAAACAGCATCATGGTGTCAGGGCCAAAGAGATTGGGGAAGGGGATTTGATTTCACTATGATTAAAGGCGCGATTTTTGATCTTGATGGGGTAATTGTTAATACCGTCCCTTTTCATTTTAAAGCTTGGCAAAAGATGTTTCAGCAGTACGGTTATGACTTTACTATGGCCGACTATCTAGCCAAAGTCGATGGTCGGCCCAGGCTAGCGGGGGTAGCTGCGATATTGACTGATTTATCACCTGACGAGATTACAAAAGCCGGCGATATTAAACAAGGGTATTATCTTGAACTCCTAGAAAATGAACCCCTGGAAATTTTTGAGTCAACAATTGTCTTGATCAAAGAGATGAAAACTAATAAAATAAAGCTGGTGGCGGCTTCCTCAAGCAAAAACGCGGTCATGATCCTCAAGAAAATTAAAATTTTTGAACTGTTCGATGCCAATGTTTCAGGGGCTGATTTTAAGAAGGGAAAACCCGACCCGGAGATTTTTTTAACTGCAGCTAAAAAGATTGGCCTGGCCCCTAAGGAATGCGTGGTTTTTGAGGACGCAAAATCCGGGGTAGAAGCAGCGTTTGCTGGTAGTTTTTACTGTGTCGGGATCAACCGCCACAACGACAGGGTTGGGCTACAATTGGCCAATAGGGTTGTTAAGGATCTTAAAGAGATAAGCCTGGCGGAAATAGTTGGGCTGGGAAAGGACTAGAAAATGTCAAAACATTTTACCAAAAGTTCTAACGACTGGTTGATCAAAGAGAAAAATTTTGCTAGTGAAAAGCAAGGCCTTTATGAATCGCTCTTTACTTTGGGCAATGGTTATTTAGGGGTGAGGGGATCTCTTGAGGAAAACCCGCATGGCAGTAACCGCGGCGTTTTTATTGCTGGTATTTTTGATAAGTCCGAAGGTTATGTGCCGGAGCTAGTCAAAGCCCCCGGCTGGGTTGACGTAGCTATTTGGCTGGGAGAACGTAAAGTTGCTGTTGATACCTGTAAGGTATTAAGGCACGAGCGAATCCTTGACCTGAAAAAGGGGACCCTCCATCGCTTGACCAAATTTAAGACGCCAGAGGGTAAGATTTTGCAGCTTGAGACCAGGCGGGTGGTCTTTAGCCACCAAGTGAGGGGGGCGCTGATTGATTTTACCATTACTCCTTTTAACTTTACTGGAGAGATCAAGGTCTACAGCGGTTTAAACGGTGAAGTAACCAACGCTGGATATTTTCCTCGGGAGCGGGTTAAGCATCTGACCCTGGTGCGGATGAGCCGTTCTGACGACCATATTTATCTGGAGATGCAAGCCCGAGACAATAAAACCAGGATTGCCATGGCGGCTACTACGGTTTTTAATAATGCGCCACTTGTGGCTAACAGGGTCAATCGGATCTTTGGTGAAAAAGTCACCCAATTGATAACGTTTAAGGCTGAGAAAAATAAAAGCTATAATTTTACCAAATGGATTGCCACCTACACCAGCCGCGAAGGTTATGAACGCCAACTTGAGGCTGCGACCACTGATCTTTTGCGGGATATGGTCTATGAAGGGGTTGAAGCTTGTCTTAGCCATCACCTCAAGGAGCGGGAAAAACAGTGGGGGCAGATAGATATTGGGATCAAGGGTGATCAGAAGGCTCAATTGGGCTTGCGCTTTAACTTGTACCATTTATTAATTGCCAAGCCCCACCATGACCCAACGGTCAGTGTTGGTGCCAAGTTTTTGACTGGTGAAGGGTATAGGGGGCATGTGTTTTGGGATACGGAAATATTTATGCTCCCATTTTACATCTATAATTATCCTGATGAAGCAAAACGTCTTTTAATGTACCGCTATTACACGATGGAGAAAGCCCTGCAAAACGCGGCTGAGTTGGGCTATCAGGGGGCTAAGTTTGCCTGGGAGAGTGCAGACAGCGGTCTGGAGATGACCCCAAGTTATGGCTTGCGCGAAGACGGCTCTAAGGTCAAGATTTTTACCGGAGAAGAAGAGCACCACATTGTTTCTGATGTTGTCTATGGGATCAATAATTACATTAATGCTACCGGCGATAATGATTTCCTGTATAAATATGGGGCAGAGATGATTTTTCAGACCGCCCGCTTTTGGCTCTCGCGGGTTGAAAAGCGGCGCGGCCGCTATGAGATCCGCAAGGTTATTGGGCCAGATGAGTTTCATGAGCATGTTGACAACAACGCCTTTACTAATTATCTGGTCATTTGGAACTTAGAGTTGGCTGTTCGCCTTTACAATAGGATGAAAAAACATGTCCCGGATATTCTGAAAGAGCTAGTGGCCAAGCTTAAGCTTAAAGAAGATGAAGTTGAAAGGATGCAGGTTATCTCTAAAACCCTGCTTTTTCCCTATGATCAAAAGACCGATTTAATCGAGCAATTTGAAGGCTATTTCAGCCTCAAGGACTTTAAGGCTGGCAAGCCCGACAAAAATGGACTCCCCCTTTTTCCCAAGGGGATAGACGAGTCAAAACTTGAGCGGACCCAGTTGCTTAAGCAGGCTGATGTAGTCCTGCTCCTTTATCTCTTCTTAGACCGTTTCTCTCCCGAGGTTAAAAAGAAGAACTACCGGTATTATGAAGCCAGGACCATGCACAAGTCGTCACTTTCTCCCTGTATTTATGCCTTGATGGGACTAGAGACTGGTGATCATCATTCGGCTTATAAGTATTTCTTAAAGACTGCTTATCTTGATTTGGTTGATGCCAACAAAAACGCGGCCGATGGGATACATGCCGCAGCGACGGGCGGCGCTTGGATGAGCGTTATCCACGGATTTGCTGGGATGAAAGTGCGGCGTGGCAAATTAACTTTTACTCCCTGGCTCCCCCAAAAGTGGCAGGAACTTAGCTTTTCTTGTTTTTGGCAAGGGAGCTGGCTGACAGTCGTAATTACCCCTGGCTCAATTACCTTGACTGTTAAAGCTGGGCGGGGGGTTAGTGTGATGGTTGGCGAGCAAGCGGTTGATCTTTTGCTTGGGAAATCTGTTAAGATAAAACTGAAGTGAAAAAGTTCCTTTGTAATAGCACGGCTGCCGAATGAGCGTTAAAAAGCTGAAAAGACGAGGTTTTGTTTCTGTGATGGTTTCTAAGCTGGTTAAGCATTAGGGAGGGTGAAGAGGACTGATGTTTCGTTTTGGCCGTCGCTTTCAAGCCACAAATCCCCCTTTAACGATTCGATGGCTAATTTACAAAACGTGAGGCCCAGGCCGCTGCCGATGTTGGCGCCTGCTTTTCTGACCTCTATTTGAGTGTAGATATCAAAGATTGATTTTAATTTGTCAGGAGGGATCTTTGGTCCTTGGTCGGTAATCTTGACAAGAATTTTGTTTTCTTGATTTAGCCCAAGTTCACAATTAATCACTGATCCTTTTGGCGATACTTTAATAGCGTTACTAAAAATGTTTACCAGCACTCGCTGCAGCAAGCTCTCATCTGTGGTGATTGTTTTGTTGTTGATATTATCATTTATTTTTATGGCTACCCCGCTTCTCTCTGCCCAGACAGAGGTGATTTCTTTGGCATTAACTAGGGTAATTAAATTGACTGGGGCAAGCTTAACCGGCATTTTTCCTCTTTCCAGCCTATCCAGGTCAAGGATAGCATTGATCAGGTTTTGCATTCTGGTGCCGGATATTTTAGCCATCTTGACATAAGTATTAATTTTTCTTCCTGGGTTTAGTTCTTCGATAACACCCAGGCTCATTATTATGTTAGACAAGGGGCTGCGCAGGTCATGGATAATAAAATGGGAGAGGTTTTGTTTAAGTTGCTGTTGGGTTTTTGTATTCCAGGTCGAGTAACAAATTATTAGGAAAACCAAAAAGCGGACAAAAAGATTCCAGAGGTGAAGCAAAAGATTTGTATTGGTTAAAATGCCAAAAGAGTTAGCGATAAACCAGACAAGGCTGCACAAAAAAACCATAATAATTTCTGATATTAAGCCAATGTTCCAAGTTATAAAAAAAATAGGTATAAAGTAGAAAACGAAAAACCCTGCCTGGGTCCCGGTCTGATAATCAATTAAGCCAAGGATTATGGTTATAACAATTCCAAGACAAAATTGGATTGATTTTGGCAAGGCCTTGATGAACTTTAATAGTGACATAAATTTGTTCATGTCATAGGCTTAAATTAATAGTAAAGCAAGCCAAAAAAGGTTTAATATGTGATATGATAATAATATGCTTAAATTGCTTTTCAGAAAGGCTTTATTATCTTTTTTGTTTGTTATTGTTTTATTAGTTTTCTATTTTTGGTTCTGGCTAAGGCTAAAAGCCTTTGTCCCGCAAGAATATCTTATTTTAATAAACCGGACATTTTTTGTGGTCACAGTCTTGGCTGTCTTTTATTTTTTTCAAAAAAGTATGGCCGCGTTTTTTGATTGGTACAAGGTGAGCGTGGTTTTAAAGAGCAAAACCCTGCTGGACGACCAATTTCTCCCTCTTTTTAGCCGGACAGCCAGCGTCATTCTTTGGTCGGTTTGTTTAGTGGCTATCTTCAGTTACTTGGGGATTAATATAAACGCGATCCTGGCAACCTTAGGGGTAGGCTCCCTGGCTATCGCCCTGGCTGCCCAGGATACGATTGCTAATTTGATTGCCGGTTTTCTAATTATGATTGATCGGCCGTTTATGGTTGGGGATACAATTAAACTTCCTGCGGGACAGATGGCTAAAGTATTAGAAATTGGGATCAGGCGCTCCAAGTTTTTAGGTGATGATAAGGGCTTGATCATTGTCCCTAATGTTGATTTGAGTAAAAATACGATTGTGAACTATAGCGCTAGACAAAAGTTGGACGAGAAATAGAGGGGAGTCCCTTGAAAGATGCGGGACTGAGAACTTCGGAGCAACCGAAGGACCTAAAGAACCTGAACAGGTTAGGACCTGCGGAGGGAAAATGTTAAAAATTGCTGAAAAGACTTTTAAATCCCGCTTAATTATTGGGACTGGTAAATTCCCCTCAAATAAAATTTTGGCTGAAAGTTTATTTGCTTCTGGGGCTGAAATTGTTACGGTTTCTATTAGACGTGTTGACCTCAACGCTAAACACGAAGATATTTTGGACGCAGTGGACCGCTCAAAATATTTGCTCCTTCCCAATACTTCAGGGGCTCGTTTTGCTGATGAAGCAGTTAGGATCGCCAGGTTGGCTAAAGCTGGTGGCGGAGGTAATTGGATAAAGTTAGAGCTTACCCCAGACCCTAACTATTTGCTGCCAGATCCAATCGAAACCTTAAAAGCTGCGGAAATTCTCGTTAAAGAGGGTTTTGTTGTCCTGCCTTATATAAATGCTGATCCAGTCCTGGCGAAAAGGCTGGAAGATGTTGGCTGTGCTACCGTCATGCCGCTGGGCTCACCAATTGGCTCTCATCAAGGGTTAACTACTCGTGAAGCGATTAAAATTATTATTGAACAGGCGAATATCCCTGTGATAGTTGACGCTGGCATAGGTGCGCCATCTCATGCAGCTGAAGCCATGGAGCTGGGGGCTGACGCGGTTATGGTCAACACGGCCATCGCGATTGCTCGCGATCCCGTTAGAATGGCAGAGGCTTTTAGGTTAGCCGTAATGGCTGGCCGTACAGCTTTTGAGGTTGGCTTAAAAGCTCCCCAAACTAAAGCTTCGGCTTCTTCGCCACTGACCGGGTTTTTGCAATGATAGAACTTGAGTCCATTGCAGAGCAGGCCCAAGAGTTAACGCTTAAACATTTTGGCCGCACGATTTTGCTTTATGTTCCTCTTTATCTTAATAATGAGTGTGACAACGAATGTGTTTATTGCGGGTTTGCCAATAATGAAGGTTCGGACATGCTTTCTGTGAATCAAGTCATGGCCGAGGCAGAGCTTCTTTATCAAAAGGGTTTTCGCCATGTCTTGCTGGTTGCTGGGGAAAAACGGGACAAAATCACCCTTGAGTATTTGCAAGATGTTGTCAGCCGACTGCACGAAAAGTTTGAATCAATCTCTCTGGAAATTTTTCCGCTGTCAGAGGAAGAGTATCGAATTCTTTTTGAGGCCGGGGTTGATGGGTTAACAATTTACCAAGAAACGTATAATCGGGAGCTTTATAAGCAATATCATCCCAGTGGGCCAAAGTCTGACTATGATTATCGCTTGGAGACCCCGGAGCGGGCGGGCAGGGCAGGGTTTTATCGGATCAATATTGGTGCGCTTTTAGGTTTAGCTTCTTGGCAGGATGAGCTCGCAGCCTTGGCTGAGCATGCAAAGTATTTAAAGAAGAAATTTTGGCGCTCGCAAATTTCGATCTCTTTTCCGCGGCTCAAGGACTCTGGCGCAAGGTTTAAACCACCATATCCGGTTTCTGACACCCAGTTAGTTGAAATGATTTGTCGCTTGCGGATTATGCTGCCAACCGTTGGCTTAGTCATGTCAACAAGAGAGTCGGCTGCCTTGCGTGATAACTTAATTTTGCTCGGCATCACCCAGATGAGCGCGGAGTCCAAGACTTCACCTGGCGGCTATTCAAATTGCCAGGCCAAGGAGCAGTTTGCGGTCTCTGACCAGCGTTCGCTGGCCGAGGTTATGGTGGCGATTAGTGCCAAAGGTTACGAGCCGGTTTTTAAAGACTGGGACCGCGCTTTTATAGGGGGTTGATAAAAATGGCGATTACGGTAAATGGCGAAAAAAAAGAGCTGATTGGAAAATTAACTGTGGCCAAGTTACTTGAGGCTCACCAGCTGCGTCCAGAACTGACAGTGGTCCAGTTAAATGAGGGAATAGTGCCTAAAGGTGAGTATGCTGGCCAGTTAATAAGTGACGGGGACAGGATTGATTAAATTTATGGCAGGTGGATAATGGATAGATATAGACGGCAAATAATTTTACCGGAGTTTGGGGTGGAGGGACAAGCTAAGTTAAAAAGGGCTAGATGCTTGGTAATAGGGACTGGGGGATTGGGTTCGGTTGTTTCAACTTATTTAGCTCGCATGGGTATAGGCGAGCTTGGCTTGGTTGATTCTGACAAATTGGAACTTTCAAACCTGCACCGTTAGATACTTTATGGAACTGACGAAATTGGGGAGGCTAAAGCTTCCTTAGCTAAAGAAAAGCTTTTAGTCGCCAATCCAGAAATAGAAATAAATACTCATGTTTTGAGATTAACGAAAGAAAATATTGACGAGATTATTAAAGGTTATGATTTGATTGCTGATTGCGCGGATAATTTTGAGACCCGATTTTTAGCTAATGACGCTTGTGTCAAAGCCAAAAAAACTTTAATCCACGGCGCGGTTTTTCAGTATGAGGGGCAAGTGATGGTGATCAAACCAGATGAACCTTGCCTGCGCTGTTTATTTGGCGCAGTGCCTGATGTTCCCAAAAAAGAGCTTGGCGTTTTTCCTCCGGCAGTTGGGGTGATTGCTTCGCTGATGGCAGGAGAAACAGTAAAGTTGCTTTTAGGAAAGGGAAATATTTTAGTTGGGCAGATGTTGATTTATGATGCGCTGAAAACTAAATTTCGAAAAGTTGCTGTTAGAAACCAACCGAAGAAAAAGCGAGGCTGGAACTAAAAAAGGTTCTTTCGTAATTATTGTGGAAACCTCCTAGGGTTCAGTAAGCCACAGTGCTGATGAATTTTTAATTTGAAATACTCAACGTCTTTGTAACCATAAGCCATCCGCTTTAGTCTTTTGATTTTGTTGTTAATCCCCTATGATATTGCGGAGCTAATTTTCTTTTTGAACCAGTTAACGATATATTGCAGTTTGTGGCTAAAGCTCTCGACAATTATTTTAAAAGTATCAATTATTGGCCAATTAGTGTAATCTTAGTAGATCTTTGTGGCATGGAGAGTAATAACAATGAAAAAATTAACAGTGCTAGGCTTGGTTTGTGTTTTGTCTTTTTCGTTTTTTGTTTTTGGTTGCGGTCGGGTTGCTGATCAGCTGCCAGCGGCTTCGGTTTTGTCTGCTAATCTTGTTTCCAGCGGTTCTTTGGGCCATATTATCTTGACCTGGGAGGCTAGTACTGATCCAGGGTTGATTGGTTATAATGTTTATAAAAGCACAGACGAAGTAACTTTTGTAAAGACCGCTGATTATCCTGTCACTACTAATTCTTATGACGACCTTATCCCAGCTGCGGGCGATGGGGTCTACTACTATTATAAGGTTACTTATCTCACCCCTGGTGAATCCAGCTTTTCCAATGTTACAAAAAACATTCATGGGACTCGTTTACCAGCGAGTAATCTCGCTGGCCTTACCACTCTGGTTGCCGCGAGTCCTTATGTAGCAGAAGGTAATGTGGTTGTTGATGGTGGCAATTTGGTTGTTGCTTCTGGCACCAAGCTTTATTTGGCTGACAACTCAACAATTGATATTGAGCAGGGGGTTGGCGGTAGCGGCCTTTTGCTGGTCCAGGGATTATTGCATGCTGTGGCAAGTGCTAGTGAGCCGGCAGCCATTACTGCCCATCGAGTGGGGGGTACTTTAGCTGATGGCGAGGGCTTAGCCATTCACTTTGATGGTGCGGATAATTATAATGCGTCTGATGATTCCGGGACCTTGCTTGAAAACACAATTGTGACAAAAATTAGGGTTAGTTCCAATGCCATTGAGGTAATGAATTGCTCCCCCAAATTTTACAATGCAAAATTTTACGGCAATGATACTTATGGCAGGTCTTATCTTTATTTTAGGACTGACGCGGGAGCTATTGTGAAAAACTGTTATTTTGATAAAATTTCCCCAGACATTTTAGCAGACTTAAGGGCCACTGCCTTTAAAATGGACCATAATATTTTTCGTAACAGTTATTATTCCATTGCTTTTTTTAGTCTAGATAATTCCGGGATCAAGGCTGGCCAAATAGAATTAAATGATTTTGGTTGCAGTCGAGAAGTGGCAACGACCAATACCGCTTATTTTTTTGACATGACAGGGGCTAATGTGCCGTTGGGCAATAATTATTGGCATTGGGGGACAGAGACACCACCTTTGCCCGCGACAACGTATTTTCAGAGTACCAGCACTTTTGATTTTAATGATCCATCGCCAGCGTTAAGCTCTGTTCCGGCTAATGTTGGGCCGAGTTGGTAGGGGTTATGGTCTTTCCCTTTGCAGCCCTTTTTCCATAATAAAGCGGAGGATAGCTCTAGCGGCTTTTGAGCCAGTTTCATTTTCCCTATCGCAATCGTCAAACATTTGAAAGATCAAACGGTTTTTGGTTGCCAGTGGTAGTGACTGATTGTCCCAAACTGAATTAAGTTGTGCGAGTTGTCTTCTTGTGATCGAAAGAGGAGTAATTGGCCGTTCTTCTCTACTTGGTAGGCTTTTTTCTTCAAGGTCTGCCCTAATGAATCTAGTCGCTTTCATGAACTGTCTTTTTTGGTAATAATAGTGATTGCCCATGATTGCGTCATTTATGTCAAACCTAAAACCTGGACCTTCCTCTGATGACAAGGAACTGATTCGTTTAATCCTAAAGGAGACTTTTCCATCTCGATGGATAGTGGCAGAAAACGAACCGCTTTTGTAAAAATAGCCACCGTCATATGGCTGTAAATTATCTAAAATAGCCTTTTGTGACAATTTTTCAGGATTACCATGAGGGATTGGTGGCATCGCTCGAATTGCCTCTGCTTCTATTTGCTGGAGCGTCTTACCAAAATCAGGGTTTTTTGCCCGACTACGGTTGAGGTTATCAGCTGCTCTGCCTTGATTGAGAAAATGATCAAGAGGTGCTTGTTCATGTAGTCTTATGTCAGCCCCATAAATGTTTTTGCCTGGTTCACGTTGTGGGGCTGTAATTAATGAGCTAATATCAGGCCAGCCCCCTGCTTGATAATTATTATCTTCGCTGTCTCTTGGGTTTATTTCAGTGGTTGCCAAGCTTTCGCTCCTGCTGAGCTCGCTTCTGATTTGCCTAGCGGCTGCACCTTCTGGATTGAGAATACTAGGTAGGTCTTCGCGAATAACAGGGAGGTTTTTCCTGGGCAAGCTGGGATTGGGGGTTCTTTTTTCTGGGACAAGGGTGATTGAGATGGGGTCACGTGGTGATTTGATCGATTTGTTATTGGCCCAGTTGTGAGGGATAAGAGCGGCCCCAAGTCCGTGCGTTGCCAAGGCCAAAGCTGAACAAATTAGCCATTTCTTAATATTGGTTCTTGGCAAGTTGTTTATAGCCATAAATACTATTCTCCAGTTGTAGCTGATTCAGGTGATTCTTCGCTTAATCTAAACCTTGAATTTCTCATGGCCTCAACTATTTGTGGATCGTTGTTTGGAATTACCAGATCAAAGAGCAAGTCATCGGGCAAGGGTAAGATAAAAGGCCGTCTATGTTCGCTTCTTTGATAATAGGGATGAGGGACACTGCCGACGGTTGCGCTGCTGCTGCCAATGTCCCCGCTTTGGATCAAATTGATTGCATCTTGAAACATGGCTTGTTCTTGGCGAAATTGAATTGGGAGAGAGTCACTCATCCTTGCTAGGAATCTTATGGCCCTTGTGTCCCTTGAATAGATAAGAATATTAAGCAAAGTAGTAAGTAGCTGCTGTTCAGTGAGAGTGAGCTTTGGAGTCATGATATCTTCAGCTGTTTCTCTAATGATATTGTCAAGGGCCAGGAAGGGGCGTGAGCTCTCAACTAGGCTTTGGGTGGCGAAATAACTTTGGTAGACCGGATTTCTCAAGAGGGTGCTGCGATCATATGGATAATGGATGACATATTCACTGGGCTCTTCTGGGTTTTGGCTATTAATTGTTTGTTCCTGGTGGATTCGCAGTAGATGGACCTCGGCTAAAAAACTAGCCAAGTTTTGTCCGTTTCCTCTGGCCGTGACTTGGTTGCCTTGGCCGGCAATGATATCTAAAGCAGGTCTTAGCCTGCTAAAAAGCTGGTTGCTGACATTGGTTCCGAGCGGGACTTCAAAAAGACCAAAAAGCACAAGATCTCTAATGTTTGAGTGCCTGCTGCGCAGTGCTCTGTTAAGCACTGGTACCGCGGCCAAGGCTTGTTCATCATTGCTTCTGATCAGGATAAGGGAGATAATTATTTGTTGGTTTCTGATCAATTGCATTTGAGCTAGAGCGCGTTCTGGGCCCAGTTGTTCTGCTGTTTCTCTTACCCCAGCTGCCTCAGCCTCTAATTCATTTAAGGCTGAAACAAGCTGACTGAGACTATGTTCGAAATTTGATGTTGTTAATGAAGCAATAGTTTGCTCAAGAGCGCGCAGCACTGTTCTGGTGGCAGGCCGTGCATCTGTTAATCGGACAGCTGCTTCTAAGTTCCTGGCTGCGTTAAGCTGGGCCTCGCTCCCAACAGCATTATCAAGCTCGGTTATAAATCTTGGTAAATTGCTGATTGTTTCTGTAACTCTCTGTTGGTAGGCAGCTTCTGCTGCCTCTCCAGCAGCATCTTCATCAATAATTGTTACTAGGTCTTGGCCGCCAAGGGCATTATCTAGTTCAATACAGGTTGCCTGGTCAACCCCTTCAGTTGTGTAACAAGTGGCTACGGTTTCAAGGGCTTCTTGTTCAGAGTTTATTCTGCCGTCATGGTTAAGGTCGCCCTGCCTGGCAAAGGTTTGGTATGGTTCTATCAAGCTGGTTACTTGGACATTGAGGCTTGAGTGTGTTGCTGGCGTTACAGCTTGATAAAAATTATCATAAAGATCATAGCAGGTTCTATCTCCATGGGTGGAATTTAAGGAGTAAACATTAAAGCATCTGGCTATTGCCAGAGTAGCTTCCCAGTTTGAATCAATAAACCCGTTATTGCGGCCGATCCTGTCTGGTAAGCCGCTCCTGTCAGCTGAAGTGGCAAAACGTCTAGTTAGGTCTGATAAGTTGGCAATCTCAATTGGTGTTGACCAGGTGGTAGGTAGTGGCCCAACCTCTTCAAAAAGCCGATAATTAAGATAATAGTCGAGCTGATCGCAAAAGATGGGGTTGCTGTTAGCTGAGTTTTCTTGATCGGTTCGACATTCTTCAACCGCGGCTTGAATCTCTCGATCATTATCAATTTGTCCATTCAAGATAACTCGCTACCCCTCGCAGACTCGGGGTAGCTCCACTACAAGAGGAAAGGTTTATTCAAGTTAAGACGATAAGTAATATGAGATGCTTTGCCAGAAGCACA
>Ga0066637_10002013_pt1 | contig 13452 bp, 11 predicted proteins | sample CryGeyCG2014_020_FD_62737 | JGI IMG/M metagenome (GOLD analysis project Ga0066637, IMG submission 62737) | Groundwater microbial communities from aquifer - Crystal Geyser CG08_land_8/20/14_0.20 | ecosystem: Environmental > Aquatic > Deep subsurface > Groundwater | place: USA: Utah: Grand County...
CCAAAAAATGAATGCGGCGATGAAAATCCTTGACCATAAAGGCGAATTTGACGTTTTAATTTCCCAAATGGTGCGGTTAAAAAGCGGCAAGATGTCAAAAAGAACGGGTGAGATTGTGAGGCTGGAAGATTTGATTGATGAAGTGGGTTTAAATGTCGCAAGATTTTTCTATCTGACCAAATCTTTGAATACCCAGATGGAATTTGACTTGGATTTAGCAAAAGAGCAGTCGGAGAAGAATCCGGTGTATTATGTTCAGTATGCATATTCCCGCATTTGCTCAATTTTTCGCAAATGCGGGAGATCCGAAATCCGAAATCCGAAATCCGAAAATTTTAAATTATTGAGCCATCAGAGCGAATTGGATTTGATAAAACAACTAATTAGACTGCCCGAGATTATAGAGGATACGGCAAAAGATTATCAGGTTCAGCGATTGCCGCAGTATGCCACGGACTTGGCGACTTCTTTTCATCAGTTTTATCGGGATTGCCGGGTTTTGGGGGAAAATAAAGAATTAGAAAAAGCCAGATTATTATTGATTTTAGCAACCAAAATCGTATTAAAAAACACATTGGACTTGATGGGCATTTCCGCTCCGGAAAAAATGTAAATTGAGCAATGTCCGAAGCTGTTTTGGGGTCAATTTTTGGGGTTTTTGATTTGACCCCGTTAGAAGTCGTTTGTCACAAGTTGTCAATGTTTTAGCTGAAAACTTTGGATTTAAGTAGAGAGGAAGCGAATCGGGATAAGAAAAAATTTTATTTTAAAAATTTTTTCTTCCAGACTTCTAACGGGATTGACAAATTTTTAAAAGCATGATGTAATGTAAAGTAAATTAACCGCCACAGCAAAACGAGCAAAACGGTTAGTTTGCTTTAATTATTTAATTATTTGTTCTTTGCAAATCAGGTCGTAAAGATAAGGAAATAAAAATACAGAAAAGCCCGCCTGCGCTAAAGCTATGGCGGGGCAAAGGAGGATTTGAATGGAAGACAAGAAAGCGACTCTCACTTTCGGAGGCGGAATTGGAGAAGTCGGAAGAAGCCATGCTTTGTATGAGTTTGGCAATCATGTTTTAATACTTGATTGCGGCATTAAGCCCCGCAGTCCGGAAGAAAGAGAGAAACTTAAAGCTCAAGGAGAAGAAGATCTAATTTGGAGTGCTCCCGATTATCCGGATTTGGGAATCCTTGACCAAAAATTAAAAGAAGGAAAAGAAATCAGCGCTTTAATTACCCACGGCCATCTTGACCATATCGGCGGGATTTCCAAGCTGATAGAGCGAGGAATTCCCATCTGTCTTTCCAATTGGACGAGAAGATATTTTACCACTCGCTATGCCGACAGCGCTTTTTTTCCCGAGGGATATTTTGAGAAGGCGAAGTTTATCACTTTCCCGAGAGACGGACATATTTTTCAATTCGGGGATTTTATGGTCAAATGTTTTCCGGTTGAACATTCCATTCCGGATACTTTTGGCGTTCTGATAAAAGTCGGAGGAAAAAATATTCTCCACCTGACCGATTTCAAATTTAATGGTTTGCATGAAAGCCGTTCGGTTTTGGAAAATCGGCTTCTGGAAATTAAAAAAGAATGCGGGGAAATAGATTGTTTGGTTATGGATGTTTTGAATTCCGATATGGACGGTTTTACTCCGCCTGAAGAATTAGTAATTAATAATCTTGAAGAAATAATCAAGGAGAGTCAGGGCAGGGTCTTTATAACTTTTTTTTCCTCAAATATTCAAAGATTCGGAGAAATAATGAAGGTTTGCAAAAAGCTTCACCGGCCGGTTAGGGTTTTGGGCCAAGGAATGAGGATCACTCACCAAGAATTTCTTGACTCAATCGACGGAAATAAAAGAATTTCTCGTCGTCAAGCCGGGAAGTCTAAAGCAAGGCCGTTTATCGGCCATTCTCGAGAGGTGGTGTTGCTCGCCGGTTGCCAGGGAGAAGACAATTCCCATATTTGGAAATGTCTTTTTGGCGGCTGGCTGGACAATAATGGAAAATTCAGAAAGTCCGAAGTGACAATTTCTCGCAAAGACACCATGGCTTTCTCTTCAAGAGCTATTCCCGGCAGTGAAAAGTCAATTTATGAACTGATTGAGAATATCTATCGGCGAACCAAAAAAATCATTCTTCATGAAGGGGAAAGCCGGAAGCTTGAACTGCCATTCGGAGTTGAAGAAAGGCCTGTTCATTTTTCCGGCCACGAATATCGCGGCGGCCAGCAAAAGGTAATTGAAATTATCGGTCCCAGGATGATTCTTCCGGTTCATGCCGAGCCGGAGAAAATCAAGCTCTTTACCGATTTTTTGGGTCGTGATTCCGAAAGGGTAATTATTCCCTCCTTAGGGAAGGTCATCAGCATTTAAGATTTAAAGACAGCAAAAGACCGTCCGAAAGGCCGGTCTTTTTCATTTTTAAAAATTATTTTTGACAAGAGATAAAAAAAGAGCGAAAATAAAAATGATATGCGGGCAGCAATTTTTGAAGGCGAGGGAAAACTGTCTTTAAAAGATGTTCCCGAGCCAAAATTGGAAGACAGAAAATTTCCCAAAAAATACAAAAGGGGAGAATTTGTGTTTGTTGGCAAGGATGAGCAGGTAAAGCTAAAAGTTTTGGTTGCCAGCATTTGCGGAACCGACCTTCATATTTTGAAAGTTCCGCCGGGGCATGATGCGGCCCCCGGAATAGTTTTGGGTCATGAATATGTCGGAGAAGTGGTGGAGATTGGTTCAAGAGTTAAGAATGTAAAAGTTGGAGATAGAGTAGTGGTTGACCCAAATATAAAATGCGGGATGTGCTATTTTTGCCGGAATGATATGGCTAGTCTTTGTCAGGAAATGACAACTTTGGGGATATTTTGCGATGGCGGTTTTGCTGAATACAATATTGCGCCGGCAAAACAACTTTTTGTAATTCCCAAAGATTTGGACATAGAAAAGGCGATATTTTTTGAGCCGTTAACCTGCGCTACCCACGCTTGGTCAAAACTAAATTTTAAATTAGGTGATTCAGTTTTAATTTTTGGAGCTGGCCCAATGGGCTGTTATTTTGTGGAACTGGCTCGGCTTTCCGGAGCGAATAAAATTTTTGTTGCCGAACCCAGCGAATTCAGGAGGAAATTTGCAAAAGATTTGGGAGCCGAAGTTATCGACCCGACAAAAGAAAATTTAGCTGAGAAAATTTTTTCTTTTTCTTCGTTTGGGGTGGATATCGCTATCGATGCTTGCGGCCGTCCAGAAACAATCAATCAGGCGCTGGATTTAGTGAAAGCTGGCGGCAAAATTTCCACTTTTGGCGAGCAAAATATAAACGTCTTTGCCGACAAAGTCAGTTTTACCAAAGTCACCCAAAAAGAATTGCAGATTATCGGCTCCTATGTGACAACCCGGAGTTTTGACCAGACTATCAATATTTTGACAAGACCCGACTTAAATCTCAAGAAACTGATTACCCACAGAATTAAATTAGGCGAAATTCATAAAGGAATTGATTTAATGAAAAAAGGAGAGGCAATAGAAATTATTGTTTGTCCAAAATAAAAATAAGAGTGTTGAATAATTCAGCGTTTTTCAGCGTAGATATCAGCGTTTATCAGCTTATACAAACCCATAGAAGCTGATTAACGCCGAAAGCAACGCCGATTTACGCTGAAAAGATAATTGTTCAACATTCTCAAAAATATGGAAGAAGATAGGAAAGATTATTTGAAATTGGGAAATATCCATTTTATGGCTTTTCCCGAGTGCATGAAAGGAGAGGGGCCGATTTTGGAAACAATGAAAAAATTGGTTGAGAGTCCTTATTTTGAGATGATTGAGGTTACTCAGATTAAAGATTCAGAAATTAGAAAGAAGGCAAAAGAGCTTCTTGCTTCTTCGGAAATAACTGTTGGATACGGCGCCCAACCCGTGTTGCTTTCAGAGAAACTTGATTTGAATTCTCTGGACAATGCCCAGCGTTTGAAGGCCGTAGACAGAATAAAAGAGTGCATAGACGAGGCAGACTATTTGGGGGCAAAATCCGTAGCTGTGCTAAGCGGAAAAAATCCTGCAAAAGAATTTCAGGAACAGGCAAAAGGCGCCCTCATAGATTCATTGAAAGAACTTTGCGATTATGCCGCAAAAAAGGAGGTTAAGATGATTTTGGAGTCTTTTGATTACGATATTGATAAATGCTGTTTGGTTGGGCCCTCCCAAGTTACGGCCGAGATTGCTGAAAAAGTCAGAAAAGAATATCCAAGCTTTGGAATAATTTATGATTTATCGCATGTTCCGCTGCTTAGGGAAGACCCTAAAATTGCCTTGCCAATCCTTAAAGATTATTTAGTTCACGTTCATATCGGAAATTGCGTAATGAAAGACAATAGTCATCCTGCCTATGGGGATAATCACCCGCCATTCTGTACTCCTGGGGGAGAAAATTTTGTGGAAGAACTAAAATATTTTTTGGAAGCTTTGTTTGAAATTGGGTATCTTGCCAAGGGCAAAAAAGAGAGGCCGACCATCTCTTTTGAAGTAAAGCCAATGGCGGGACAAAATCCAGAAGAAGTAATTGCCTCCTCCATTAAAACCTTAGAGGAAGCTTGGAAAAAATTATAATAAATATGGCAAAAATAAAAATCAAGACAAAAAATTTTGAGGTTGAGGCCGATTTGAATCAAACAAAAGTGGCTCAGGCTATATATAAAGCCCTTCCGATTAAAGCTGACGCCGAGTTGTGGGGAGAAGAAATTTATTTTCCGATTTCGGTGAGGTTTTTGATGAAGGATTTGGAGTCTCCCACAAAAACGGTTGAAATAGGAGACATTGGTTATTGGCCGCCAGGCCCCGGTTTTTGCATTTTTTTTGGCAAGACGCCGGTCAGTACCGAGACTGAAATTCGGCCAGCCAGCGCCGTAGAAGTAATCGGAAAGTTTGGAAAGGAAACAGTTTCTTTATTCAAAAAAGTTAAAGAGGGAGAAGAAATTATCATTGAAAAGATTTGAACTATTAGGTCAATAAATAAATTACTACAAATTACAAATCACTTACAAATATACAAATACTCATTTATTTTGTTTGTATATTTGTATAAAAATTTGTAATTCGTAGAGGAGTATGAAAACCGCAACTTTATTTGCCGATTGGCAACCCAAAAGCAATTTTAAATTGGGGTTGAAAGATATCGATAAAAAACTTACTTATCTTGGAAGTCAGGTGTGGACAAATCCCCAAGTAAAAATCGTGGAGAAACCGATTCCGGAAATCGGCCCAGCCGAGGTTTTAATAAAAGTTAAGGCCTGCGGAATTTGCGGCTCTGATGTTCATATGGCCCAAGCCGATGATAAGGGCTATATCTGGTATCCGGGACTGACCGCTTTTCCCTGCACTCTCGGCCATGAGTTTTCGGGAACCGTGGAAAAAGCTGGAGAGATGGCCATCAACAAAAGGACGGGGAGAAAGTTTGAAAAAGGAGAGTCGGTTACTGCCGAAGAGATGCTTTGGTGCGGAGAATGCCGGCCCTGCTGCGACGGCTATCCAAATCACTGCGAAAGATTGCAGGAACTCGGATTTTCCTGTGACGGCGCTATGGCAGAATATATAAAAGTCGGCGCAAAATATTGCTGGAGTCTTGAACCGTTAAAGAAAATTTATCACGGAGACGATTTATTCCTTGCCGGAAGTTTGGTTGAGCCGACATCTGTTGCTTATAATGCTGTGATCGAGCGGGGTGGGGGAATAAGACCGGGAGATAATGTGGTGATTTTGGGTGGAGGGCCGATTGGCCTTGCGGCTTGCGCGATTTTAAAAAGAGCCGGTGCGGCAAAAGTAATTCTTTCCGAACCATCGGAAAGCAGGGTGGAACTTGGAAGAAAAATTGGAGCAACTGACATAATTAATCCCGCAAAAGATAACTTTGCCGACAAGGTTTTGGAGCTTACCGGCGGGCTTGGAGCAAAATTATATCTTGAAGCCACCGGACTTCCGACAAAAGTTTGGCCGGATATTGAAAGATGTATTTGGGAAGGAAAACAGGTTAATAGCACCGTTGTTATTGTTGCCAGAGCCGAAGCTAAAATTCCGGTAACTGGCGAAGTTTTTCAGGTAAGGCGGGCCCAAATTGTCGGCTCACAAGGTCATTCCGGTCATGGCAACTTTCCGCTGGTAATCTCGGCAATGGGTGCTGGCATGGACATGACAAAAATGATAACCAAAAAAATCAAATTGGAAGATTTGCCGGAGAATTTAAAACTTCTTCAAACTGACCGCGACGAATGTAAAATAACTGTAACCCAATTTTAGACAATGAAACTCGCTTTTGTTATTCCGGTAAAAGAGTTAAAAGATTTTGCCTTGAAAGCCAAGGCAATAAAGAATTTTGGTTATCAGGGAGCGGAACTAGCGATTCAAAATCCAAAGAAAATAAATTTAGCTAAACTAAAAGAGATTATTAAAAAAACAGGTCTTGAAGTTCCAGCCATTGCTACTGGAAGCGCTTATCAAAAAGAAGGAATTTCTTTGGCCAGTCCAGAGATAAAAATAAGAAAAAAAGCAATCCAAAGAATTAAAGATCAAGTTGAGTTTGCCAAAAATTTTGACTCTTTAGTAATTATTGGTTTAATCAGGGGTAATATAGAGGGGTCTTCAGTTGGAGAAAAAAGGTTGGCCGCTTCCCTTAAGGAATGCAGCCGGTTTTCCCAGGACAGGGGAGTAAGATTGGTTTTAGAAGCCATCAATCGTTATGAAACGGATTTTTTGCATACGCTTGATGAAGTAGGGAACTTTGTCAGAAAATGGGAGATTCAAAATTGCGGTATTCTGGCGGATGTTTTCCATATGAATATTGAAGAAGTTTCCCTGGAAAAAGCAATCAAAAATGCGGCTTCTAAAATTTGGCATATTCATTTGGCCGACAGCAACCGTTTAGCGCCTGGCCTGGGACATATAGATTTCAAAAGTTTTTTTGCTATCATAAAAAAGGTCGCTTATCAAAAGTATTTTACAGCTGAAATACAATATCTGCCTAATTTTTTAAAGTCAGCTGAATTAACAATTAAATATCTCAAAAAATATGCCCCGTTAGAAGACCGTCTTTAATTAGACAAACAACTAATGAGGCAATATTAATATTTATTCCATTAATACTTTGATGTCCTCTTAGAAAAAATTTTATCCTAAAATTTTTTCGTCAAGGACTTCTAACGGGGTATGTTTAAAACAACAAAAAACCGGCCGGTTTTTTTTGAGAAAACCAGCGTCGGCAAATTAGAAAAAGAAATCTGGGAAGCTTCAAAAAACGAGATAAATAAAATCTTGAAAGATTTCAGGATTCCCTCGCCTTCGGAATTGGGGAAAATGGGGAGCTATATCCAGACTACGCCGCACTCCGAAGTAATAAAAAACAGAAGAAAAAATGATGTTCTTTTTATTGCCATTGGTTCAACCGAATATCATGGGAAGCACCTTCCCACGGGCGCCGATACTTTATTTGTTACTCAAATTCTTGAAGGGGTAAGGCGCTGTACGCTAAAAAGAGGGAGACCGGTTGGGCTTGCTTGGTCCCCAACAAATTATGGGGCCCACCCTTATCATCATCTTGGCATGCCTGGTTCTGTGATAATAAGAGAAGACATAATGAGAGAGCATTTGATTGACGTAATGCTTGGGTTTTGGAACGACGGCTGGAGAAAACAAATTTTGGTCAATAATCACGGCCATTTTTGGGTATTGGAAGCGGCAATTCAGCAGATGGAAAAAAGATACCAGATTCCGGGAATTTTCAGAGCCTTGGATTGGCACAGGGTAGTCCGTAAATTTTTCAGAACCAAACAAGACGGCGGAGAGTGGGATACGGATTTTGTTCATGCCGATGAAGCTGAAACTTCTCTGGCTTTGCTTCTTGTTCCGGAAATGGTCAGAATGCAATACGCAGTTAATACTTTTCCTCGCGGTTATTTTTCCGATGGTCATATTGATAAAGCAGTAGACAGACTGGAACGTCCATCAAAATGGTCTGACGGCCAGGGGCATGCGCCAATAGAATGGTTTAACACTCCGGAAGGCGTGGTTGGCAAAGCCAAACTGGGAGACGCGGAAAAAGCCAAAAGGCCGGCGGCGGCAATTCTCAAGTACTTGGTTCTATTGGCTGATGAAATTTTAGAAAAATTTCCTCCAGGCAAAGTTCCGCCGGTGGAAGAAATGACTTTCAGAACCAAAAAAGAGATGGCGCCATTTTTGAAAGAGCCCGGCTCCAGGGGCTGGAAACCAATCGATGCTTTGCCAAAAATAGGAAAGTATAATCAATAAATTAATTTATGCCTATTAGAGGAGAACCCTTTGAATTTTCAGACAAGGACAATAAGGCCCTTATCTTAAAGGGTTATAAAATTTATTCTGAATCAATTTTATCTAAAGGAGAAAAAAATTATTTTTTGGTTGATAAGGATTTAAAGACATATTTAGTTTCAAATGATGACAAGTTCGGATTACCAATTGAGAATATTTCTTCATTTGGTATCTACGAGAAGAGTCATAGTAATGCGTTGCGATTACGCAAATTATTTAAACATTTGAATCCCCAGCCAAGTGGCCTGAAAAAAAGTTTTGGATTTGGAGATAGATTGGGATTGGCTACGTCCGGCCATGTAGGAGCCCTTGGGAAGCATGAAATTTTTCCAATTTTTGCCCAGCAATCTATTCGCGAACTTCAAAAGACCGGCCGAAAAGTGGAAGAAGTTATTGATGACGCCATGTGGGGCGTGTTTCAGGCGGGCTATAAAAACGGCTATGGCGCCGATATTGACCACGTTAAGGACGAGAAAGATATTATCCGGGCCGTAAGTTGTGGCTATACCATGTATACCATTGATTCTTCTGATTATCTCAAGCATGGCGAAAAAGATTTACCCAAAGCCATAAAGCACATTACTGCCCTATATAATGTACTAAAAGGAAGAGCTTCTTTGCCTTTTGATTTTGAAGTTTCCATAGATGAGACGAATATTCCTACTACCCCTTCGGTCCACGTTTTTATTGTTGAAAAATTGAGGCGCAATAAAGTTGAGTTTACCAGTCTTGCCTTAAGATTTGTTGGAGAATTTGAAAAGGGAATTGATTATATTGGCAGCTTGAAAGCTTTTAAGAAGGATTTTTTAGCCCACGTAGGTATTTGCAAGCGTTATGGAGGATATAAACTTAGTATTCATAGCGGTAGCGATAAATTCTCCATTTATCCTATAATCGGGAAGGGTAGTGAAGTCTTCCACGTTAAAACTTCGGGGACAAGTTGGCTGGAGGCAGTTCGGCTTATCAGCCGCAAAGACCCCCGACTTTTTCGCTCCTTATATCAGGTGGCCATTGATAATTTTGGAGAAAGTCGCCGGGCTTACCATATTACTACTACTTTGGATAAAATTCCGGATATCAATAAACTTTCCGATAAAGTTTTTCCTGGATTTCTTAACGATAACGCTATCCGGCAGCTCTTACATATTTCCTACGGCATCATTCTCAAAAATTTAAAAAAAGAGATTTATAGCATCCTAAATCTTTATAAAGAAGAATATTATCAGATGTTAGAAAATCATTTGGGTAGGCATCTCGATTTATTGGGTGTGAAATAGCAAGCAGAAAAAACCATCCATGTTATAAGAAGATTTCATGCTATTTGATAATAAAAATATAAAAAATTAAAATTTATATAAGAAAAAGATTATGAAAGACGAATATTATCAAAAAATAATTGAGAAATTTTTGGAGGGGTATTGTCCTCCGGAAAAAGTCAAAAGACTTGACGATAATCAACTTTTTGCTCATTTAAGCACGCGCTTCCCGCAGCTGGCAGCCGACTCTCTTTTGAAAAAAGAGATTTTCGGCAAACTGCCGATGATTATTCTTGATGCCATGCAACAAGTTTCTTTCGCCAGGGGAGATGGGAGTTCTTTCAGAAAATTCGGAGAAACTTTGATTGAAGTCTGCTTGAATCTTTTTGGCCTTGAGGGCAAAAGAGTAGGATTTTCCCCGCAGGAAGAGATTGAGGTCGTCAAAATGACTTTGGATTTTTTTAAAATGGAGGGGAGGCCGTTTTTAAAGCCGATTATAGAAACTTTTCTTTCAGAGCTTGAAAGAGTTTTGTCCGGCAAAAGCTTGGCGAGCCAAACGGCAAGAAATATCAAAGAAAAATTAGATGAGAATAATTTGGCCGAGAGTTTCATTTCGGCTTTGAAATCTGAAATTCAGGAGAATGTTTATTATAAAATGGCTGACCAGGGATTCTCTAAGTTCGGCAATGATTCGGCCACCGGCTTAAGAATTGTCAGGCATTTTGATTTTATTCAGGTTTCAAGCAACCCGGTGATTGCCGCTAAGGCCTATGAAGAGTTTCCGGAACTTTGGAACGATTTTAAAAAAATTATTGAAGTCAATCCCGAATGGCGAAAAAATCCCGAGAAATACGCTGACGAAATAACTCTTTTTGCCACCATAAATTCCATTTTGCCGAATATTTTGGTTTTTAGGCCCCTTGCTCTTTTGTCCGATTTCAATGACGGGCTTGTCAGTTATCAGTTGAATCCATTTTTTGCCGAAAAGCCAAAAGATAGCATCAATGACGCTGAAGATATCTGCGCGGTTTTGAAAAATATTCTTTATTTTTACGACCAGTGGCTCGGCTGGAATCCGGAGAAATGGCGGGGTAGGCCGAATATTGTTTTTAAGGTCGCGGCCTCTTCTCCGACAGCCATTGAGATTACCAAAAAACTCAATGAGATTGGCATTGGTACAAATAATACCGTTACCTACAGCGTTTCGCAGGAAATTGCTTTGCTCCTGTCAGAAGCCGAAGGAATGGCTAAGGCCGTAAAAAAGGGAATTTTGCCAAGCCAGGTTTACCAGACCAATATGGTTGGTCGTACCGAGGACCATTTGAGGGAAACCGAAGCCGAAAGACTAATGGAAAAGTTGAGCGACAAGGAACTGAATGAGTTCGCAAAATCGGTTATGGGAGAGATTCCATCTGGCAAGAATCGTCAGAAAACAATTAGAGAGCTTTGCGCTAAAAAATATTTTAAGTCATTAGATGATGAGAGGTTAGTTGAGTCTCTAAAGAAATATTACGGCGAAGAAACCGCCAATATGCTTAAAAGATTGGAAGAGGATATTCACTGCTCCGGAATTTTTGTAACAAGAAGGGTCTATCAGATTTTCTTTGAAAATAAGCCAAAAATTCTGGAATGGTTCCACAAAAAGTTTAAAATTTCCGAGGAGCAGGCAAGAACAATTTTTGAAAGAATTGATTTATTGCCTGCCTCAAAAAGAAGGGCAGAGGATACTTATTTGGTTTTGGGAACGCCCAATATCACCAATACTGAATTTCCCGACCAGCAATTGAAAGTTTATACAGCATCAAAAGAGGCGAATTTTGATTTGGGAAAATATCGGCAATCAATTATAAGCGAGAGTAATTTAGAAACGCTCAAGAGATTGCTGGAAATAGAAGATTTCCGAAAAATTTTTGAGGCAACTCCCGAACTTAACAAAACGTTAAAGGAAATCGGAATTGAGGGCGATTTTGGGGATAGGGGAATGAAGCCAAAAAATTGGCAGGACTATGGCGCGGTGCAAAAAACAATGGCGGAGTTCAAAAACGCCTATCAGGATTTTCAGAAAAAAGTTCTGGAATTTCTAAAATCTTGAAACCAAGAAGCGCTGTTTGTGAAAGCAGCGCTTTTTTAAATTAATGACAAAAAAACTTTATTACAGTTGGCAAAATTTGGAAGATGACTGCCGGAAGATTGCCAGGTCGTTGAAAAACAAAAAGTTTGAATGTGTTGTCGGCATTGCTCGGGGCGGGGTTATCCCGGCCGCAATACTGGCTTTTTTGTTGAAAAGCAAAAAATTATATGCCATCGGCTATTCTTATTACGAAGGAAAAAAGAGAAATAAAAAGTTGGTTTCTGTTTATAGCGTTCCAAAAGAACTGCAAGGCAAGAAAATTCTTTTGGTTGATGAAGTGGTGGACAGCGGTGAGACAATGAAAAAGGCAATTGAGGATTTGGAAAAAAGAAAAAATAAAGTTATAAGCGTTGCCATTCATTACAAAAGCAGATTAAAGCCGAAAGTTAAGCCGGATTATTTTGTCAGCGACCCCGGCGCAGCTTGGGTTGTTTATCCGTGGGAAAATTAGAAAGGGCTTGTCCCAGTACCAGAAACTTTGTTTCGGTACGGGACTGCGCCCGCCTAAATTTCATTTCGTAAAATTTAGGCGGGCTTGCAATTTTTAATGAATATGCTATAATAATGAGACTTAGAATTGCACTTTGAAATATATCAAAATAGGGAGAAATGAGATGAATTTTGGCGAGATAACAAAGGTTTTGGTAAAAATCCTGATTTTGAACTGGTTTGTGGCTGGCACTAAGATTGTTTTTGGATTTTTGACAGGCGCTCTAAGCATTACGGTTGATGGGCTTCATTCGCTTTTTGACGGAGTGACCAATATCATAGGGATTTTTGGAATAAAGATTGCCAAAAAACCGGCCGATGAATGCCATCCTTATGGCCATCTGAAATACGAAGCAATTGCCGCCACATTTATTCTGGGTTTTCTTGTATTTACCGTTTTGAAGATTGGTGAGGAAATCATTGATAGATTCCAGAATCTTCAACAGCCGGAAATTAGCTGGCTGGTTATTGGTGTTTTGGCTTTTTGTCTTATAATTGATTTTATAGTGGCAAGATACGAATATAAAAAAGGAAAAGAACTGAAGAGTACAATTTTGGTGGCTGATTCCCAACATACCAAGAGTCACTATATCACCACTGGCGCGGTGATTCTTGGAGCGATTTTGATTAAACTTGGCCTGCCTCCAATTATTGATCCGCTTATTGCCATTGTGGTAGTCGGATTTATCGGGCATATAGTTTGGGATGTTTTTAAAGAAATTTTTCCCGTTCTTTCGGATAAAGCCGTTATCGGAAAGGAAAAAATTGAAAAAATCGTTAGGGCCGTTGATGGAGTAAAATCCTGCCATAAAATCAGAAGCCGGGGACACGAAGCCCATGTTTTTGTGGATATCCATATTGTCCTTGACCAAAATCTTACCTTGGAAAAGGCCCATCAGATTTGCGGCCTGGTTAAAGAAAGAATCCAGGCAGAAATTCCAGAGGTAAAAGATGTCATTATTCATCCAGAGCCAAAAGACGGGGAATGCGCTTGTAAATAAAAAATAAATCGGAGGCTTAGCTTAGGCCTCCGATTTTTGCTTGCCCGCCTAAATCCGCCAGAGGCGGACTTAGGCGGGGTGTTCAAGCCACTGAACATAATTGACAGTTGATTAATCGTAATTTTACCCCATTTAGACTTTTGTTTTTGTTTAGTTTAGTATCGATAAAATTCATTAAAGCTTCAATTTGTTCTTTTCTTTTTATTTTTCTGGATTGAGCCTGTCTTATTCTTTGCT
>Ga0066637_10002016_pt1 | contig 13442 bp, 17 predicted proteins | sample CryGeyCG2014_020_FD_62737 | JGI IMG/M metagenome (GOLD analysis project Ga0066637, IMG submission 62737) | Groundwater microbial communities from aquifer - Crystal Geyser CG08_land_8/20/14_0.20 | ecosystem: Environmental > Aquatic > Deep subsurface > Groundwater | place: USA: Utah: Grand County...
GCACCTCGAACTCAAGAACGACTCGCCCGTGCGGCTTGCGTACGAGCTTGGCAAGGCGAAGATATGCTATTATCTGGCGCCGCGAGTGGAAACAGGGTGATTTCATGAAGCTCCGCGAGGAATGGATTCCGTGGGCGTTCGTGGCGATTTCGTTCCTGCTCAGCGCCGCGTTCTACTGCCAACTTCCCGACGTCATGGTGACGCACTGGGACGGCCAGGGGATGCCTAACGGCTGGATGGGCAAAAACATGGCAGTGCTCCTCATGCCCATGCTTACCGCGCTGCTCGTTGGGCTGTTCTGCCTGATTCCGAAAATCGACCCGCTCGGCGCCAACATCGCAAAATTCAAGGACGTCTACTGGGGATTCGCCTCGTTCATGGCGCTGTTCATGGCGTACCTCAACGGCGTCACGCTCGCGATTAACGCGGGCTACGGGTTCAACATCACGTACGCGATAATCCCCGCGATTGCGGTGCTGTTCTACTACGTCGGCTACATGCTTGAGCGCGTTCAACCGACGTGGTTCATCGGCATCCGCACGCCGTGGACGCTTTCCAGCGAAGCCGTCTGGAAGAAGACGCACGTCCTCGGCGCGAAGCTGTTCAAGGCGTTCGCCGTAGTCGTCATGCTGACGCTGTTCATGATGAACTACGCGTTCTACATCGTGATTGCGGGCGCGCTCGCGTGCGGCGTCGTGCCGGTGGTTTACTCCTACCTCGAATTCCAGAAGGAGAAGAAGCACGTAAAGCCCGTTGCGGCGGCGAAAAAAAAGAAACGGTGGGAATGAGAAATGCGCTACCTCCGTGCACTCGCCGTAGGCGCGCTTCTTTCGGTTCTGATATGCGCCTATTCGGCATACGCGGGCCTGCGCATGGGCGGCGTATACTGGTCCATGACGACCGCGTCGCTCGTCGCGCTCGTCCTTCTCAAGGCGCTCGGCAACACTGACAAGAACGAAATCAACATCCTCCAGACGACCGCGAACACGGGCGCCATGGTTGCCGCGGGCATAATATTCACCATCCCCGCCGCGACGATGCTCGGCCTGAGCATAACCGTGCCGCAGATAATCGCGGTTGCGCTTCTCGGCGGGCTTGCGGGCGTCCTCTTCTCGATGCCGCTGCGCAAGGAACTGGTCGGGAAGCTTCCGTATCCCGACGGCGCGGCGGCGGCGGCCCTCATAAATGCCGGTGACGAAGGCGGCAAAAAAGCTAGGATGCTGTTCGCGTCCTTCGGCGCGAGCGCCGCTTTCGCAATCGCCCGCTTTCTCGGAACCGTGCCCGCGGCGCTCTCCGTCATCCCGATCGCAGGCGGCTATCTCATCGGGCCCCTCATGATGGCGGCGTGGTTCGGCGGCGCGCTGGTCAGCAAACTGCTCGTAGCCCAGGAAATGGCAACGCCGCTCGGAGTCGGCATCGTCATAGGCGCCGCGGTCGCCTATTTCGTGACGAAGGGCCTGCCCGCAATCGCGAAAATAAGAATCAGCGGAAGAACTGGATTGTTCGCGGTGGTCGCGGTCGGGCTGCTCTCCATCGCAACCGGAATGGACCTGCTCGTTTCCGGCCTCGCGATGCTCGGCGCCGCCGCGATGTCTTACGTCGGCGCGCGCGTCACCGGCGAGACGAACGTGGACCCGATGGAGATTTTCGCGATGATTGTGCTTCTGGCGGCGAAGTTCCTCCTTGGCGCGAACGCGCTCCCGCTCGTGCTCCTGGCGGCGGTCGTCTGCCTCGCAGCGGGGCTTGCGGGGGATTTGATGCAGGACCTGAAAACAGGATTCCTGCTCGGAACCGACGCGAACGAGCAGCTCAAGGCGCAGGTCGTCGGGGTTGTCGCCGCGGCGGCGGCAATCGGTTTCATACTCGTCGCGCTCGACGCGCAGTACGGAATAGGTTCCGCGGCGCTGCCCGCGCCGCAGGCGGTCGCGGTGAGGGAAATCGTCGGCGCGTCGTCGATACCGCAGACGATGATGCTCGGCGCGCTGGCGGGCGCGGTGCTCTGCGTCGCGCTCGGAAGCTTCGGGCTCGGCGCGGTGCTGTTCGGAATCGGAATCTACGTTTCGTTCGAACTTTCGCTGTTTCTCGCCGCGGGCGCGCTCGTACGCATGCTCGCCACTGAAAAGCGCGTCGAGAGGGGGCGCGTGATTGCCGCCGGACTGATAAGCGGCGAGGGCATCGTCGGCGTCGCGGTTGCGCTGGCGGGGCTGGGCGGATTGCTGTGAGATGCGGAATCGACGCGGGCGCGTCATGGACCGACGCGGTCGCCGTCGAAGGCGGAAAAATAATCGGCCGCGCATCTGCCCGTTCGTCCGAAGCGACCCGACTCGACTTGCGCGAACTCGCCGAAGGATTCGACAGTGTCGGAATCGTCGGCGGAAAACTCGAAGGCGCTAAAAAAATCGGCGAGATTGCCGCCATCGCCGCGGGCGCCGCGTTCCTGTCGGGAAAAAAGCGCGGGCTGTGCGCCAACGTCGGAACCGGCACGCCCTTCGTCCTTTTCGAAGCCGGGAAGGCGCGCCATCTCGGAGGCACGGGCGTCGGCGGCGGAACCATCGACGGGTTGGCAAAACTGCTGCTTGGCGCGGATGCCGCCAAACTCGAAAAAATCGCGGGCAGCGCGAGGGGCGCCGACCTCACCGTCCGCGACGTCGTCGGAAGCGGCATCGGCGCCGTTCCCGGCGACGCAACCGCCGCCAACTTCGGCAGGATTGCGGGCGCGACGCGCGCCGACGTCGCAGCCAGCATCATAAAACTCGCCGCCGAGAGCGTCGCGGTGTCCGCCTCCTTCGCAGCCAGAAGCGAGGGCATTCGCGAAATAATCTTCACGGGCAGGGCCGCGGCGAAAAACAAAATGTTCCGCGCCCGCGTCTCCGCGGCGTGCAAAATCTTCGGCATCGGGGCCGTTTTTCCGAAAGACGCGGAATACTGCACCGCCGCCGGAGCCGCCGTGCTCGCCTAGGACGTTTTGGCAGGCGCTGCCCGCCATCGAAAGAATGTTTTAATATTGCGACTGGCTAAGGCTTGTGGTGGGAACCGAAATGCGCGTCTTGCTCATAGGCAAAAGCGCCAGAACCGACGTGATAGCCGAGGCGATAGTGCGCAGCAGGCGCAAGCCGCTCCTTTTTTCGATGATGGACGCGGAGAATCCGGGAGTCATGCGCAGGAGCAAGGAGTTCTGCGTCGCTAAAACTGACGACGCGGAGGCGGTGCTCGCATTCGCGGAGCGCGTCGAACCCGATTTCTCAATCATAGACCCGGAGGACCCGATTGCGCACGGCGTTTCCGACGCGCTCGAAAAGGCGGGAATCCCGTGCGTCGCTCCCTCTAAAAAGCTCGGGCAGCTCGAATCGAGCAAGTCGTTCTGCCGCGAACTCCTTCGGAAGCACGGCATCGAGGGCAATCCGGAATACAGGATTTTCAGGAGCGGCAGCGGCATTGAAAACTGGCTGCGGGAACTGCTCGACGCGGAAAAGGGGTTCGTGGTGAAGCCCGACGGGCTCACCGGCGGAAAGGGCGTGAAGGTGCTCGGCGACCATCTACGCGGCGTCGAGGACGCGCTCGACTACTGCGAAGAGGTTCTCGCGAAGCACGCTTCTGTAGTAATCGAGGAAAAGCTCGAGGGCGAGGAATTCAGTTTGCAGTCGCTCACGGACGGCGTTGCCGTACAGGATTGCCCGCCTGTTCAGGATCACAAGCGGGCTTTTGAAGGGGACGAGGGGCCGAATACAGGCGGGATGGGCTCGTATTCGTGCGAGAATCACCTGCTTCCGTTCATGGGAAGGGAGGACGCGGAAGCGGCGCATGCAATCAATGAAAAGGTTGCCGCTGCGCTGCTCAAGGAAACCGGCGCAAAGTACAGGGGCGTGCTTTACGGCGGGTTCATCTGCACCCGCCAGGGCGTGAAACTCATCGAATACAACGTCCGCTTCGGCGACCCCGAGGCGATGAACGTGCTGCCGATTATGAAATCGGATTTTGTCGATGTGTGTGAATCGATAATTAATGGGAAACTCGACGAAACGAAACTGCGCTTCGAGAACGCCGCCACCGTCTGCAAATACGCCGTGCCGGAGGGCTATCCTTCCAATCCGATAAGGGGCGCGCTGCTCGAGGTCGGCAGAAGCCGCGCGCGCTATTATTACGGCGCGGTGCGGGAGGAAAACGGGAAATACGTCACGCTCGGCTCGCGGGCAATCGCGAGCGTGGGAATCGCCCCGTCACTCGCGGAAGCGGAGAAAATCGCGGAGGAGGGCGTCGGCGCGATTAAAGGCGCGGTCTTCCACCGGCGGGACATCGGCACGCAAGCGCTTATAAACAGGAGAATCGAACACATGAAGAGGCTGAGGAAAAATGGCTGAGGACAGGAAGAAGGCTGCGAAGAAGCCCAAGAAATACGAGCGCGGAAAATTCTGCCCCAAGTGCGGCGAAGGCGTGAAGCTCGCCGAGCACGCGAACAGGCGCTCCTGCGGCAAGTGCGGCTATTCGGAAATGAAATAATCCGATAAAATGGGACTGGAAAACGCCCTGCTGATTGTTTTCGTCACGCTAGCCCTGCCTTTCGCGCTTCTGCGCATCGAGGGAAAAAAATGGCGCCGCGAACTGTATCTGGATAAGAAGCCCGACTGGACGCTCACGGGGCTGCGCAGCCTGAAGCTGCTCGGCGCGATTTTCATCGCGACGCTCGTCGGGGGCGCGGTGCTCGAGGAGCTCGGGCTGCTGGACACGCACAAGGTAATCGAGATAATACGCGGCAGCGGCGTGCCGCTGCTTCTGCTGACGGTTACGCTCGTCCCGATTGCCGAGGAGCTTTTTTTCAGGGCGTACCTGCAGAAACGCGTCGGCGTGCTGTTCGCGAGCCTGCTTTTCGCCGCCATGCACTACGGCTACGGCTCATCCGCGGAAATAGTCGCCGCCTTCACGGCATCGGTGCTGATAGGGCTGGAGATGAGAAAGAACAGGGACGTGGCCGCCTGCATCGTCGCGCACGCCGCCTACAACCTTTCGTCCATAATCCTGGTATTCTCGGGCTTGGCTTAGAAGAATCCAATCCCAAAGGCTTAAATGCCTGCTAGCGTCGAATTCCGCTAGAGGTGGGGCCTAAGTGACGTTTTCTTCAAGCGGAAAGCCCGCGGCATTGTTCATCGGATTCGCTTTGCTCGCCGGCATGCTGTTGTTCGGCTGCTTGGGCGGGGGAGCGCCGCAAGGCGCGGCTGCAAACAAAACGCTGCAACCCGCTGGCGGCGGCGCGACGGCCACCCCCGCACCGAACTTCGACTTCAAAGACCCTGAATTGAAGGCGTTGTACGCGGCATCGCAAGCCGCAGTTCCGCCGAAGACGAGCCTCGACAAATTGCAAGCGGCATATGACGCCAAAAAAATTTCCAAGGAAGACTACGTCGTTTACTCGCTGCGGGCCACGCTCGACAAGAAGAGCCTGCCAAGCGGGTACGCGGGCGAAGCTCCGCTCGAAAACTACGACGTTTCAAGCGAAGCAATGCTCGCCATAGACGAGTGGGCGTCGCTGTCAGCCGAGGCGAAAGCGAAGCTCGAACCGCTCCTCCTGCTGCCCGGCGAGGAGGCGTTGCCAAACGACTTGAAGAAAGCAACGCAAACCGGCGAAAGGGTTCTGAGTTTCGCGGGCGAGAGTTACGAGACGTTCATCATGCAGGCCATTCCGGGCAAGGCCAAAATCCTGGGCTTCCTGCCCTCGAACTACTCGCAGTTCGACAAGGACCTGATGGACACGGAAATGGGCTGGATTAAGAAGGGCGCAATCGACGCTTACGACAAGTTCCACTCGCTCCTGGGCGTCGAGCCGACGGAAGAGGTCTGGTTTTACTGGGAGAGCCTCCAAAGCGGCACGCTCGGATTGGCGCAGATGCGCACCATGACCACGGACCCAGTTTATCGCTGCCGCTTGACGATTGACGTCAACCAGACGCTGAACGAAGACCCAACCAAGTCCATCACCGCGCACGAACTGTTCCACTGCTTCCAGTACCACGTTCCGTTGCGCGATTGGAACGGAGCCGAACAAAAGTGGTTGCGCGAAGCAACTGCGACCTGAAGCGAGCACTACGTTTACCCGAAGTTCAACCGCGAACAGGTTTTCCTGCCGTTGTTCTTCCAAACCCGCGAAATGCCGCTGGTCTTTCGCTATTCGGTGAAGGAGTACGCCGACTACCTGTTCTTCTATTACCTGCTTCAAAACGGCGGCGGAGAGGAAGTCGTCGCGCAAATCCTGAAGGACACGGTGCCGAAGGGAACGAAGCGCGCGATAATGGAGTCGCCGAATTACGAGGAAAATCACGCGGAGTACAGCGTCTGGAATTGGAACGCGGACCCCATACAGCGTTACAAGGACGACCCGGGTTTTCCCGCAATCGGAATAACCGGCACGGCGTTGAAGCCCGACAAAATCGACATACCCGGAACAAGGCAGGTGTCGCTCTGGCTGAGCGCGGGCGCCGCGGAATACCGGTTTTTCGAAGTCGCGCAGGACACGGGAATCAAACGCATCGTTTTCAGTTTTCCCGACAAGGACAACAAGAAGCAGCAGCGCCGCGCGCTGGTGAAGATAAACGGCGTCTGGACCGAGGAGTTCTGGAATTCCGTCAAGGAGAAAACGTTTTGCGCGGACCGCCCCGGCGACAAAGTGCAGGCGGTAATCCTCATTTACTCGAACTCGGATTTGGAAGCCGACTACATCAGTTCCTACTCGATTGATTCCGAAGGCGAGTGCCCGTTCGAGGTAACGGGGCGCACGACGCAAACGTGGACTTTAAGCACGAACCTGCCCGGAAGCACCTATAGCGAGACGGGCACCTTCATTTCCGATGACGAGATAGAGTACAGCGAGGACGAGGGCGCGTACGTAATCAAAAAAAGGACCATGTCCTGCCACGAATCCGGTTCCGGGCACACGGACATGGAACTGGCTGAGGGGGTGCGCGTCACAATCACGACGTCGAGTTCCGCCAGCGGCGAAAACGTCGAGGAATACTCCGGAGACGACGAACTTCCAATCAAAATCAGTTTCGAGGAGGAAAACGAGATAGTGAACTTCATCGTGAGCCCGGGCCACCTGAAGAACACGCAGTGGGTCAGGGACGTGATAACCGAAAACGGGAAGACCCACACCGAGATGCGCGGCTGCGGCGGGGCGGGAACAGCGAACGTGCTCGAATTTCCTTACGACTCGGAATACTATTCGGAATCGAACGGAGTCAGGCGCGTGCACGGAACCAAACAGGTTTCCGGCCCCGGCCTTACGGGCACGTTGGAATTCGATTACACGCTAGTTGAAAAACCGCCGGAGTAGGCGCTGACGCTATGCGAACGTGAAAATAAAAAAATTAGGAAAAGAAAACTTAGAGGAAGTCGACGTCTTCGAACCCTTCCTCGCGCCTCTTGCTCGGCGTGCCGCCGACGCCGCGAACCGTCTTTCCGAGGACGTACGGCGACTGGATGCCCATGAATATGGCAATCGCCTCTATCTTGCCCTCGAACGTCGGGTCGATTCGCGCGCCCCATATCACCGTCGCATTCGGATCCACGCGCTCGGTAAGCGCCTCGCCGATTTGGTTGCACTCTCCCAGCGTCATGTCCGGCCCGCCAGTGACGTGCAGCAGTACGCCCGTCGCGCCCGTATAGTCCACGTCGAGCAGCGCATGGTGGAGCGTGTTGTTCACGACCTCCTCCGCGCGGTTGGTGCCCTTCGCCTCGCCAACTGCAATCATGGAAACGCCGCCGTTGCTCATCACGGCTCGCACGTCCGCGAAGTCGAGGTTGATGAGGGAGGGCGTGGTAATCGTCTCGGCGATTCCGCGCACCGCGCGCGCGATTATTTCATCGGCAACGTTGAACGCCTTGTCTATGGGCAGGCTCGGAACGATTTCCACAAGCCGGTTGTTGTCTATCACGATGATTGTGTCCGCCTGCGCCTTCAGCGCCTCCAGGCCCGCGTCCGCCTTTTCGAGCCGCGCGCGCTCCAGCGCGAAGGGGTACGTGACTATCGAAATGACGATTGCGCCCTGCTTCTTCGCCAGTTCCGCCAGAATCGGCGACGCGCCCGTGCCCGTGCCGCCTCCCATTCCAGCTGTGAGGAAGACGAGGTCCGCCCCGTCGAACAACTTCTCGAGCGCTTCGCGGGATACGTCTGCCGCCTTCGCGCCGATTTCCGGATAACCGCCGGCGCCGAGTCCGCGCGTTATGCTCGCGCCGATGAGAATCTTCTTAGCGCTCTCCGAAATGGTAGTCAGGTGCATGCGGTCGGTGTTTATCGCGACGAGCTCCGCGCCCTTGATTCCCGCCTTGGCGAGGCGGTTTATGGAGTTGCATCCCGCGCCGCCCGCGCCCACCACCATTATCTTGGGCGTCTCGAACTGGAACTCCTCCTCCTGCTGCTTTCTGGCGGAACGCGTCCTAATGGCTTCGTTCACTAAATCCTCCACGTCAATCCCCCCTCCGTTCAGTAACAGATAAAGGACACACCCCCCGCGAATTAAAAAGGTTTTGCTTGCAAAAAGCAAGCAATAAATACCCTGCGCGCAGAAATTCTTGCAGCAGACGGAGGGTGGTTTGATGATAATGGGCGGAAGAATCACGGAAGCCAGCGCGAAGAGGCTCAAGGACGGGGACGTCAGGGGGCTTAACGTGAACATCGACATAACGAACGTCAAGGAAGAGGGGGGCAAGCTCGTCGTCTTCTACAGCCACAAGACGGAATACCAGGAGGGCGTGGCGGAGCTTATCGTGAAGGGCGACCTCATCGTCGAGGAGGAAGCGAAGAAGCGCAAGGAAATCGCGGAAGGATGGAAGGAAAAGAAGTTCCTGGAGCCCGCGTTCGCGGAGGAAGTGCTGAACGCAATCGGCTACGCTGCCGCGAGTGTCGGAACGCTCCTCGCGTTCTCGCTCGGAATCGGCGCGCCGATAAACCTGCCGCGCGCGCGGCTGGGCATGGCGCCAGAAGGGAAGGGCAAGGCGAGCTAAGCCGCTGGAAGGGGCTTCACCCCCCTCCGGTGCTTACTCCACCGACCTCCCCCGCTTATCTGCGTTTTGACAGCCAATAGTACCAGACGGCGTAATACGTTACCAGCACCACGATGAGCGTTATCCTGAACAGAAAGTCGTGAAGCAGCGCCGACGCCTGCGGGTTCTGCGGAGAATAAGCCGCCAGGGAAATCGCGATTCTAATCGGATTAAAAACCAGCAGTGCTGCGAACCCTAGAAGCACGCCCTTTATCCGCATGCCCATCCGCCTGTCCGCGCTCGCCATTATTATTCCCGCCAGCACCGCCAGCTCGACGCGTCCCCAGCACAAGTCGCCGATTTCCGCGTCGAAGCCGGGGGAGGAGGAACGGAGGTGCGCCAAACCGTTTTCGAAAGTAATGGACGCGCTTATGCCTGCCGCGTTCAGCATTACTCTCGACGAATACGCCGCCATGGACGAGAAGGGTTCCGCGAAGAAGCCGAGGACGAAATACGCGGGAACCGCCACGAGCAGAAATAGGACGATGAAAAGGACGGCGTCCTTCGCTTTTCCATTCACTTACGAAACCCCGAGCGAGCTGCTCGCGAAATAGACGACGACGCAGTACAGCGCAACCGCGATGGGCAGCGACTTCCCGATGCTCACGTAGGTGTGCAGCTTGTTGCCCGTGTCCTCTATCTGCGAGTTGAAGTACGTGAGGAGCGTCACCACCTCTATCACGTAGACGCCCATGATGAGCACGAACGTCGCGGGGTCCGCGCTGTTCTTGAGCGCCTCCTTGTTCGAGAAGATGTTCGTCATCCCGCCGAATCCCTGCACCCCCGCGTTGTTCACGCTCTGCTGCGCAGTCTCCGTGTCGGCGGAACCCATCATGGAATTCATGATGAGCCGCTGCATCGCGCTGACTACGGCGAGCACGATCGGCGCGACGAACGTGGACATCGTGCTGAGCATCGTCGTGACGTCCTCCAGAAGCTTGCGCAGCGACTCGTCTATCTTCTGCGCGTTGCGCAACTGGAGCGAAAGCGAGATGAGCGATTTCGCCGCGACGTTGACGCCGAGCTCGACGGAATCCACCATGAACTGCAGACCGCTCCGTATCGTGCGCGACGGAAGGTTCTTCAGCGCGCCGAACGTTTCGTCGAATATCGCCGCATCGAGCGTCATGCCCATCGTCGTTATGTTCTCGAGAATCCGCTTGAACACGTCCTTGGCTATCTTGCTCTTCGGCAGGAACACCACCGCGCTGCGCAGCGCCTCCTCGATGGGCTTGTTCTCGCCCATGCGCGACGCGAGCACGTACATCGCGTCCTTGAACTCGCCCTCCATGTTCCGTATCTCCGTCTGGACGCGCAGCCGCTCGCCGTACTCTCCGAGCAGGTAGACGCTCACGGAAATCGAGATGCCCAGCAGGAAGCCGAATATCGTGAACTGCCCGACGAACAGCCCGTATTCGTCGAACAGCGTGATGCGCGGAAGCTTCTTCATCTCCTCCTCGAACACGGCGTACGGCGGAATCTGCCCCAGCGTGCCTGGAATCACGATGCCCTGCTCGCCCGTAATCGACATGCCGAAGCTGTCCGTGGTAAACGTGTTCAGGGGAATGGCCACGGAATTGATGACATTCTGCGTGGTGCCCTGGTCGGTTAGGTAGCCCAGTCCGATGAGCCCGGTTATTATCAGAAACGCGAAAACCCGGAAAGGCATGCCTATGCCGAATACCCTCGCGATGCCTCGCGGCGGCAAACCCGGGAAGTCCGGGGGGATGTCCGGCGGCGTGTACGTCGGCGGCTTGCCCGCAACTATGTTCGAGCCGAACAGGAAGACGATAAGGGGAATCACGAGGTTGTACGCGACGAACATGTACTCCGCCTTCGCAAGGGGCATTCCGCTCATGCTTCCCCCAATCGGAAGTATGATGGCGAGCAGCAGCGGCAGAAGGATTCCGAAGTAATACAGGTAAACCGTAGGCTGGTGGAGCTTGCGCGCGTACATGTCCATTTTTTCCTTCGTGCCTTCCAGCACGTCGTCGCCGGCTTTTTCGAGAAGTTCCTCCCTGCGTTCGCGATTGCCTTCCAGCAGGGAGGCGCGGATGAGCATCAGCGCGTGCTTGAAGTCCTCGTTGTACCCGCCCCAGCGGTACGCCAGCTCGTCCAGTCCCTCCTCGATGCTCGCGTATCTCCCGATTTGGACGTCCCAGACGATTTTCTTCATGTCCTCGGCGATTTTTCCGCGTCCGTGGTTCGCGGCGAACTGAACCGCCTTTTCGAGGTTCGGGGTGAGGCGCATGCTCATCGTGAGGTAGTTCACGATTTCGGGTATGTACGCGAGCGCGAGCATCTTCTCGCGCTCTACGGCGCCGTGGGGGTATTTCAGGTAGAAGTAGCTGGCGCCTATTGGAAGCAGCAGGAACACGCCCGCGAGCCCGAGCTTCAGCACGTCGTCAAGGGGCGCGAACATGTAAACCGTCGCCGCAAGCACGACGCCGATTGCGATGCCGCCCATGAACAGGCCCTTGTAGACGGCGTAAAACTGTTCGGCGGTTATGTCCCATCCGAGGAATCCGAACATGTCAGCCTGCTCGGGCGTGAATTTCGCGCCTTTGCCGAACGACTTGAACGTCTTCGCGAGCGCATAGGTGATGTTCACGAATGCCGGTGGGCCTATCCGCTCCCTCTTCTCCTCGTACTTGTAGCCCTTGTCGGCTTTCTGCCCGTAGAGTCCGCCGACTGTCTTCTTCAGCTCCGCTCGGAAGTCGCGCTTCGGCTTTTCGGGCATGAAAAAAGGAAGCGAAACTAGATATTTAATGCCGTATGCCCAAACAGGATTATGGCGACAAGGAAGGCGAGGGTTTCCGCCACAGCAGAGAGGAGGGTGATTTCCGCCATAGCCGAGAGGGCGTGGGGGGAGGCTCCCGTAGGTGAAAGCCGCATTGACGAGCGTCATCGCGTAGTCAGGAGCGGCAAGATGCTGCTCGTCATCGACGAGGAAAAAAGCAATCTCCAGTTCCTGCGCATCGTCGCGTTCCCGAAACCCGAGCACATGGAGGCGTTCTTGACAGCAGCGGATGGCGTCGCCGAACTCGGGCCCGCGTCCCACAACCCGGGCGCCATAGGCACGCTGCAACTGGTACGCTGGCCCGACAACAACAGGGGGGTTTTCCTCAACTACGCCCAGACGCACGCGAAAACCGGCGCCAGCTCGTACGCGCCGGTGAAACGCGGCTTGCTCACGTACTACGGCGGCTGGAGGGTGCGCGCGCTCGAGCAGGCGATACGCTATGCGCACGAAAAACGAAAGACGCTTGTGCTGAAGAGGAGCTTCTTCGAGGGGCTGCCGGGCTCGAGGGCGCGACTGATGGCGGACCTGAGGGAGGCGTGCAGGCGCACGGGCGCGGAAATTTCCGAGGAGAAGTACGAAATAAAGGTTCGCAAGGCAGCATTAGGCGGCGCTGGCAGATAATATTTAAAGCAGCAAGCGCTTCCCTTCTGCATGAGGATTCTCGGGCCCAGGGAGCTTCTGGAGCGCACGAAACTGCTGCGCCAGAAGGAAGCCGAAGTAGTCAAGCGCGAGCAGGAAGCCGCAGCGGAGTTCCAGAAGGCGTTCCGCGAGCGCACGCTCACCATCGTGACAACCGCGTTCGGAGTCGTTGCCGCACTTTTCTGGCAGAAGGCGATAAGCGACATGATAAACGCGTACATCCCGCAGTCGGGAGTCTGGCAGTACGAGCTGTTTGCCGCCGTGCTCGTGACGGTGATGGCGGTTACCGCGATTTACTTCATCGGAAAGTGGAGCAAGGGGGATGAGAAGAAATGAATAAGACGACTTACTGCGACGGAAAGGACGACGACGGAGAGCTGTGCAAGCAGCCCGCGTTCTGGAAGTGCCAGTCGTGCGGACGCCCGGTTTGCTCGAAGCACGCGTTCAAGGACGGCGCGGCGGTTTGCTTCTGCGGGAAGCCCGACTTCAAGAGATGCGATTGAAAACCGCGGGCAGTGGAAAGTAGGCGTCAAAGAGGGCTTAAAAGCCGCTGCTGGCTGAAGGCGTCATGGAAACAAACGACGAACCGCAGCGCAGCGTATATATACGGACGCCGGCTGAACCCGTTATGAAGGACGGCAAGGGGTTCGACTACAGGGGCGCCAGCAGGTGGCTTACCAAGAATTCCGAATTGCTTGAGAAGAACAAAGGCAATTGGATAGCCGTCGGCATAAGGCGCGACAAGCTCTGCGTTTTGGGAAAAAACCCGAACCTCGACGCCCTCGTGAGTAAAATCGGCAGCGGCAACCTGGAGTCGGTCCTTCTGACCAAGGTTCCGAGAAACCTCGGCGCAGTCTGCCTCTACTAGGTTATGGAAATGGTCAAGGGAGCGAAGCGGCCGCCCGCCGCTTTCAACAAAACTTTTAAACAAAAGGGTATTTAAATGCGCATTACCGAACAGCATGAGGGG